>Ga0222679_1000535_pt1 | contig 13164 bp, 13 predicted proteins | sample AntAcemetagen939_FD_179843 | JGI IMG/M metagenome (GOLD analysis project Ga0222679, IMG submission 179843) | Saline water microbial communities from Ace Lake, Antarctica - #939 | ecosystem: Environmental > Aquatic > Non-marine Saline and Alkaline > Saline | place: Antarctica: Ace Lake...
GTTCGCCAGTGAACGCAGACGGTGAAAGCAGAATGACGACGGTACTAGTTGAAGAGGATAGGGAAGGTGAGAAGATCAGTGTCTAAGATGTTCGTGTCCTTTCTTCCAGCGGTGACAGTCGCCATCGAAGCGACGGGAGCTAGGGCTATTCGTGCTACTGCTGACATTGGGCGCAATCAGACAGTTGAGAATCTATCAGGCGGACGATCTGGGCGCACGTATCGAGTGCCAGGAACGAGCGTGATGTATACCGCGTCTGCGCCGGGAGAGTTCCCAGCCGTACAGACTGGAAGATTGAAAGGCAGCGTGAGGATCCTACCGAGCGGCGGCGACTTGTTGATTGGCACTGATGTTGAATACGGGCTGTACCTTGAGAAGGGTGGCGGCGGCGGGCGCGATACGTCTGGAAGGTTCACAGCAGGCATGAAGCGCCCATGGTTGAAGCGTTCACTGGATCAAGCTAAGCCTGCAATGATACTTGAGCTAAACAAGAGGTGGTTCTAGTGGCGGCTGTTGAGACAGGGCAAGCAATCATCACTGCGCTATGGACTCGCATTACGTCTGACGCAACGATGAAGAGCGTAATGGGAACGCCTGTATCTCTCTACCGAGTTATGGGGCCCGCCGATCCTTCGATGCCGTATTTCTGGCATAGGCTCGCGTTGAACGGCGACATGTTCCACAGCACGCATTCCTACTTTCTTGACTTGTGGTATTACGGAGTTGATTCAGCGGTCCCAGATCAGGCGATAGACAGAGCGAAGATTCTATTACACGAGTGGCGATTTACCACGGCGAACGATGAAGCCGGTGGGCTGTTGAGTTGGTTCTCTGGCGGCTACATCCCAACGGATGTATCTAACGTTTGGCATTATGCAATGCAGTTCGATGCCCGCTTTGTGGCGGGGCGGGATGTAACGAACATCACATAAGAGGTGAGCGAGATGGCAAGTTCTCTGCAAACAGGTATCACAGCAGCAGCGGTAAACAAGTATCTACGTGGGCCTGGTAAGGCTTACAAGGACTTTACGTCCATCGCAGTGCCAGGTACTCTACTGGGCGAGACGAAGGGCGGATCTACATTCGACTGGGGATTGGAGTTTCACGACGTAGAACCAGACGGCGCGATGGGATTGATTGAAGGGCACAGGTTTATCAGCAAGTGCATCCCTTCGCTTGAAGTCAATCTCCTTGAGAACACGACAACCTCGTGGTCGGGCGGATTCTTGCCTGCTGCTGATTCGACTGATGAGACGCCGACGGCAATCGTTGAGTATCTTGGTTCTGGATCTGCTGTTAGGTCTTCAGCTCCGACGTTGATTGGTGCGGCCAACACGATCTTCTCTACGCTACAGATATGGTACGGAGCCGCAAGTACTGATGCGGTGCAAGCGACTATCACGACTGACTACACAGTAGCTACAGGCACTGGAGTAGTTACATTCATTGCAACTGCTTCAGGCGGAAGCATCGCAGACGCCGACGAAGTGACAGCGAAGTACACCTACGATTCCACAGCCAGCGGAGACGCTTACAACGTCATTACGCCTGGACAGGTAGCGACTGCGGATCACTGGACGAACATCGCCCTGGTATGCGAGCTATCTAACCAGACGTATACGAATCCGTACTGCGTCTTCATCGTCAAGAACTGTCTGTCTGAGGCCGGCACTATCTCCATCCCAGCAGGCGCGGTTGAAGAGGCGATCTTGCCTGTGAAGTTTATGGGCTTCTTCGATCCATCTGTGGGGCTGACATTGGCGAACGCGCCCGTGGAATTCTGGCTCGGCGCTGTCTAGCATAGCGAGCACAACCCCTGGGGCTTAACCGCCTCAGGGCTTATCTAAACGGAGGTATCATGACAGACGCAGGCACGACGAAAGGATCTACACCGCTCACTTGGGAAGCTCCAGTGATTGAGATTGAGGGACGCGAGTTCAAGGTGCGACGCCTTGGACTATTAGACATTCAACGTATGGCCAAGATATACGCGGCGGGTGCTGAGTTCATCAACCGCAAGGCCATCGCTAACATGAACACGATGGGGCCGGAAGAGGTTGGCACATTTATCATCGACTTTCTTCCATATGCGTTCGATCAGGTGATTGACTTCCTGGCATCTGTCATCGGCATTCATCCTGGATACATCGAGGATAAGCTGAAAGATGGACAGACGAACGAAGGAACCATCCGCGACCCTAACGTATTCCCACTTGGATCTGAGGTGCAAGTCGCGCAAGCGTTGATTGAGCATGAGGATGTGCTGGCTTTTTTCGACCGAGTGAAGGCTCTGACTCAGACGCCGGGCCTGAAGAAGCTGACACAGCGTTTGAAAGGGCAATCGACAGGATCGAAGCCCGCTACGGGTGGCAAGACGAAGAAGTCCTAGCGTTACCGTATGCGCGGTTGATGCAGCTTATCAGAGTGACGGGCGAGGCTGAGAAGGAAGAGCGGAGGTGGGACGCGATGTGGAACTACAGAACGCAGCCACCGACTACCGGCGATGGTAGCTCTCGTCAGGCTGTACCGTTCACAGACTTCCTAGCGCAGCTTGGGTTAGGGGATCCAGTCGAGATAGAACTACCTGAAGTGACAGACGAAGAGATCGAGCGGCTATTCAAGAGCGGGAAGATGGGGCTATTCCCGCCGGGGATGTAGGTGACGTAATTGGAGATCTTCCGGCTCTTTGGAACTGTTAGCATAAACAAGGCTAAGGCGATTGGCGATCTTAACGCCGTCAACGCCAAAGGCTCTAGCGTCGGCAACAAGCTGGGCAAGGTATTCAAGACGCTCGGCAAGGTTGCCGTAGCTGCATTTGCCATCATCGCCGCTGCCGGTGCTGCTATCTTCGTCGGTGCTATCAAGAAGGCTGCTGAGTTTGAGAAGTCTATGGCGATGGTTCAGTCTGTCACCGGCGCAACTGCTAAACAGTTTGAAGAGCTAGAGCAGAAGGCTAAGGAACTCGGTAAGACATCCAAGTTTAGCATGACGGAGATCGCTGACGGGATGGAGTTCCTTGGGCGGGCTGGATTTGAGACGACTGAGATCATCTCAGCGATGGACGGCGTTGTTGCGCTGGCGTCTTCGCAGGTGATGGATCTCGGTGCAGCAGCAGACATAACATCGAACATCCTAACTGGGATGGGGCTGGATGCAGCAGAAGCCGCTAGAGTGGCTGACGTTCTAGCACAGACAGCCGCAAGCGCAAACGTCAACGTAGAGATGCTTGGCGAATCGTTCAAGTACGCAGCTCCACTTGCCGCAGCAGCAGGATGGTCAATCGAAGAGACAGCCGCCGCGATAGGTAAGATGGGCGATGCTGGCATACAAGCCTCGATGGCTGGTACTGCGCTCAGGATGGCGCTGTCTGAATTGATTGGCGAAAGCGATCTGTTCAAAGATAAGTTAGGCGCTCTCGGTATGACGATGGACGAACTCAAGAATCCCGATGGAAGCATCATGGGGATGGCTGACGTGTTCGGCGTCTTCGAGGAGAAAGGGTTCGGCGCTAAGGAGATGCTGGATCTGTTCGGCAAGCGAGCAGGCCCGGCGATGGCTATTCTACTTCAGGAAGGATCAGACGGCCTGGATGAATACACCAAGTCGCTAGAAGGCGCAGGCGGCGCAGCTCAACGGATGGCAGACATTCAGCTTGACACGCTATCCGGCCAGCTTACGATTCTTAAAGGATCGTTCGATTTGTTGCTCGTCACCATAGGCGAGGACATGATGCCTATCCTGAAGAACTTCCTGAAGAATCATATCATCCCGCTAGTCAACGGATTCACCGCGTGGATTGAGAAGATGGGCGGATTGCGCGGAGTAGTCGGACACATGCTAATCGCCATCGGCAACTACATCGGCGCGGCTGCTGACTGGATCGAGTCAAACGAGTTCATCCGGCTATCAGTCGAATACGTCTGGGCTGTTCTCAAGGAGCTATGGTCGTTCGTCAAGAACGTCTTCACCGGCGACTGGGCGGCGGCGTGGCAAGACATCAAAGACGTTGCGGTTCTCGCGCTTGGATTCATTCACGACATGGTTGTTGCAGCGTGGGAAGCGTTGCCAATACCTGACGCGATAAAGACAAAGATAGAGAACGCGCTGACAGCGATCAAGGACTTCGCTGTTAAGTCGTTCGTATGGATCAAGGATAAGGCAGTTGAGGCGTGGGATGGAATAAAGTCATCTGCCGAAGATAAAGCTGATGGGGTTACGAGTGCATGGGATGGAGTGAAGCAAGCAGTCGGAAGGCTATGGGATGCTATCAAGAAAGCGTTTGACTTCATCATTGGAAAGTTCGACGATGCTGAAACGTCTTCAGTATCATTCAGAGATGTTATCAAGGGCGCGTTTGACGTAGCTATTGAAATCGTAATCGGCCTTATGGATGCCTTCTCTGGGCTAATCAACTTCGTACTAGATCACAAGGAAGCATTCGCTGCTGCTCTTGCGGTTATAACAACTGGATTCATAGCAATTAAGGCCGTAGCGTTGGTTGCATATTTCGGAGCACTACTTGCTAAAATACCGCTTCTGATTGCAGCGATGAATCCGTGGGTAATCGCGATTATGGCTGTTGCCGCCGCCGCCGCACTAATCGTTGAATACTGGGATGTCATCGTTCCGTTCTTCACAGAACTATGGGATGACGTAACGAGGATCACGACAAATGCGTGGAACTCAATCGGAGACTTCTTCGACAGGATCTGGGACACGATCATAGGTGCATTCCAAGCAGCTATTGACTGGATACGCGACATCGTTCCTGGCTTCATCCAAGAGTGGCTAGGCTGGGGTGAGGAGTCCGCGGATTCATACGCTGATGGAATCGAATCCGGCAAAGATGGCGTAGAGAATGCCGCTGGAAACGTAGCGGGCGAAGCCATCGAAGCACTGGCAATGACGCTAGACGAAGCTAAGACGGCTGGCGAGGATATGGTGTCTGCATTCGCTGGCGCATTGACTAGTGGAGAATCAGACGCGTATGACGCAGGTGATTCTCTTGGCGCATTTGGTGGCGATGGGTTAATCAACGGGGTACAAGGCAAGTTCGGAGAGCTAGAGGATACTGGCGAAGAAGCTATCGGATCGGTATTCACTGGAATAGAAAATCGTGGAGAAATTGAATCGCCATCAAAGGTGGCAGAAGGATACGGAGAGGATACAGGACAGGGACTAATAGACGGACTTCGCAGCATGTCCGCTGATCTGATAGCCGCCGGACAGCAGATGATAGACGACGCGCTTACGCCTATGGAGACAGAAGGCCCTGAGCGAGCTGAGGCCGCCGGTGAAGCTACTGGGGAAGCGTACGGTGAGGCATATGAGACAACAACAGCCGAAGCCATCTGGGCAGCAGATGAGAGGCTTGCAGAAGCAGGTGAACACTCAGCTGGCGTAATCACTGGATCGGTAGTCGATACCATCTATGCTGACGCAGAACGGATGGAAGCAGCAGGCGAGAGCATACCTGACAAGATAGGCGACGGGGTAGCAGATGCGACGCCGGACGCTATTGATGAAGTGAAGTCGCTGTGGGATGAAGTCAAAGATGTAGTCCAGACTGGAACCGAGGAAACAGCTCGAATAGTCGGCGGATTCCTAGACGGATTAAAGAGAAGCCTATCAAGTGCGCTTGGCGACATAATCAAGGACGTTACCTCTGGAGAGAAGACGCTGGTTCAATCTGTAACTGATGGCATGGCTGCGATGGTATCGTCTATCTGGAACTCAGGTATCGACGCCGCCGCTGACTGGGCAGTAGATCAACTGTGGAAGATCGTATTCGGCGCTGGCGATGCTTCGTCTGCTTTGTCTACAGCCGCGTCTGCCGCTGGATCGGCTGGGGCTGCTGCTACCGGAGCCGCCACTGGAGCCGGGGCAGCGGCTGGAACTGGAGCAACTGGCGCGGCTGGAATAGCTACTGGGACAATCGTGCAAGGAGTTCTAAGCGCGGCTGTGCCTGCATTGCTTGGCTTCCAGTCTCACGAACAGATCAAGAAGACAGACGAAGCCGCACGCAACTTACTATCACCTGTCCTCAACTTCTTTGACTGGCTATCTGGAACCGGCGAGTACGGCAAGGACGACAACACAACGTACCTCGGAGACGGTGGCGTATACAACACACCTACTATGCTACCGAAGCGGATGGTTGCCGAAGCTGGCGTGTCCGAAGCCTACATCCCGCTCAAGCCAAGCGTGCTTGCAGGGATTGGCCAGGGAATCGTGAGTGCTATGAGTCCGTCGATGGCACTGGCCGGCGGTGGCGGCACGATCAACGTTGACATTAACTTCGATAAGGTTTACGTCCGCAACGACGGAGACATCACGGCTATCGCGAAAGAGACTCACGATCTGTGGAAGTCTAGGATGCGCGGCCTAGGGAGGAACGTATGAGCGACATAGCAAGGTTCACGCTGGCAGGCACGGCGAACACGGCGCTGGGCGTTGAGCTTCTGCCTGACTTCAAGGAGCCGGTGCTTCCTGGCTCGCGTGATCGCAAGGTGGAGATACCTGGACAGAGCGGCGTCCGGCTATTCTCGTCAGATCTCGAAGCGCGTCAGATCGTGCTAGATCTCGTGATGATCGACTCGACTACGCCAGAGACGCTTCAGAGCCTTACGCGGACGTTCTCAGCATTACTGCTCGATGGCGATGGTAAGCCGATAGACGTGGCCTTAGTCTTCACCAAGGAGCCGAATAAGACATACACGGTGCGATACTCAGGCAACATGCCGCTTAACAGGTTGATCGGTGGGGCTAAGGGATACTTCTCACTCCCACTTATCGCCGCGGATCCTTTCTCGTATGGCGCAGAGGACACAGATTCATTCACGATCACGGCTGATTTGCAGACAGAAGACGTAGAGAACGCAGGCGACTATAACACGCCGCCGGTGATCACGGTAACGAACAACGGAGTAGGCGACGTGGTGGGATTCACGTTGACAACAAGAGCACTAAAATAGGGGTGATGTAAGATGGCAAGTGGGATGGTAACAGCACGAGCAAACAGCCTTCTAACGGCTGACTTGAAGACGGCGACTGTATACGGGTCGCTGTTAACAGCAGATCCAACTGACGCAGGCGCAACGACTAACGAGGTTGCAGATCTCTACGATTACGCACGAACTGAGATCACGTTCGGCGACGACGCGGCCACGAGGACAATTGACAACTCAGCGGCACTGGAGTTCCCAGCGGCTAACGGTGGATCGTGGGGCACGGTGACTCACCTGATGATTACCACGTCGGCTACTCACGCGGCGACGACTGGCATCTACTACGGGGCGCTCACTGCGTCCAAGGCTGTCGGTGACGGGGATCAGCTTGTATTCGCGGCTGGCAACATCGACGTAACAATCTCAGCAGGGGCGTAGCGATGAGGCACGAAGCAGCTTGCAGTCTGAAGACTATGCCGAGTGCAGGCGCTCACCCCACAAGACGTATCGGAGCTGACGCCTCTCTGTCATGTACTTGCATGGCAGCGGGGCTTAGCCCTTCAGAGTTGGGAGGCGACAAGATCACGATTAGACTCGAAGGACTGACGGCAGAGCAGATTGCGCGGGTGCTGTCGTTGGTGTCTGCGTTGAAAGAACCGGACGCGGATTCCAGAACAATCGTTGACGAGATAAAGCGCATGAGAGGTGAATGATGACTACCTTGGCTGCCCCTACCGGCAACGAGATACAGAATACGCTTGCAGCAACTTATGAGCGAGGAACAGATACGGACATTACGTTGACGGATGGTGCAGAATCACACAGATAGACAGCCTTGAACATGATACTGTTAATGGGACCTACAGCTCTCTCGTAATGATTGACGCCACCCACTTCATCCTGGCGTATACAGGCGATGGCACCGACGGTTACATCAAAACCTTCAGCATAGACGGCAGTTACGTGGTTACAGAGATAGACAGCCTTGAACATGATGCTGTTAATGGAACCCACAACTCTCTCGTAATGATTGATAGCACCCACTTCATCCTGGCATATACAGGCGCTAGCAACGACGGTTTCATCAAGACGTTCAGCATAGACGGCAGTTACAACATCACAGAGATATACAGAATTGAACATGATGCTGCTTACGTGTACTACAACTCTCTCGTAATGATTGACGCCACCCACTTCATCCTGGCGTATGCTGGCGATGGCGAGGACGGTTTCATCAAGACGTTCAGCATAGACGGAAGCTACAACATTACAGAGATAGACAGCCTTGAACATGATGCTGTTAATGGGTCCTTCAACTCTCTCGTAATGATCGACGCCACCCACTTCATCCTGGCGTATACAGGCGATGGCACCGACGGTTTCATCAAAACCTTCAGCATAAACGGAAGCTACGACAATATTACGCAGATAGACAGCCTTGAACACGATGCTGTCTTTGGGGCCTACAACTCTCTCGTAATGATTGATAGCACCCACTTCATCCTGGCGTATGCAGGAACTGACAGCGACGGTTTCATCAAGACGTTTAGCATAGACGGAAGCTACGACAATATTACGCAGATAGACAGCCTTGAACACGATGCTGTCTTTGGATACCACAACTCTCTCGTAATGATTGATAGCACCCACTTCATCCTGGCGTATGCAGGCACGGACAACGACGGTTTCATCAAGACGTTTAGCATAGACGGAAGCTACGACAATATTACGCAGATAGACAGCCTTGAACACGATGCTGTTAATGGAACCCGCAACTCTCTCGTAATGATTGATAGCACCCACTTCATCCTGGCGTATGCAGGCACGGACAACGACGGTTTCATCAAGACATTCACCACTGGCGTAACAACGGCTATCGTCTATGCCATCGTCGAGATGCTATCGTCTGCCGTCGTATCATCAGATGAGAAGCTAGTGGCGTCAGGCATAGCGGACATCTCTAACGCATCAGTCTTATCAGCGTTGCAACTTCTCAAGCACGGCGGCGTAGCTGATATCTCTAACGGCTCAGTCTTATCAATCCTTCAGTCGCTCAAAGCTAGCGGAGTCGTGTCGGTAGATAACGGTGCGGCATTAACCGCGCTGCAATCTCTTATCGCGTCTGGGATATCTACGATTGACAATGCCGTAGTTCTTTCAGCGTTGCAGCTTCTCAAGCGCGGCGTCGTTTTATCTATAGACAACTCAGTCGTTCTATCCGCCCTTCAACTACTAAAGCACGGCGGCGTAGCTGACATCTCTAACGGCTCAGTGCTATCAATCCTCCAGTCGTTCAAGGCTAGTGGCGTCGTGGCAGTCGATAACGGCGCGACATTAACCGCTCTACAGACTAGGATTCTGGAATCGGCGCTATGCGCTGTAGCTCAGGCTCTAGTGATAAACGCTGATGAGAAGCTAATTATCGCCGGTACGTCTGCGATGTTCGTAGGGCAGGCGGCACTGATGCTCGCCGATCCGTCCATGTTATTCAGCGGCGTATCTGGCATCACGTCCGGAGCTGAGTTGATAGCACGGACGACTAGGATAATTCAGGCGCTCTCTGGCATCCTATCGCCAGCGACTCTTGAAGCCATCCAATCGTTGATCGCTGATGGAGTTTCTTCTATCTCTCAGGATGCTGTCTTGGAAGCGTTACAAACTCGCGTCTTATCGCCTGCAATATCTGACATCTCTAACGGCTCAGTCTTATCAATTCTCCAGTCGTTCAAGCCTAGTGGCGTCGTGTCGGTAGATAACGGTGCGGCATTAACCGCGCTGCAAGCTCTTATCGCGTCTGGGATCACTACGATTGATAACGCGGTAGTCCTATCGGCGTTGCAGACTCTCAAGACTGGCGCGTTATCTGCAATCGAATCATCGGCAGTCTTGTCTGCGCTTCAGTCTCTAGTCGCGAGTGGGATTGCCGACATATCACAGCCGTCAACTCTAACCGCGCTGCAAACTAGAATCCTGTCTACCGCCATCGCTGATATAGATCAGGGCGTTGTGCTGTTAGCAGACGGTGACTTTGGCGTTCTTACCGCCATCTGCGCCATCGTATCCGCGCTAGAGATGACAGCAGACGAACAGCTAATTGCGTCGGGTATCGCCGCCATAGATTCTATCGCTGAACTATCTGGCATCGCGTCGATGATCCACGGCGGCGTATCAGGCATATCGACTGCCGCTACATTGTCTGCTCTATCTACGCGCAGGACGCAGGCCATCATTGCAATCCTGAACGGCCTAGATCTGACAGCAACTGCGAAGCTAGTCCTCGCTGGCACGTCTGCGATGTTCGTCGGCCAGGCGGCAACGATGGGCGCAGTACCATCCATGCTATTCAGCGGCGTGTCTTCTATTGCATCACCGGCTGAGATGTCATTACAGGCGTCTCTAATCGCTCAGGCCATCGCTGCCATAGATTCGGCCACCGAGATGACGGCTGAGTTCTCAGACTTGTTCCTTGGCATCGTTGCTATAGCTGTATCTTGTGCGCTTGAAGCCGTAAGCGTGAGCGTGTTCGGCGGCGCTGTAGAGATCTCATCAGCGTCTAGCCTATCAGCATCCGCGCTGCTATACCTTGTCCAAATACTCGGTTATACTGGTACATTGGCAGCGGGAGACGTGATGGTAATAGACTGCGATGACTTGACGATTACGAAGAACGGGACGAACGTGCGCAAGGACTTCACCGGCGACTTCATCAAGCTGCTAGTCGATACGAATGAGATGGAGTGGGATGACGACGAAGCATCGAGAACGGTTGAGCTAAGCGTGGCGCATTCTCCGAGGTATCTATAATGCGATGGGAAATAGAAGAGTCTGGATGTTGCGAGCGTAAAGGAATGAGACAGGTTCGGATATGCTTCTACCTAGAGCCTGGCGATTCTCGATACGCCGAGCATCACGTCAACATGCCAGTCCATCCGAAAGGCGGATATAAAGGCAAACAAGACGAACACGGCAGGCCTGATTCAGTAGACGATTACAAAGCATGGCGTGACGCATTGCCTAAGAAGTGGCAGACGAACCCATTTCACAATCACTTCATCCGAGTTGCGATAGACGCTACAGATGAAGACATAGCCAAGCAAGCCGAAGCGTTGCTACCTCAGTTCTACGGCAAGTGGAGACGTAGAGAGAAGCTGGGGGTGACTGATGGCAATCATTGATGTTGGACCAGGAGCGATTGATGGTGATACCGCTGGAATATCTATTGATGACTACACATTCATCACTACAGGGAATCCCGCTAACCAGACAGGCAGCCTAGATACGTTTGAAATATGGTTAAACTTAAAGAATGGGGCTGGAGTCAAGATTGGTACGTTCTATGGATCTGGAACATCTTGGACTAGCCGCGATTACGAAACAATCGGCAGTGTAACTGCTGGATCGAAACAAACATTTTCTGGATTAGATTGTGACGTTAAAACCGATGACGTTCTCGGAGCAATTTTCACTTCAGGAAAATATGAAGCTAATGATGGCGGTTCTAATCTTTATTTTGTATCAGGCGACAAGTTTGGAGGCGGAACAACTACTTATACATATTACGGCATCTTTGACTTATCATTATATGCTACAGGTACATCTCCAGACTATATTGTAGGCGTTTCTTCGTCTACATCATTATCAGCAGTCGGCAACCTAATCTCAGTGGGCATCGCGCCTATCGAGAACGCGGCTGTCATATCTGCGCTTCAGAACCTGAACGCAATCGGCATAACATCCATCGCACAGCCTGTCACATTATCTGCGTTGCAATCTAGCTTGCTATCTGGGATAGCTGACATCGCGCAGGCTCTAGATTTGAACCTACTCGGCAACCTACCAGGCGAGATACTAGCTAACTGTGCTATGCTCACCGCCGCTCAGATGGCGTCAGATTCATCATTCGTATACGGTGGGATAGCCGACATATCTTCCGCTGCTGAGATTGCCGCGCAGTCAGAGATGATCTATCAAGCCATCACGTCTATCGCGTCGGCGTCATCGGTAAGCGCAGAAGCGTATTACCTAATCCTAGCAGCATCCGCGTTGGCTGTAGCTTGTCAGCTTGGGATTGTAGGCGTCAACGTACTGGGCGGCGTAGTTGAGATTACATCAGCCGCTGAGATGCCGTCAGACGCCGTTCTTTACCTTGTCAAGACGTTAGGCTACGCTGGAACGCTAACCGCTGGCGACGTGCTTGTGATCGACTGCGATAAACGAACGATGAAGCTCAACGGCGTTGACTCACGCGCGAATCACACCGGCGTATTCTTGACGCTGTTCTCAGGGACTCATGGCATCAAATGGGATGACGACGAAGGCTCGCGTACTATTGGCCTAGAAGTTACGCACTCACCGAGGTATCTATGAACGCACCTGTAACGATATACGACTCAAGCCTTGACGTGCAAGCGGATCTCAAACTAGCATTCGACATCGGATATGAGAAGCGAGCGAACGATGTATGGCGTGCCTGGTTCTCTATCCCTATCAACGATCCTCACGCATCCGAGGTAACGGCTCTGAGGTATGCCGAGATCTATGACGGCGATGAACGCGTAGACTTGTTCAGGATAATTCGCAAGTTCACCGCGAGAAGTGGCGGACAAGAGGTATACAGATTCGAGTGCGAACACGTACTGGCTAATCTGATTGACACGAAGATGACGGCTAGAACGTTATCAGGGCCGGGCACTGTTTCATCTATCGCTGACATCATAGCCTTGCAAGCTGACTGGCAAGCAGGGACGTGCGGATTCAACGAGCAGTTCTTGTATGGATGGGATCGCGGGACATCGCTGCTCGAGGCAATGCTAGACATCCCTGAACGCTTCCGAGAGTATTATCTGTGGACGTGGGACACGACTAGCTATCCGTGGACGCTTAACCTTGAAGTGCCTGCAACTACGGTAACCGCCTACATCGACTACGCACACAATCAGAAAGACATAGCACGCGACGAAGATATGCGGCAACTCGTGACTAAGCTCTACGCTTACGGTTCAGGCGCTGGCGCGGATCAGGTAGACATCACATCAGTCGAGCCTAGCGGTTACGCCTACGTGACGAACAACTCAGGCACGTATGGGACGATTGAGAAGTACTGGACGGATCAGAACTACACGACAGCCGCTCAGCTATACGCCGCTGCTCAGAACTACATCGCCATCCTGTCAGAGCCTAAGATGACGTATACGGTGGGCGCTGCTGACTTGTACCG
>Ga0222679_1000536_pt1 | contig 13163 bp, 11 predicted proteins | sample AntAcemetagen939_FD_179843 | JGI IMG/M metagenome (GOLD analysis project Ga0222679, IMG submission 179843) | Saline water microbial communities from Ace Lake, Antarctica - #939 | ecosystem: Environmental > Aquatic > Non-marine Saline and Alkaline > Saline | place: Antarctica: Ace Lake...
TGCTCCAGTTGACAAAAGTTCTGCACCATCTACCCAAGTATACTTGTCATAGGAGTACTGGATTGTAAGAGTCAGAGTAGAAGCAGCTCCTGCGTGGATATGATAAAGGGCAAATTGCCATGCAGGCAAGTCATAATCATTCAGATCTAACTCCATACTCTGGTCTGTCCCTTGAGCAAGTGCCTCATTGTACAAATCTATTTGATACATTTTTCATCCTCCATTAATTCGATTTTTGAATCAATCTAGTGACAAAGCCATTCTAGTATTCCTCTTCCCTCTCTGGCTTATACTTTATAATAGCCTTAGCAACTCCTAATGGACCTTCTTTCATTCCTCCTCTAACAAACTGAGCTCCTTGAAGTCCACCAGGCACAAACATCACACCGCTTTTTAAGAGAGCATTAAAACTTCTCTTAAACTCTGTTGAATCCTGATGTCTAATTCCATCTATAGCATTAGCAAGAGTTCTAGCAGCATGATAGATCGGAGCAAATGTTGGAGGAATTAAAAATTCATTCACTTTCATAGGAAAAGGTCCAAGAAGAGTCATCTTAGATGCTGTTCTCCTTCCCCATAGTTGTGCCGTTGTTTCCTCTACAATAGCACAACTTAATAGCCAAGTCATTGTTCTACTATTAACAATAGGAGCCTTCTCTGGAGTCCTCAATGCCCATTTCTCAAGAGAGGCACCATAGTTCATCCACCAACTCTGGAATATTCCAGCCATCTGCCCTACACCACCATACATTTGGCCATATATTGGAGCATCTAAAGTCCCATAGAGATACTGTGTATCTGCTATAACATCATAGACCCATACTTTCTTAGCCTCCTCTAGTCCTTCAGTTGTTTCCTTCCTAAGAAGCTCATTGAGTTGAGCTCTTGGGACTTCTCTTCTAGAGTTCACATTAAGTTTCTTAGAAAACTGTTTAACAGCCTTACTATCCAGTCCCTTTGAGAGGAACTTCTCAGCAAAGTAGTCCCATTTCTCAATAGCTGCTCCACCAGTCACATACCTATTATGCCTGTCAGAATTCTTAAACATCCAGAGAGCCAGATCTCTCATCTTCTGTGTAGAAGGAAGGTTAAATTTCTTTCCTCTTACTGTGAATGAACCTCCAAAGCCAATTACTCTAGGCCTTAGGTATAAGTCTGGAGCAAATTCCTGTATAGCTCCTATACTCTTAATATAATCTCTTGTCGATTTCCTAAAAGCACTTGGATAACCTTTCCCAAGCCAGAAAAAATCCTTTACTCCTCCCATATCTGCTGGAACCATTAGAAGAGGCTGGAAGTAATTCCTCATAGCACTGAAGGGTTTAAATCCTAAACCTCCCATATACACTAGATCATTAATAGTATGAGCTAAGTTAGCTACACTCCTCTCGTCATATACTTTTCTAGTAAAAGTTCCAATAGTTCCTGTCAACCACTGAGCAACCATAATGTCAGCATTACTTGATTCTCCTAACTGCCTAGCAATAAAGTGTTCACTATAGTTTCTATACTTATCAGGCAATGTAGAGGCATGTTTAATCACCGCTTCTAAAGGCTTATAAGCATAGAGTTCTTTTGCTTGCATATTAATCCGAGCCTCTACAATTCTCGTCAAGTCAGTGATTCTTCCTTTCTCAGAAACATCTCTAATCCTTCCCTTTGTAAATCCAGCTTTCCTCTTCAGTGCAAGTTTATCATATCTAGCCGAGGACTGAGCGAACTGCTTGTCTCGGATTCTTGTAGCATACTTATCTAAGTAAGCAACAAATCCTTTTTTTCCTCCTTTCTTCATAGGAGTTAATTCCTTTATTCCTTCAACTACTCGCTCCCTCAAGACCTCTCTCTGCGGTTTAGTAAGTAACTTAACTGGAACATCAGAAAACCAATCAAGATTCTTAACACTTTCTCTCGCTTTCTTAAGCATACCGCTTACAATTTTACTCTTACTATCAAAAGCCAGATTAAGAGAGGAAGAAAAACCAGCATTTAGATATTTTTCTATTCCTTCTGGACCTCTCATTAGTAATTTAAGTCCATCTCTTCCTTTCTCGGTCAGTCCAATTTCTTCAAAGATCATAGGAATCTTTTTCTTTACGTAGTCAGTATACAAATCATCTGCAAAGTCCCACCAACTCTTTGCAATTTTCTGTGCCTTTAGAGAACCTGTTTCCAAGATAGCTTGAACTGCCTCCTGTTTCATCTCCTCTCCAACAGCATCATCCATCCTTGCAACTAACTCTCCTGCTTCCTCCCATTCTTTCCTTGAAAAACTTCTCTTAAGTCCTACAACTCCTGCTTCTCTTGCCTGAGTTAACTTACCAAGTCCTCTAGAAGCCAGAATACTATGAAACCTAGAAGTCATTAAAGTCCCGTACTTATTTACATTAGTAAATATACTTTTAACAGGAGTATAAACTTTATCAAAAGTTCCCCATACAACATTTCCAAAACCCATTGCTACTCTTACTGGAAGTGTCTGGTAAGGTTGAATGTGACCATAACCTATATCCATTCTTTTCACTAACTTAGCAGGATTCTCATAGATTAAGTCACGAAGAATAAGAGCCATTCTATTAGTCCCAATATTTCCATACTTCAGTGCCTTTCCCTCTTCCCCAAATAACTTAACTGCTTGCATCTTAAAAACGTTATCTGGATTATAGTCTACAGCAAAAGTCTTTTTAAGTAGCTTATTCCATTCTACTGTATAGTGTCTCAATTCCTGTAGGTCATGAGGTCTCTTCCAAGCCTCTAATTGTTTCCTTACCTTCTCTTGTAGAAAACCGTCTTTCTTAAAAAGTTTTTGAAAGCTACTACTTCCTTTACTTTGAAATAAACTTCCACTTCTTCCTCCCTTTTCCCAAATCCAAGGTTGTGCCTTCAGTAACTTCTCTCCTTCTTCACTAGTCAATTGCCATTTCTTTATTGCTTTTTCTATAGGAGTACTTCTCTCGTATTTTTCAACTCCACTTCTTGCAATATCAAGAAAAGGATCTTGTTCCAGTAACTTTCCTGTCCTCTTCAGTGCAAACTTCTTACTAATTTTGAAGGGAAAAGTTCCCACCTTTCCAGCTAGCTTAGCAGTTACATGAAGTCCCTTTCCAACAAGAGCTATAGGAATTAGAGTAGCAGCTTCCCAAAGAAGTTCCTTTGTTTGTCCCCAAGTAGTTTTCCTACTGTACTCATCTTTTCCACTAGGGAACAAGAATCTACCATAAGGAACTATATCTGCCATAAGTCTAATAGCTTTATACTCTGTTGTTGGAGTCTCTTGAGGTTCATAAACAGTTTCAAAGAACCCTCCTCCAGTCATCTTCTCCTTAGGACCAAAGAATTCTCCTCTGGCAAATTTGTACTCCCACCCTCTCAGAGGCACAGGTTTCATTTCCTTCTCTTTCTCTTTTCGACGATACTGAGGAGCACCTGTACTCGGTTTTCCTAACTCATGAAAACTTCTCTTCTGTGGTAAACCCATTACTTACCCCACGTAATATTAAGTTGACTTCCTTCTGGCATTCCCTTAGATTCCTTAATTATACTTCCGTCAGCATAGTAAGCAATTCCAGAAACATCACTCCACCAAACATCTCCCTGGACTCCTTTTAAATCAAAGAAAGTAACCATTTTATCTGCCTGTCTTAAGATAATTCCTTGTTCAACTCCCATTTTTCCTCCCTCAATAGACTCAAAGTCTACAAAAGGAACCCAATCAAAGACAGCTTCCCAGAATGTAGGTCTAGCAACTCCCTTAGAAACAAAAGGAATAAATCTCTTAAGAGGATCAGGTTGAGTTGCTACAAGGTTATCTTGAAAAAACTGCAGTCTAGAGGCTCTCTCCTCTCCTCTAGAACCAAGAATACTTTGCAAAGTATCATAGTAATTTAATGTAGCAGCATCTTTGTTTAGTATTTTTAGTCCTCTAGGATTAATATCACCCGTAGCAAAATTAGCTGCATCTCTTAAAGAGTCAGAAGGAGTCAGTTTGCTTTCATCCAGAGGACCAAGAGGCTTGTAGGTAAGTCTGGTTCCCCCAGTTCTTAAATCCTCTTCCTGAGTAGAAGTTACCAAAGTTCCATTAAAGTTAATCTCTCTAGGTGAAGCAATAGGAATAAGTCCTGTTCTCATTATACCATCTAAGGTAGTCCATCCTTTCTCAACTGCTGTGGCCATCTTTGCTTGATCAACATTTTTAAAGTTAAATTCTTTTATCCTTTTGTCAATAGGATCTCTGTAGTATCTAATATTAGCATCATCTGAATCATAAAACCTAGGAAGACTCTTCCAATTAGCCTCCTTTGCTGTCTTCCCCTCCACAGCCATCTTCCTCAGAGTGTCCCACTCATCACTGGTGATATCAAACTCAGCCCACATATTCCTATACTCAGGAGTCCTCGGAGGAACATTAGTCCAAGTCCCATCACCTTCCTTAATAATAGGCATTCTAGGTCTCGGATTAACTTCCTCAAACCACATACTCTTCTGGACCTTCGGATTAATAGGAGTATGACTCACTAGCATCTCGAACTTTGTCTTGTCCGCTGGATTCATCAGTCCCCAAAGATTCGTCATCTGCTCCCCAAGTCTTTTCTTAGATGCTGGAGAAGCTGTCTTATAGAGAGTTCCAAACATCTCGAGAGCACTTCCAATTTGCTTACTTCTCTGCTCCTCCTGATACTTAACCCCAGGGGAAGGTCCTGCTAGCTCTCTCCTCTTCCTCTGGATATCAAGACCTGTACTCTCGAGACCAGCAACACTCTTCATCCTATCCAGAGGATCTTCCTTCTTCCCTCTCTCCATAAAAGACAGCATCTGCCAAAACTCAGGCCACGTGGTTCTTGCCATAATATTTCTCCATCACTTGTCTAAAGCTACATTGATTCAATTTTTGAATAACTGGGCTAAAATGGATGGGTCAAAAAGGACCAGTGATTCATTTTTTGAATCAATGTAGATGAAAAGAATCTAGTCCCACATTCCGGCCCTTCCAGTAGAAGGATAAAAGAATCCTGGACCAAGCCATCCACTTTCTCCATCACCAGAACCTCTCCTCTGCTCTTCCCATACATCCTTCAGGAACTCAAGCTTCTTGTCTTCTTTCTCTCTACCAAGATGGACACCTCCACCCGTTTTCCTTGCTGCTATCCTTCCAGTCTTCGCTTGATACATCCTGACGAACAAGTCAGCAATACCCATGCGTCTCTGGAGGTCAAGTTCTCCTCTCCTAAGTCCCATCTCATCTTCCCAGGACTCCTCTCTAAAAGTCATAGTCTCTTCAAATTGCTTCTTAGACTCCTCTAGACCTGCGTAGAATTGATCCATTTCACTTAGGTAACTTGCCCTCTTAGTAGCCTCAGCCCTTAGTGCTTGGGAAAAAGCTCCCGGAGTTCCATAAGCACTCTCCGCTGGCAAGAACATTCCCATTTCTCCTAATGCCATTTCTCTACCTCCCTCCCTGCATTATCTTCTTATAGATTATTTGAAAATTCTCATAGGTATATTCTTCAAAGTTACAATTCTCTTCCTGACAAAACCAATGACAAGTATAACCTTTAATATTTGCTTTTCCTTTCTTAATAGTAATAGACCTAGCCATTAGAGGCATTACACAAGTAGGACATCTCCGAGTATTTTTCTCCCACTGTTGCCTAACTTTCTCGTTAGCCTTTTGCATAGCTAGCTTTGTTTCCTTAAGTTGTCTTTGTCTTTCTTCTACATACTCCTTAACTTCTTCTAGAGAAATTCCTTCTCTTTCCAGAACTCCAGTGAGAGAAATTAAATCTTGCAACAGACCAAAGCCAAACACCCTTAGTTTATATTCTATATCAGACACTATACACACTCCCATTCCCAGTAAGTCAGATTAATATTACCACACCAACAGCGAATATCTGCTCCTTCTTGTTGACAATTAGGCGTTATATTTCGTGTAAGATCATCAATAAAAGGTGAATTTAAGCAATGATAACCATCAATACAGTAATCAGTACAACCATCATCTACGCCACAAGTACGATTAACACGAAAGGCATGGTAGACAATTACTTCTCTCTGTCTCTGATAGCCGTAAACAGCTTCAAAGTATTTTGTTCCTGTTCCACTTCCATACCAAACGGCAGCTCCAGGAGCAACACAGGTACCAGTTGATTTCTGAACCCAATCACTTCCCTCTGTACCCCTCACATAGCCTATTACTGAGTCTTCACAAAAGTCAGTTACTGTAATTGTCGCTGTCCCACAAGCAGTAGCATCAGCTAGAAGAGTATTATATGCTACATCAGTCTCAGGACTAGCCATAGAAAAACCAGTACCACTAACACTCCAAGTATAAGGACCAAGTCCATCCTGCACATAAACTGCAGCCTCTGCATCTCCCCCATTCCCTTGCCCTATCGTTTCAGCACTATTAGCATCATCCCAAGTCATCGCAATATCAGCGGGACACACTTTACAAGTAACTTCTAAATCTTCTCCACAAAGATTCCCACAGGGGTCTTTCATCTGAACATGAATGAGAGCCTTTCCTTCTACGAGTAAGTTTTTGTCTATCCATATGTCTATACCCCAAAATTTATCTGGCTTTCCTCCAACTATTCTTTTCCAAGTATAACCAGTAGTAGCTCCTTCAACCATCCAACTACACAACTCACAAGCAGGATCATAGCCGCACCAAATACCTCCATGACACCATATAGGTTCATCACAATCACTGAGGGGCTCATAGCAAACTATGCCACATAGTGTCAGCCCTGGCGTAGGCCCCTCAAAGGGAGGAAGCGGAGGCAAGTCTGGAAAAGGAGGCCAGTCAGGCCAAGGAAAGTCATTATGCATCCTCCCTCTATCATCATCTAAGTAAGGTTTCTCAAATTCACTTTCCTTACTAATTGACTGCGTCAGAAATCTAGTAGGAGCACTAAAGAATTCCCTAACAGACATATCTCCCATCTCATAGACTTTTCTATTCTTAGAGCTCAATTTCCCCTCTCGCCTCTACCTGGTAAAGGAAACTCCACAACTCCATCTCTAGATCTACAGTGTTTAGAGCAAATTGTAACTCAAAGCAAACACAATTCTCTTGACTCGTATCAAGTCCGTCAAACGCTAGACCATGGTCATCCACCTCTAAGTCAATTGCTGCAGGAACTACCAATGCTACTCCAGTATCAATCATATTCTTAAAGAAGGTTGTTGTAATAGCTGTGGGACTACTTTGAGCTTTTCCTTCTATCCACAACTTCCTAAAGGTAAAGCGAAGTGTAGTTGGCTCAGGTTGTTTAGCAGAAATTGCCCTCGTCTTGACGTAATGAGAAATAGCTATATCAGTATAATAGGGAGTCACTGCATTCTCAGCCTTGTCTGTAGTATCATTTTCAAGTCTATAAACTGTCCCTGCTGCGTCTCCTCCATAGGTATAATACCTATCATCTGTCCCCCTCAGAGAGATACCACAAAGCAAATCAACATTCCTTTCCCAAGGAGGATACCACTCAGCCAGAACATAGTTATAGACAAGTTCACTTGTCGGGAGAAGTAGGTGGTATTCATTACTAAGTGGGTCAACAAAAGACTGTCTGTTGTTAATAGAAGCTGCCGCAATAGCAGTAGCATACTCTGTATTAAAGTAGTGATCTATCGGAGCAGAAATCTTCTTAGGCTTCCTTCCATCAAGAACATAGACTCCGTCTGTATCTTGCCAAAGAGCAATAGAGAGAGGCTCGTCAGTCTTCATCCCAGGATAACCAGTCTCTACAACTACAGCACTCTTTGGACTCGCCAGTCCTATTGTATCAGCTAGACGAAGTTTTCCAAAAGTCTGAGGAGAGAAACCTTCCAAGAGCCAAACCGAATTTTCTTTCCAAACCAGTAGTTCATTATGAAATCTTTTAGCGCAGGTAATTGGCTCCATATTTCCGAAGGCATCAGTATAACCGCTGTCACTCCCAGCGAAACAATCTCCCCTTCCATTACTACTATAGCGAAGTCTGTTAGGATATTCAGGATCTCCCCAAGTGAAGAGTCTGTTTTTAAACTCAATTACTCCCTTCACTGCAGGAAGAGAAGCTGGAAAAGGAACAGTAGAGACAGCAAAGATTCTAACATCAGTATCAGTAAGAGTTGCACTTATTGACATTCTATACCAATAACCTGGTACACTATCCCAGTCAAATATCCTTCTCTTCGCTGTTACTGCTGCTCCATTAAACCAAATAACTCCTGTCTGGGCAAAACTCTTAGCAGCAGTACTATCCAGAGTTTCATCAAGAATACCAGCTCCAGCAGTCCAACTAATTCCAGTCCACACTTCTATATTATCAACCTTAGAAGCCTCGGCTTGATTATAGTCAGTCACCATTCCAAACCCAAATCCAGTAGCTGGCTCAATAGTTTTTACATAGATAAAGTCAACATCAGTTACCATTTCTCCGATTTGCATATACTGGGAAGTGGACTCATTAAGCACTTTGCCTGTATTATTTATGTACTCTCCGGCACTAGCATCAAAGAACCTAACAGCTGCAGGATACTCGTAGACTCCGCTCCACTTATTAGTCACATCTTGAGCAGCAAAGACCACCTGGCACTTAGTGATTCTAACGCCCGCAGTCATTGCAGCAGAGAAGCTAAATCTATACCAATAGCCCATGATACCGCCAATTACTCTCATGGTGTCACTAGCTTGCAAAGTCCAGACTACTGTTCCTGTTTTTCCATGAGTTGTTCCTGCTGGATCTATTGTTCCGTCAGCCCAGTCACCATCACCAGTCCTAGAGTTCCAAGCACCTGCTTGCCAACTACTTACCGTCAGCACATTAGCTACATCGTTATCGTAAGCAGCAGGAATAGTCAACTTAATTGCACTTGCTTTCTCAGGACTACAAACATAATAAACATCATGCTCGTCAGCCCTCAGCATTACATAAGTATCAGTCCTATCATCAGTTGCTTCTCTTGTAAAGTCTGCATAGGTGTCAGGAGTGCCGTTATTAGTTATATCAAAATGAGCAATGAAGCCACTACAATAAGGAAGGTCTCCTCCCCATACTGTTGGAGGTCCACTTCCATCAGCATAGAAGAAATGCTCATCTACCATAGTTGAGAAGCCAGGTATAGTTGTCGAGAGTCCACTTGCGAGACTAGACCCAAAGGTTGTCCCTGCAGGAGTTGGAGGATCGTTAGTAGCATCATATAGATTTCCATTATACTGTGCTAGGAAGTGGTAGTCATCATTTCTAGGATGAGTATACTGATGAAGAGACAGAATACTTTCTGCCCCAATAGCAGTAGTATTATGAACACTACATCCCTTCCGAGGTTTCCATCCCCCCAAAGGACTGACTTTCCTAACATTAAGTCCATCACTTATGCTTCCTACTTCTAGTAAAGTAGGAGGAGTTACTCCATCATATCTCCCCTTAAAGGGCTCTTTAAACATTTGTAAAGTCACTAGAAACCCTCCTCTGTGATTTCCACTCTCCCATGCCCCTTAATCCGAGTCTCTAGCCACTCCTGCAAATCCCTCTTTACATCTCTCCTTTCATTAACATAGTACTGGAAAACCTCTTTATCAATATTACTCGAAGGCTTGGCTACTGCAAGAACCGTAGCCTCGGCGAGAATAAGAGGATGAGCCTCTTCAGGAAGTCTAGAAATTGTCCCAAAGACAGTATCAGCACCATAAGTCCCACTTACTACACATTTCCCATCAGCCCCAGTATAGTCAGTGATAATATCCCCCACAGTTCCAGCACCAGTCCCTGCATCAATGTCAATTCCTACTCCATTATAATAGTCATCAATATGCTTTACGTTAGCATTTACAGGAAAAGTTAAGGAGAGTGCTGCACCAGCACTCGCCATCCCTGCAATCAAGTCAGGAACCCTAACATCATACCACAGAGTCACTCCAGTCGTATAGCTAGCTTGATTAACCTCAAGTGTCCCAAGGAGAGGATAAGCCTCAGGTGCTCCACTCCACCAACCCGAAGCTCCCACTGTTCTAGAAACCCTCCTCACTTTCACATTAGAAAGCCAGGCAATAGGTTTTCCACTAGTAGTTTCTTCCAAATAAACTGGCTTAGCACAGTCTTGTGGGAGAGTAATAACACTTGCTACTGGAGTCAAATTCGCACTCTTCAAAAGCCAAGCTCCAGGATAATTCTGCACAAATACAGCAACCTTTCTCTGGGCAATATTAAGTCTTCTCACAAGGTTAATATCACTCCAATGGCTAGCACTAGCCTCTGCAATCTGATCCCTTAGGAGTTGTAACATACTATAAGTATCCATACCACCTTCTCCATTGGTTCATTTATTGAATCAATCTAGTAGCGAATCCGCTTCTCTTCAGACATTCCCTCATGAGTAGGAAAGTTCATCCCTTCCAGTTCTCTCAAAGGCTCCTTTGGCATCCCTCCCTCAAGTGCAGCTGCCTCTTGCTGGAGAGCACCCCACGCTTCACTTAGACTAGACAACTCCTCTTTCTTCTTCTCAGTCTCGAACTTCAACATACCCTCCACCCTCTTCAGCTTCCCATATCTTTTAAGTATAGTCTGCATCTCCGGAGTGATTTTGAAATTCTCCACTTTCTTTCCTCTTACATCACCCATTTGCTAATGCCCTCCTCACTTTAAATTCCTTACTTGGTCCCTCCAAAAGGAGACTCCCGACCATGAATCTCTTCGGAATATTCACTCTGAGTCCTCTGGTATACCAAGAGGTTTCTATTCTTCTATCCTCAAGCCAGTTCTCCAATTCCTTCGTCTTTGCTCTCTCTATGTTATCGTCCATAGCATCAAAGTAGTCACAAAGCTCCTTCGTACTGAAACGTCTAGTATCTCCAGCTCGCAACTTCAAGAGAATATCTGCTCCCACTTCCCTAAAAGACCTATCCTGAGTCTGCACAGTCATCACATGTACTGCCCTCTTGTGGGCAAGTTTCTTCACAGCTTTCCCTTGTCCAGGAAAACGCCAGACCTCCCACTTGGTTCCTCCCCACACTAAGTCCAATTCAGGATCAAGAGCCCTCAGTTGTTTCTTAAAACCAACATCAGCCATCATCACAGCATCATTAGTTTTCCGGTAGTCTTTGAATTGCAATCTCATGAGGGACAACCTCCTCTTTAATCTCTGGCAGCACATCGTGATAAGTAGTTGTAGGTACACTTCCCATACTCTGGGGATAATTCCTAATATGCTTCGCTGCAGACTTATCTCCCATCCTGTGAGCATAGTGAATCCAGAAGGCAATTACATGAGTCTGAATGACTGCAGACTGGGGAGGTTTCTTCTCATCTACTACAATAGTCGTGTCAAGTAGTTCCTCCTTAAATCTTGTCTCAAAAGTATATTGCCACAAATGAGAAGGTCCAAAAGCATTCTCCATCTCTGTACAACCCCTCTTTAGGATAACTGGAGTGTCAAGACTCAAAGCTCCTCTCACTTTCCTTCTCACTTCTTTATAAACTTCTCTCGCTCCCTCTAAATCTCCCAAAGGACAATACCAAAACCCTAAGTAAAATCCCTTATAGGTCTCAGTCTCTCTTATTTCCATTCCACACTTACCGGGAATGTCCATCTTCTTCTGGAGATCATTCAGCTCAAGAAGTTCGTCTAGATTCTTAGGCCTGCACACTACCTTCCAGCAATGCATACAGTTCCTTGGAAGAATCTTAAATTTCATAAAGTAAATTTTGTGCCACTTTGTGCATTCTCTCTCCTGCTCTAGTACATTAATACAATAGGGAGTGTCAACAGCTAGAGGATAGTATTTGTAAATTATTTTATCTCCCTGTACTTCAGCAGCTCCACTAGCAATATCAGGAATTGCTGCTCCTGCGATGTCTACCGCTTGTAAATCTTCAAACTTCAGTTCCATCCTACTTCTCCTTCTTTTGTTTTTGGAGAGAAGAGGAGGAAAGAAGGATAACCTCCCCTTCTACTCCAAGGTGTACACCCATTCTACATTGATTCAATAAATGAATCAATATAGTCCAATTTACTTTCCTTTCCCTTCCTTCTTCTCTATCACTTTAGGGAGTCCTTTGTCTTTGCATATAGGACAAATATCTTCTACATACTTCGACAAACACTTATCACAATATTTTACTTCAGTCATCGTTACCTCCTAGTTAGCTACCTGTTGCAGCAGTAGGCTCAGCACACAGACCACCACCAGTGCCTACAACGGGCATGTCAGCAAAAATTCTTCTATCTGCACTCTGCCACTCAGTATATCCCTTAGCAGTACATCTTTTCAGTAGAAAAGATTGTCCGGCAGTATCATTGTCATAGAAGACATGAGTTAAATTAGTAAAAGGAGTTCCGTACTCATTGGAGAAGACACAGTTATCAAAAATCCAATCTCTCCCAAGCGCTCCATTAGCAGCCAGTGAAACAGCTGCACAAGTAGCAGTTATCGACCTAGATAGAATCTTACAATCTCTAAGCCATCCACCATTTGGCTGAGTACTTCCGCTAAATCTCAACTGCCCGCTATTAGCACCACTTCTTTCTCCCCATACATCCTGGCCAATAGTACAGTGGTCAAAGAGAGGATAATGAGCACTTCCTCCAATATACAGGGAGGCTGCCGCTACTGTGGTATTCTGGTTAGTAGTCATGTTGCCTTGAAATCCTACATTTTTAAACAGACAACCATAGTTATTCAAGGTAAAGGCTGTCAGGCAAGCAGCATTATTGCCATAGTTAGAAACTGCAAAATTGTGGAACTGGCAGTTAGGCCCAGTTGCAGTAATAATTGAGGCTGTTGCGATGTTGTCAGAATAAATAACTACATTAGGTTCACTCCAATCACCTCCAACATTAGGACCTCCCATTCCTACAAGATGAGTATTATACTTAGCCCATGCCAACTCTGTATCAATATCATAGGCTCCAGGAAAGACACAAACTACATCGTTCCTGTATCCACTACAGGCCTCATAAGCTAGAGAGGGAGCTCGAGCTCCAGTAAAAAGTAATTCCGCTGGAATATCAAGTTCATTCCTAGCCCAGTCCTCATATAGAGAAGTAGAACTCCCCTGAGGGACAGCATAAAAAATCTTCCCTAGCATAGGGATATCCAATTGTCTTGCCAGCATCATTCTAAGATACTGTTCTTGCGTTTGCCACCTCATAATTAATACCTCCAACCACCCAAGCTCTCT
>Ga0222679_1000542_pt1 | contig 13133 bp, 28 predicted proteins | sample AntAcemetagen939_FD_179843 | JGI IMG/M metagenome (GOLD analysis project Ga0222679, IMG submission 179843) | Saline water microbial communities from Ace Lake, Antarctica - #939 | ecosystem: Environmental > Aquatic > Non-marine Saline and Alkaline > Saline | place: Antarctica: Ace Lake...
ATCTATATCGACCTGAGTCCAAGTATCGGTACCAACATTCCATTGAACACCATATACTTGACCCTCTGGGAGTACAGCTCCATCTCTTAGAACCACACCATCAATTGTTAATCCGTCACCGTTAGAGTATTCATTTATGGTATCTACATCTAATGTAGATGAAACATCTATGTTTGTGGCGGTTATATTTACAAACGTTGGATTCCCGGTGGGATCCGCGTTTATGATACTATCCGTGATATTCACAGAGTTTAGGAAATATTCATCAGCGTCTATTTGATCATAGTTTCCCTCAAATTTATCCGTAGTATTATACCCATTAAGGATGTCACCGCTTAATGTGAGGTTAACAAACTCGGGGCTATCGGTTGTCTCTAAGTCCTGATTCATCTGATATAATTCATTGGCTCCTTGGCCTGTATCCACGGTGAGGAATGTTACCGCGTCAGTGGTTTCAACGTCCTGATTCATCGCGTATAATTCATTGGCTCCTTGGCCTGTATCTAAAGTAATGAATGAAGCTGCCCTAGTTGCTGAAATTACTTCATTTACACCTATCCAGAGCCCTCGAGTAAAGTTTCCATAGTGACCAACATAGGTAGTTATTCCACCAGGAACCGTGGTTTGGATGGTACTTTGAGGCACAGCAGCGTACCCGACAACTGTTCCAGCGAGAAGCAGAATGGTTATACAGAAAATTACGGCTCTTTTATCTTGCATCAACGTTTTTTACCTCTTTTTTTCTTCTTTTTAGATTTTTTAGTCACATTCTTATAATACCAGCCTTGATATTTCTCAGGCTGATCAGAACGATTATAAGGGCATCTTCGAGTTTTATTCTTACGCATACTTTAAACTATGTTAAACCACCTTTAAATACTTGTTGAACCGTTTCATAAATGTTGAACCAGACGATCCACCTTAAACTAGGAGATAAAAATGAAAAAAACTAAAATCATAGCAATATCAACAGTTTTTATGTTTCTACTCATCCCAATGGTTCACGGTTTCGCTATAGATGGACCCACCAACTTTGTCTACGGAACCGGTGGAAACGTCAGATTCGATGATAGCACAACTTCAACTTATTACCGAATAGTGAACGCAGTTAGCCGTTTTAGCTCAGTCAGATATAATGGCGGGACTAATCGAGGAAGATTAGGTTTTGATTGCCAGGATGGGGTAAACATGACTATCTTAGGTATTGGACCATATCAAATACAATACTCCGTGGCTACTCTTGTTCCTGGTGCTGTAACGACAACTGTTTACTACGCGAATAATGATCATCTTCCAGTTGGAACAAACACTGATACGGTGACTTTTAATGATGTGACTGATATAACCACTGTTACCACTACTGGTAACGGTGTGATCGTTACATTGGATTACGCTAATTTAACAGGAATTGGGATTACTGGGCTTGATTTTATTTGGTCTATTTTTCCGTTAGTTGTGTTCTTCACGGCTTTAGAGGCTAAGAAGCGTGATGTGATTAGTAATAATATTGTGGTTTTGGCGATGGTGTTCGCGGTTGCTGCTTTGGTTTTGTTGGCGATTAGATCACTTGGGGCCTAATTTTTTTATTAGTTACTACTAAAAGTAGTAACAAACCAGTTATATACACCCACCCACCCACTTATTATTATGAAGTGTGAGAACTGCGGAAAAGATTCTGCAAGAAAACACGGCCTGTATAGAAACAAAGCCGGGGTTCATCAAAAATATAAATGTAGATCATGCGGCGCAACATGGCATGATAAAGAAGTCTTAGAATCAAAGGAGAAAGCTAAATGACGTTTATTGAGATATTTACTGAACCAGCTTTGGCATATCTTAATTGTATTCCACTTATGATCCTATATCTGTTAATTTGTAAGTGGAAGTATCCTAAAAAGGAGGAATCATAGATGGGAGATACTAAAAAATTCTTATTTAATTGGGTACACAACCTTATTGGATTGGTCGGTATAGTTGTAGGCGCGGGATTGGCATTATTTATTGTTCTTGAAATATATGATATTATTACCGTTCTAGCTGTAAAGAGTCAAACATTTGTATTATCCTTAATTCTTTTCGGACTTATTGTGATCGTATCTTTCATAGCAACAAGAATAGACCATAACCTAGACGAATCTAAGGAGCCAACACAATGACTCTTTTCAGTTATCTAGTTGGGTTAATCATGGGATATGCCTTGGGATGGTATGGTAAAAAAATACAGTACCTAAAAGTAGCCAAAAAGGAGCCTACACAATGAGGGAAGAAGAACTTAGATCAATGGAAATGCTAATCAAGTTTTTAGATATTTTCCTAGCTGTTGCACCATTCATAGCTGGAGCCTATTTCATGTATCTCGCAATTTCAATGGGGTTTATCAGATGAATATCCCGTTTTATTTAATATTAATGCTCATCGGCTCAAATCTTGTTTGGGCGATTCTATATTTTAAAGCAACACCATCAATCCTAAAAGTAGTCACAACTGAGGATAAAACACAATGAATTTAATTGAACCATTAGCACAGATTGGTGCAATACTATTGACTTTTTTGTTATTTGCCGTGTGTGGCGGTTTACTTCATAACAAAAAGGAGGAACCAGAATGATTGATTATGATAAACTTACTTTAGTTTTATGGGGTGTTTGCCTCATTTTTGGTGGCTACGTTGGATATGTCAAGAGAATTAGTAACAAACAGGAGTCCTCACAATGAGTAACTCACTGCTTTTTATTACCGTTATATGGTTTTTATTTATTGGATATTTGGCGTTATATCCATCACTAAACGCTAAACCAAGTGAGGATGAAACATAATGGGTCCACTTGATTTTCTTTTATGGGTTCTTGCCGGGTTCATTCTATTGAAGGCCATACCATACATATTCGTGTACTTAGTGATAATCTGGGCGTGGTTCACACAATGAAGATAAATGACATTCTTTCTAATCCAATTACACTCGATATATGTGTCATAGGATGGTTTATTTCTATGACATGTGGACTTATTTTAGAAGAACAATTTACCTGGTTTGAGTATTCTTTTTCTTTTGTTTTTGGTATTTATCTAGTATCAAGACTTTACAATAAACTTACAAACAAAGAGGAAAAACCACAATGATGTTTAACTTATTTTCAAAAGATGATGTACTCGATGATACACTAGCTCACTTCTTTACTTATACCGTCTGTATCACAGGTCTTATAGTATGGGCGATCATTAAACAGCGGTTAGCTACACCAATGAGCATGTACGCCCTCTTCTTGGTAACTGTGTTCGAGATCATTATCTTAGCGGATTTATCTGAATGGAGTTTTATCCATTTACTAACTAGGAAAGTGGAACAATGAAAACAAAAACAAAGTTAGCGGTACTAAAATGGATGACTAAAAAACCATCAGAGTTCAAATCACTTCTAAGATACTGTATCCAAAAAAGGGATGAAAAATAGGAATGAATTTTATAAGACGCTTAATCATATTCATTCTAGGGATCTTAAGCCTAGTCGGATTAAACTGGGTTTATAACCCAAGGATCTTCTCAAAAGAAAACAAAAAGATTTAACCAAGTATAGGAAAAACCAGAAAAAAGCCAAGACAAAGAAACAAAAGAAAGACGCTAAAAAGAAAATTGATAAAGCGGTTAAACGTAGAGATAAACTACGGAACCAAGAGAAAATTCTTGACGCTAAAATGAAAAACTTGAAAAAAATATCAAGGCTAAACGAGAGAAAAGAGTTCTTGAACAACTCGGCGTACTGAAAAGAGCGAAAGCGAAAGTCATTAAAAGAGGTAAAGCGTTGGGTGTAATTTCTTCTAAAAAGAAGAAGAAACGCAAAAAGAAAAAAGCTAAGAAGAAATAGTTATGAACCAGATGTTTTCTCGTTTAGAAAAAATTGGACTCTACACTTTATTCATTTTCAGCTTAACAATGGCGATAAAAGTAGCCATAAACCCACCTTGATAAATTACCCATATACGCACCGAACAAAATAAGGCTTCTACCCCTAGGGTAAACAACAAAAGATGGTTAGAACGGAACACTTACACCATATAATTTAATGGCTGTTGCATTAGAATTTAACCTCTTTGATTTTTTTCTCTAGGTTTCCTTCTCCGAGGTAAACCATCAAGTTCTGTATCCTGGCGTGACCGCTGAACTCTTGGAGATCTTTTAAGTTTCGGTCAAGTAATCGGGAGTAGAATTTTAGACCCATGTCTCTTAGATAGTGCTGCATTTCTCCTGTGACTTTGTTTACTATTTGCCAACCTCTGCGGTACTTGAATGGAAATAATTCTTGTTCAGGGTCCAATGTATCCAGATATTCAATTATTGGATTCGTAAAGATATTGAACGATCCATCAAGAGGTAAAGTTATCTCGTTTCGGGTGGGGTATTTGCTTAGATCTTCTATGGTCTTGTATTGCTGTTTTCCGTCCACATAAACAATGGACCCTTTTTCATCGAGTACAGGTTCCCTACGCTTTAATATAATAACTTCACGGAACTTTAACAAATCATCCTCAATAATAAACTGTGACTTGTCTACACTATGTTTAGAGAATAAAAGGGCACCCTCTGGGTTGCGTTTATCATACCTACAAAGCTCAGAAGATCTACACGTGGACCCATACATAAGACACATAAACGCCAAGTCCCGTAGTCCAAGCCTTTCCATGTTATCCTTACTATAAGGCCATGTAGCCTGGGTAATCTTTCGATAAATTACCCTAGGGGAATCATAGAACTTATAGTCCCTCTCAACACTACGCCTGGTCTTATGCCAAATATTAACCACTTTACCCTACCCAAAACCACTTCAAAATCGTTGGAAGAAACCACAGAATCAAAGTAATAATCATACAAACCCCAAACATAAACTTAGGCGGTGGAGCCATACGAACACCCTGTTTTTTGTCACTCATTTACCCTAGCCTCTTAATGCGACAAAGCATCCACAATTTTCTTGATATTCTTCACTTGGCCACCACCCATAACTATTATCGAGGTGAACCCCAGAGCAACAATCTTGGCAAACTCCTTTGACTCAAAAATATCTATCATATTGTTTATGGTTCCCTCATGAATTTTACAACCAAGAATATTAGCCATTTTGTCTAGCCTTTTCTGTGTTTTTTCTTCCAAGTCCATTTGTTTTCACATATTACCCTACCCAAACCACCTATAAAAACCATTCTACATTATGTTATGTAATGTATAATAGACCGCTTTTAGTTTTTATTTTTTCGGTTTTGATAACCTCTATTATACTATAATAATATAGGGCGTGTGCGCCACGAAAAGGGGGTAAATTACCCATAGGTATCTTTGAGGCGGTCAATTAACGCGGAAAGTTCTCTGCTTCGCACATTGTAGCCGATTTCCTTCATCCATCGACTTAGTTTTTCTTTATGGATAGTTCCATTGGCTTTTCTCGGTATCTTGTCATTAAAGTCATCAACCCCAGAAACAATTTCATCAAAATCATTGTAAATGAGCTTGACATTTTCTTCCTCTGTCTTTCTGCTTTTCAGGTTCAACAGATGCTCTTTTCTGCGTTCATAGATAGCTCTGATAGTCATACACCGGTTATCCTTGTCCTTTGGGTGTAGGTGCTTACAGTTAAGACATGTTGGATAACTGCAAATGTGATGATCTGGCAAAGGTAGTTTTATTGTTCCTAGTCCCTTTCTATACACTTTTTTCTTGAATTGAGGGAACCACCTGCGGTAAACTTTACCTTGTCCTCTGGTTTTTACATGGATCTCATAGTTTACAACAAAATCCCTAACCATCTTATCCAGCATTTCAGTGTGAAGCACAATCATAATTAATATATAGCCTTTTGACCTGATCGCCGCGATATAATTCGTCATTTCCTGTTGGGCTTTGCCTTGCCATCCACGCGCACCCAAACCAAAGTGGCTTTCATCTGGGAGAATAACTTGACCTCTTTTCAGTGGACTATTCTCACCTGTGAGATACATGAGCTGAACTCTGTCAAAAGGTATTTGTCCTCCATCTTCTTCTGGTGGTGGGGGTGGTGTGTCGGTGCATTGGAACTTTGGGTCAAGTATTTGAGCCAAGGCCATACCGAGATATGTTTTACCCGTACCAGGTGCGCCGGTTACTGCGATAACAACTGATTCATTGTTATTTTTTTTCCTTAATATTTCATCAAGAACCCTGGTGTCATAAGGTCCACCTCGGAGAAATACGCTGTTACCATACTTGACAGCTTGTACCCCGTGTTCCTCTAAATATTTGAGGTGGTCTGGGAGATCAACAAGGTTATCGCCTCCCTTCTTATGTTTATAATTCGGGTTCTTTTTCTTCTTCTTTGACATATCCAGGCATATCCTTTTTCAGTAATGGAGTTTTTTTATCTGACATCGCGGGAACTATGGTATCAACTTTAACCAACTCAGTATCTAGATTCCATGTTAACCCATTATGTTCATAGGCTTCCATAATTATTTCGTCAAATGCGTCATAGTTTATTCGTTTTTCAATTTTCATGTATGGGCTCACTATCCTTTTATCATTCCAATCAACTTCGCCATCTTCTTTGCGGTTAACTGTGAATCCTGGTTCACTACTTAACCCCATGTCGCTGTGATCGTCATTCCAAACCAGTGGATCATCTTCATAGCCGAGGGTTACACCTGGACCAGCCGACTTAAACACCAATATCTCTGGTTCTTCCTCGAATCTGTCAGCCTGATCCATAACCCATTCCTTAGCCGCCATAGGGAGGTTAATCTTTTTCTGGAATGTGCTAGTTCTTTGATCGATACTTGCTATCATGTTTCCTCTGTCTATTTGTCGGAACACGATTTGACTCATGTCTAGTTTTTCTTTGAATTTTGTTGATAGCTCAAAATCATCACTCATTGTTTGTTTTCTCCATTACTTTAAAACCCAAATATGTCATGCCTGTTCCTGGTTCTCCTGTGACAGCGATGATAAGTTTTTTCTGATCCTCCTTGAACCAATCCTTTGATCCAACTGCAAAAAATGGCTTGTCTTTCATTTTGTTCTTTCCTTGTTTAGTAATGTGAAGTAGTGACCAAATATCATTATGTTCACTATGACGTAGAGTAATATTCCTGCGCTTATCGGTGTGCCAATCATAACATACAATGGGAACAGGTGGCCTACTGTCCAGAGGATTACGAAGAACATTAACCCGATTACCCGTGTCTTAGGTTTAGGTACTGTTTGGGTCATTGTTTTTACGGCTTCTTCAAGTTCCTCGTCTGTGACCTCTGGGTTAACTAGTGTTTCCCAAGGGTCGGTGTCATCTGTTTTACCTTGAAGCCTACGCTTTAGTTTCTCAAGTAGACTCATTAAGCCATAACCTCTAATATTTTAATCAATGTTTCCTTGGGTTGATATTTTAGAGTTCTCCTGATTTCTCCACGCATTTTTTGCAAAGAAGTATCTTTACGAATATGATCTTCTCGGTGAACTATCTGAACATATTTTTTTAGAATATTTTTTATGACCAAGTTCCTTCGGTTCCGTTGAAATGTCTCAAAGGAGATACCATGTTTTTTATGAAGTCTATTATCAAAATCCCACATAGTATCTTCTACTGTGAAGGTTCTCACAAATTCCTCCATAGCTGATTTTGTTTGTGGTAATTTTCTAGCAAAGAACTCAACCCAAACCAAAGAATCTATAATGTCAGGGTTAAAATAAAGTTCTGGTTTAATCATTCTAGTCCTGCCTCTTGACGTTCCTTATACAACTTGTACTCCTTCGCTTCATCTGCACCAACTAACCGTTGAAATATTGAAGGCTGCGGTGGTGGAGCCTCAGTGTTAACCACACCACCATTCTTAACGGTCTGAGCCTTCACAAGCATATTCTGACCACGCCCACCTGTCGCGTTAAACGCATCCGGTATAGCAATGTTTATGGCCTTTGTGAAACTCATTCCTTGGTCAACTATAAGTTCCCTTAGTTTCCAGTAAACAACATTTTCTGTTTGATCTGGTATTTGATCAGATCCTACAAGATACATTGTTAATAATTTATTTATTCTTCCTTTTGCTAATGTGATCTGATCTGTTCCAAGTTGATCGACAAGTGTTAACTGATTTTCTTCTTCTTCATGTTCATAATTACTCATTACTTTAACACCCCAAGAGCTATCAAGATATAGTTAAACCCGAACCCAGCCATAACCCACGGGAACTTGTCAAATATCTGATCCGTGAATTTTTTCTTAACTGTTCCTTTTCCGTAGTTGTTTAGTTTCTCCAAGTCAGCATCAAAAAGCATACCGTCAGCTTTCAGTTTTTTCAAAGCAACCTTGGTATCAGCGTCAGGAATAATAGGCTCCACCGTCACAGTCACATCAACCCTACGAGTCAACTGTTCCTTCAAAATATCTGGAAGACCATCAAATGCGTTAGATCCCCAAACCACTTTCAAGTATTGAGTAACGCTTACTTGTGCTTTCTTCGATGAGGCTTTAACACTGTGAACAAGTGGTAAGCCTTCAACTGATAGCCACCGCATTAATTTACCTTTGAACCCGGGACCGGCTTTGAACACCAGTGGAGTGTAACCATCATGTTTTTTACAGAATAGGATTCCAGGTGTATCTTTTTCTACGTGTTCATCGATGAACCCGTAATCTGTTAGGTTTATACTCATGACTTCTTTTCTTTTTTCAGTGAGTGGGTTTTTAATGTTCATTGTGTTGGTTCCTTGAAATATAAGTATGCTAACGTTAAACCATTAGTTATTACACAGATAATTATAACGATAAGGTAGTTTGGTGATCCTGGTTCTCCTTGTGGTCCAACTGGCCCAATTGTTCCATTTAATCCAATGTTTCCTTTACCCCCATCTTCACCAGGAAGACCCCGTTTTCCTTGTTCTCCTTTCACACCTCTTTGCCCTGTATCACCGATTGGTCCCTGTGATCCTGTGATTTGTCGAATTAACTCAGGGTTTTCTTTTATGAATCGTTCCCATGCTGTGACTGTTGTTAATGGTCCTTCAGTGATTGTGTATTGCCAATATTGTTTCTTTATTTCTCCGGTGTCTTTTTCTAACCAGATTTCTATTTGATGTTTTCCTTCTTGGTTATAGTTTGCTGGTGGGGTTATTATCTTGTCCCATCTGTGTTCGAGTAACGTTTTTGAGGTTCCGTATTTGGGGCTTGGAAGTCGATCTGTTATTGGTAAGTTGTCCCAGAATATACGCATATACATTTTTTCAATGTCTATTCTTGGGTCGGCTCTGACGCTTACTAATATTTCTTGGGTGTATGATCCTTTTCCTGGCATGATGTTGTAGAATGAATCAAAGGCGTATGCCATTGGGGTTAGGATTGATAGTGTTATGATGATTGGTAGGATTAGTTTAAGATTCATTTTCTAGTTTTTTCCTTTCATTTTTGATTTCCTCGTTTAAAAAATTAAAGAAATAGATCACCGAGGGAACGAGGAATGATAAGATTATAATTGTTGATAGAATTATATTCATTTTATGTTAGGGCCTCTTTTTCTAGTTCCTTTAATTCTTCTTTTAGTTCCTCGATGTCTTGTTTCAATGTTAAAGTTTTGCGTTCTTTCGGTGACATCTTGAATAGGTAATCAACTGCATCATGATACCTCTGTTTTCGTGTTGCCCGTACTTCCGATATAGTTTCCTCATAGATACTTACCGGTAAAGCCTTTTCAAAAAGTGCTTCGGTTTGTTCAATTCCTTTCAGATAGCCTAAGAGGGCTAATCCAAGTCCAATTACTATTGTTACTATCATTTTATGTTGTTCTCCTTGATATACTGTTTAAGAAACCTGTTGCACAGCGAAGATACGTTGATTCGTGGGTTGTCTTGTAGCTTCTTGTTTACCTCATAGTCGAGGCTTATCTGACGCTGGACTTTCATTATATCATAACTAAATAAATAACTATATATACCTATGGGTAAATTAACAACCTAATATGACACATCACTTTACCCCAGACAGAAAAAAAAGGATACGCGATAAAAACAAGAAACCTGATGTAAACAAAAACCAACCCGAACCAACCATAAGCACAATCAGATTATTCTCACCAAAACAAAACGACCCAATAGATTACTGGCACGTAAACCCAAAACAGAAACTAGACTTAGATGAAGTCATGCTATCACTTATGGAGAAATTAGAAGTACAGCTTTTGGTGTACCCATATTTCGGTGATACGTTTGATGTATTCATATTAGGAAAAGGGTTGGCTTGGGGTGATGTTTGTCAGGCCACGTTTGATGTGTTAAAGGAGATGCGTTAATGTTTTTGATGTCCAAAGAAGAACGCAGAGGAAAAGCACAATGTATGTACTGTATTCATTTTAAGCTAGTAGGAACAGATTTGGAGAAAAAAGGTTGGGGGTATGGTGGGGTATGTCAAACACCAATCAAAAGATTGAAAGAGATAGATAATGCAGAAAAAAGAATGAGAAGAAAATGCAAGTCGTTTGTACGAAAGGAGGACTCATAATTGTTTTATGGGTACGTTCAAGTGTTTTTGTTTCTTCAAGTCTTGCTCTGGGTGAATCTATATCATAGCCGTTTCAATGTGCCGGATACTTTGACTCCAATATTCTATATCTATGGATTCGTTTTTCTCTGTTTAGAGTATTTAACACGGTTCACGATAGGATTCTTCACACCTTGGATCTTAACGCAGTACATAGTCATGACAATGTTTAGTGTAACGGTGTATAAACAAAGATTCAATTTCAAACACGCCTTATGTCTCGGATTTATGACTGTGTATCTTAACTCGTTTTACTGGGAACTATTTTATCATGTCTACGAGTGGCAGATATGGCTTCCATTTAGTCTTGGTTTAGAGTGGTGGGTTAACAGGCTTCCCCAGTGGATACGGTTGATTCCAGCGTTCTTTATAGTGAATAACTTTAAGGTCGATAACTTGAAGCCGTTGACGGTTGGGCTTGTGGTGAGTTATGTTTTAACTTATCTAAGATTTAATGTTCTTAGTGGTGGTATCATAGGGTTATATGTTCAACCATTCCACCGAGGCTTCTGTTTAATTATGTTAATATATACGGTGATGCTTAGTAAAAGAAGGGATCATAACGGTGTATAAAACCCAAAAAATATTCATGTTAATGTTACTGGTCTTGACACCCATGATCCCTATAATCAAAGCAGATTACCAAGATCCATTGTTTGAGATTGTGAAAGGTAATGTTCCTGGTCATAGCTTAGTTCCTATTCAGGGAATAGATGAAAACGTGGCAACCACAAAGTATGTTATCTGGGGTGAAAATGCGATCTATGTTTTCCCGAGTGGTCCCACACAGATGAATGTAAGCAGCTCAGATGTTGATGATACAAACGGTGGGTCAGGGACTTGGAACGTTACCATTTTTGGGCTCGACATAAACTTTGTAGAGGTGATTGAAACCGTAACCATGAATGGAACAACACCTGTTCCAACCGTGGCTCAGTTTTACAGAATTAACAGGATGAGGGTTGGTCATTCAGGTTCTAGTGAAGAAAATGAGGGTATAATCTACATTGGAACCGGGGCAAACGTAGCCGGAGTACCGACAACCATCTATAATGAAATAGTTGCAGAAACCGGGGTATCATCAACTGCAATCTACACGGTCCCAGATGGATTTACGGCTTACCTTAAATATTTCACTCTAGGAACAGACACATCAAAAATAATTGAAGTAACATTAGAGTCTCGGATTATCGATTGCCCTGATAACAGTTGGAGTCGGGATTATCATACACATTTTGATGCTAGAACAATTACACATGATGATCCTTTACCGTTCCCATATCCTGAACACAGTGACATTAAGTTGACGGCTCGTAACAGTGTTGGGGATGCATTCTGTTCTGCTGACGCTTTCTTTATTTTAGTGGAGGATGGGTATGGGTTAATTAATCAAAGCTACACCGGGGATCCAGTGAATGTAACTTTTACGGGTACAGTTGAAACAACAACCGGAGCCAACAATAATACGTTACTATTCATATTGATTATAATGGTGGTAGTAGCGTTAATTGGGTCAAGTAAGAGGCGATAAAAGTTGGGAAGAAAACAAGACCCCATGATATTCGGTTTAACCACAGTTATTATACTTATCGCATACTTCAACTATGCAGATGTTCTTGACGTAACCACCGAATATATCAGCCTACTCCCAAGTCTCTTAATTATCGTTACATCGATTTACGGAATAAAACATACCAGAGGATCATCAACCATAGCAGCCTTCGCCGTACTCGGAACCGGGTTCGCCCTAATGACAAGCCAACTAAACGGATTCGGTGTAATAGTACCAGATATGTTAACCCCAACCCTAACCCTCGGGTATCTACAAGTCTTAATAATTGTGTTCTCAACGATAATAGGCGCAGCACTTGCCGACTAACCTTAAATATTAGACATCACTATCCTTTCATATACCTACTGGAGAGGTGAAAAGAAAATATCAAAAGATCTTTCAGGACAGCTGTTGAACAACCCTACCGTGCAGTTCATGCTCGCAATGTTCATCGTTGTTGTACTCTGGGGAATTGACGCTTTCGATTCCTTCACCGAGGCCATCTACGCTGCACTTACGACCAGCTTTAGCTTCCTCCCCATTATCGTTATCTTTGGGGCTCTAGCATACCTCAAAAGCAGGTAGCCCTCTAGGCTATCTGGGTAGCGGAGACTCTTTCCCCAGCCCGGCGGGGCTGACTAACTTTATATAAACCTTTTTAGTGTTAAACATTAATGATATAGTATGGCTAGACGTAAACGGGGCAACAAAATTCTAGGAGCAATACTAAACGTCACTCCAAAGCGTTTGAAGCCAACAATGAAAAAGGTAATCAAAGGAGTCCCGGGAAAAGTTGAAAGTGGCAAAAAAATGGTTGACAAAAGGTTTAACACAATCATATATGGAAAGAATTATAGGAGCAAGAAACGCAAATGACAAGAAAAACCGCTTACAAACATGATGTGGGGTCATATACTCGTAGTGACGGGAAACGGGTTGATACCTATAAACGAGGTAAAGGACCCAAACCAAAGTTTGTATTAGCTCCAAGAAAAAGAGATAAACCCACAGGAGAATTTAGAAAGAAAACTAAAAGAT
>Ga0222679_1000544_pt1 | contig 13051 bp, 11 predicted proteins | sample AntAcemetagen939_FD_179843 | JGI IMG/M metagenome (GOLD analysis project Ga0222679, IMG submission 179843) | Saline water microbial communities from Ace Lake, Antarctica - #939 | ecosystem: Environmental > Aquatic > Non-marine Saline and Alkaline > Saline | place: Antarctica: Ace Lake...
AGGCATATCATTATAAAGATGAAAAATATCTTACTTTAAATGGGAATGTAATAATAATTGATTCTACTACCACAATAAAATGTGATTTTGTAAAATACTATACAGAGACAGATAAAATTGAAGTGCCGAAGAAAATAAAAATAAATTACAATAAGAGAGAGTTGAATTCCGACAGAGCTTCAGCAGATTTGGAAAATGAAATCTACTATGCAAACGGAAATGTTGTGATCAAAGATTCATCACTTATCATAAGAGCTGATTCGGCAATTTATTATAATATAAAAGAAATAACCAACTTATATAATAATGCTTCAATTATTGACACGGTTGAACATAATGAATTCTTCGGAGATTTTATAAAATATTATATGCGAAAAGACGAATTTGTAAATTATATTGATCCGGAATTTATTAAAAAAGATTCTACAGGCAAAGAGCTATTAAGAATCAATGCGGAAAAAATATCGGGAAATACTAAAAAAAAATATTTCACGGCAATTGAAAATGTAAAAATTTTTAAAGATTCGTTGAAGGCAAAATGCGATTCACTATTCTTCTCTGATTCATTAGAAATAGCATTACTAAATGGTAAACCAGAAATATCGTATAAGGAAAACATTATATCTGGAAAAAAAATTGATATTACTTTTCACGATTCCAAAACAGATGAAGTAATTGTCAATGAAAATGCTACAATGAAATCAACAAAGCGGGGATTTCTCGTCAATAACAGGGACACAGTAATTGAAAATACAAGCAATCTTACCGGCAGAAAATTAATCTTAAAATTCAAAAACAAGAATAATTTAGATTGGCTAAGAATGGAAGGAATGGCTTCTTCCGATTATCATGTTTATGAAGATTCGGTCTATCAAGGAATAAATAAAGCAAGTGGTGATACCGTAAAAATGTTTTTTGATGGTGATTCTTTAACCGATATTTTTGTTATAAATGGAGCTGAAGGAACATTTTATCCTCACGGATCAATCGGTGATATGGATACAAGCTTAGTTTACAATTCAGATATAATTTACTATGATCGAATAAATCAAAAAACAACTTTATATCAAAATAGTAATATGATATATGGTGAAATGTCACTTGCTGCCGATACTATCAAAGTTGATTGGCGAAAAAATATCTTATATGCACTTCCTCAAAAAACGGATTCAGGATTAACAAATATTCCCACGATGCAACAAAAAGGTGATGATCCGTTAAAAGGAGAATATCTAGCATATAATATGGATACAAAAAGAGGTAAAATCCTTCAAGGTAAAACGAATATTGAAGATGGATATTATTACGGAAGTAAAATTATGAAACGAGAAGATAAACCGTTTTATATTAAAGATGGTAAATATACAACTTGTGATGCCGAAAAACCACATTACTGGATTGAGAGCAAAATGATGAAATTAGTACCAAAAGATAAGGTCTATGCCAAGCCGCTAATTCTAAAAATTTATGGCGTGCCTATTTTTTATTTCCCTGTTGGAATTTTTCCTGTTCATAGTGGTGGACGCCAAAGTGGCTGGATAATTCCTTCTTATGGAGAAAGTAGTGTCAGAGGAAGTTTTTTGGAACACGGTGGATATTATTGGGCACCAAATGATTATTTTGACTCACGATTACTTGGAAATTTTTATGATAAAAAAGGTGTCGAATTTAATTTTCGTAACAGATATAAATTAAGATATTATTTAAGTGGAAATTTAAATGTTAGGTATTGGAATGATTTTATTCCTGACACAAAGACCACCGGTTACAGAATTGATTTAACACACAATCAGACATTTGGAAAATATTCCCGTTTGAATATCAACGGATCTTATACAAGTGATAACACTCGCTACAAAGAGGAAACTCTACAACAAGATCGTCTTAACCAAAATATTGTTTCTAATGCGACTTTCTCAACTCGCTTGGGACCATTTGGAATGAATGCAAATGCCTATCGAAAAGTAGATCTGTTATCCGGAAATGTCGTTGAAAAATTTCCTCAAATTTCAATATCCAAAAATACAGCTCCCCTATTCAAAAAGAAAAATATTCTACAACCAAATAAATGGTATCATAATATCCGTTATAATATTTCAGGAAATTTAAATAATGTTTATACTTCTACTTTACAATCTGATTCTACATTCTTAAAAGAGACAAAAAATATGGCAAAATTTCAAAGCAACATCAACTTTATACATAAATTTTTCGGCTGGCTAAATATCTCTCCATCTGTAAATTATAATGAAGGGTGGATTATAAAATATGACAAACCTGTGATGCAAAATGATTCTATTTTAGTGGATTCTATCGGTAACATAATTACAGAAGAAGTAAATGAATTTAAAAGAAGAGGAACTTATTCCGGTCGCCTTAGTGCAAGCACAAAAGTTTACGGAATATTTCCAGTCAAGATCAACAAATTAGAAGCGATCCGTCACATTGTTAGTACAAGTTTAAGTTATGGATATACACCTGATTTTGCTAAAAACGAAAACTATATTTATAAGGGAATAGGTACTAATGGCGAAGAATTAGAATATGATTATTTTAAAAACACGATGATTGGGAATACGCCAACAGGTAAAAGCGAAAATTTAAGCATGTCTTTCAATCACACATTTGAAATGAAAATCAAGCAGAAAGATGGTTCATATAAAAAATTCCATTTTCTATCTTTATCACACAATTATGATTTTCTAAAGGATTCGCTTAATTTCAGTAATATTTCCGCTCGTACAAATATTTCAAAATTACCCGGCGGGAATTCACTCTCAATAAATGCTACATTCGACCCGTATGTTTTCCGAACCGATTCAACTGGTGTGAACGGAAATCGAATAGATGAACTGACTATACCAAGAATGACACGCTTATCATTAAATACCGGATTCAATATTAGTGAAGGCAAAAGAGCAAAAGATGATTCTACTAAATATTCAGATGATAGATTTTCAAAATGGTCAATTAGAGCTGGTTTGAGTTATACACATTCTGCCACAAATCCAAATATTACTAACGATATTTTTTCTACTTCTTTGGCATTTAAAGCAAATTTAAGTGAAAAATGGTCGGTAAGCTATAACGCTCGTTTTGATATTTTAAACCAAAAATTGATCTATCACAATATTTCTTTAAAAAGAGATATGCACTGTTGGGAATTATCATTTGACTGGACACCATCGGGGTACAACAGTAGATATTTTTTGAAGATAAATGTGAAATCACCCAATTTACAAGATTTGAAATATGAGAAGAAAAAACGATTTGGGTATTGATAGAATTTATTTTGCAACGAATGACACGAATTGCTCGAATGGTGAATATGGCTTTTGTAACTAACTAAAACGAACAAAAACTAACAAGAAAAATATTTAGCAAAAAATTTTCGCTAATTACTCGAATTTGGGAAATTGGTTTAGAAAATGAGAAAACTGACAATGTTGTAAAACGGTTACAATTGTTTGCTTATTCCAATATTGACAAACTTGATCTTTTATTGAAAAAAAATAACTTAACTGATTTTTACAACAATTACTTACCTTTTGACTGATCTGAGCAATCAAAACATTAGTAATTTATATTATTAGAAAATTTTATTAAGATTTTCTTACATTATCCCAATATGTATTAAAAGCGGACTGAATTAAAATTATCCAGATAATACTGCCAACTATTGGTATAAAACATAACCAACCATAGTGTCCATAATGTTTAATTTTATTTTCTGGAACGCCATCAGCAATTTGCATTTTGGTCAATAATCCTGGTGTTTTAAATAACAGCATAATTGACCAAATAATATTAAAAATAGGAATAAAAAGAAAACCAACAGCAGCACCTCCGGAAGTAGTTTTAACTTTTCTATCACAATAAAACTCTGCTTCAGAGTAAATTTTGTAATACCAAACAAAAAAATAAATTCCCAAGGTAATAAAAGGTAATAACAATGGTGCAAATACACTCCTGTTTTTTCCTATTCGCTTTCTTGGATAAGATTGTTGAGCACTAACATTTTCAGAATGCTCAACATTAACTTGTTGTTCCGAATTTTGTTCGCCTTTTTCTTGCATAAAAAACTCCTTTGCTATTATTTATAGCATTGTTATTTAATAAAAATTCCTTCCACATTCTCATTTACAATAACAGATTTAGAATTTATTATTATCATAATCACCGCTTTCAGTAAATGATTTAAAAATTGCATTTTCCCCAGCTCCTCCCAATCCAGTAATTATTTTAATAATTGATTTTTTAATAAATCGTGTTAATTTTTCGATATCCTTGTTTCTATTATACATTTAAACACTACCATAATGTTGTACTCTTTTCATTTTAATAATATAGTGATATTTTTGAAAGCATTCAATTATAATTTTTAAATAATAAAAACATTAATTTGATGATTGTATATTTTAATATTATTCAAAAAATATAAAAACTTTGAAACAGAAATATTTTTTAATAAATTTATGCTGATTTATATATCAATGAATGAATAGAATAAACGATAGGAGATTCAAAATGAAAAGTAAACTTATTAGAAAATATTATCTTACAATATTATTAATTTTCATTTTAGTGCAAGGTCTATTTGGTAAAGATTTGCCAGAAGGCTTTGTTTATATTAATGATTTTATTCCTAACGCCGTTATTGATTTGAGATATTCCACTGATCACAATTTTATTGGTAAACCAATCGATGATTATAAAAGTCAAAAATGTATAATAAGTAAAAAAGCTGCAATAGCATTGAAAGAAGTGGAAAAGGAATTGGCCGAATATGGATTTGGTATAAAAATTTTTGATTCATATCGTCCGCAAAGAGCCGTTGATCATTTCGTTCGATGGGCAAAAGTATTAGATGACACATTAACAAAATCTGAATTTTATCCTACTGTTGATAAAAAAGATCTATTCAAAAAAGGTTTTATCACTTCTAAATCCAGTCACACCAGAGGCAGTACCGTTGATTTAACAATTATCAATTTAAAAGATGAGAAGAAATTGGATATGGGAAGTAATTTTGATTATTTTGGAAAATTGTCATGGGTGATCAGTTCCAATATTACAACCGAGCAACAAGCACATCGTGCACTTTTACAAATAATCATGAAAAAAAATGGCTTTAAGAATTATTCGAAAGAATGGTGGCACTTTACATTAAAAAACGAACCTTTTCCCAAAACATATTTTGATTTCCCTGTAGAATAATATGTAACTAAACTTCCGAAGCTTTTTTCAATAAATTTACATTGTAAGTTTCAGAAAATAATTCTAATTTATTGAAGGAATCTAAAAAAGGATCTCAAATATGAAATATCGCTATTATGATCACAAGAAAGATAGAAAAGCAATGAACCAAATTTTCAAAGAGGTTGGTTGGATTGAAGGTAATAATTACGATGGCGTTGATATTCTTGTAAAAGATAGCGATTCAATTTTAGCAGAGATCAATAATAATCCCGAATGCATTGTTAGTAGTAATATTGGCGAAATGAAATACCTAAACGAAAAACTTTCAGCTTCTTTTATTACAAATGTTACTACAAGTTTTGTTGCTCGCAAGAGAAAATTCGCAAGAGAATTAACTGCTCAAAAAATAGTCATAGATGTTGAAAAAGGAGCTGCTGTTAGTTTACTCGGAATGTTTGATCAGGGATTTTATGAAATGCTTGGATTTGGAAGTGGAAATTATAAAACAACAGTGAAATTTTCTCCATCCACATTGAAAATAAAAAAACATTTTAATGTACCAACAAGATTAACAAAAAAAGATTGGAAAAAAGTTTACTCATCACGAATAAAAAGATTGTGTGGACATGGCGCATGTAATCTTAATTCGGTAATCACAAAATCAGAAACAGCATGGTTCAATACGGGTTTTGGGTTGGGATATTTTGATAATAAAATATTAACTCATCATATCTGGTTAACTGGCATGGGAAAAGAACACGGACCTTATAGAATTATGTGGATGAGTTACCAAAACTATGATCAGTTTTTGGAATTAATGGCACTAATAAAAAGTTTGGGTGATCAAATTAAATTAATAGTAATGCTTGAGCCACCAAATATTCAACTAATGGATTTTTTAGAAAAACCATTTTTTTACAGATATATTACTCGAGCATCAAAATTTGCAAATGAAATAACTACAGGCGCCTATTGGCAAATAAGAATTTGTAATCTAAAAAAATGCATTAGTAAAACTCATCTAAAAGGCGATCCTGTAACATTTAATTTAGAATTATACGACCCAATAGAAAAATTCCTGCCAAAAAATAATAATTGGAATGGATTGACGGGAAAATACATTATTACATTTGGTAAAAGATCAAAAGTAAAAAACGGATACGATAAGAATTTACAAACATTAAAAACATCAGTAAATGCATTCACTCGTTTTTGGATGGGAATTTTACCTGCAAATAGTTTGTCAATGAATGATGATTTTGTCGCTTCTGAAGAATTAATTAAAAAGTTAGATGAACTATTTACTTTACCAAAACCGGATGTTAACTGGGAATTTTAACTCAAATATAACTGGAGAAAATAATATGGAAATTTATATCTATATAATAATTGGATTAATTGTCGGAGCTTTGATCGGTTGGTTATTAGGAAAATTAGGAAGTGAAAAAACTTCAGCTCAAAATCAAATGTTGATATCCGATATTGATAATTTGAAAAGTGAACTCAAAGATGAAAGAAATGCTAATAGAGATTTGAGTGGCAAAATATCTGCTTTTCAAAATGAAAATAAAAATTTAGAAAATAAATTAATCAACCAAGAACAAGATATTGAGAAATTACAAAAGAAATTTTCTTTGGAATTTGAGAATTTAGCTAATAGAATATTTGATGAGAAAAGTGAAAAATTCACAGAAAAGAACAAATTAAACTTAGCGGATATACTAAATCCTCTAAAAGAAAATATAGATAAATTCAAAGAGAAAATTGAAAAGACAAATGAAAATTCTATTGATAGGAACTCAAGTTTAATTCAGCAGATAAAAAATTTGCAAATGGAAAATAATGAAATGAGAGAAACCACCTCTAATCTTACCAAGGCATTAAAGGGCGATCAAAAGACACAGGGGAATTGGGGTGAAGTAATTTTAGAACGAATTCTGGAAAATAGTGGATTACGTGAAGGCATTGAATACACTTCTCAAGCAAAAGGCATGGGATTAAAAAACGAAAACGGTGACAGAATTGCTCCTGATGTTATAATAAATTTACCCGATAAAAAACATCTTATTATTGATGCAAAACTCTCTTTGGTATCTTATAATAAATATGTAAATTCCGAAGATCTAAACAAAAAGGAACAATATTTATCTGAACTTATCATCTCAACAAGGAGTCATATTAAAAATTTAAATAGTAAACATTACAATGTGGCAAAAGGTTTAAATTCACCTGATTTTGTATTTCTATTTATGCCAATCGAAGGCAGTTTCGCTCTTGTTATTCAATCAGATACTTCGCTTTTTAATTATGCTTTTGAAAAACGAATTGTAATTGTAAGTCCAAGTACTTTGATGGCGACATTACAAACAATCGCTTATATTTGGCGACAAGATAATCAAACAAAAAATGCGGCAGAAATAGCAAGACAAAGTGGAAATTTATACGACAAATTTGTTGGGTTTTTGGAAGATCTACAAAACATAGAGAAACATCTGAATAACACAAAAGATTCATTGGAAGGCGCAAAAAATAAACTCAAGTTAGGTAAAGGCAATTTAATAGGGAAAGTTGAAAAAATAAAAAAATTAGGTATCAAAACAGAAAAGAATATTCCTAAGGAATTTAAAGATAGTGAAAGTAATTTATTAGAATAATATCCAAATTTATTTGGGTGGAAAAGATACCAAAACAATAGATATAATAACTGTTTTTAACGGTTTTTTAATATTTATGAAATTTTTAAAAGTATAAAAAAATCCATCAGCAATTTACCGATGGATTTTTATCTATTATAATAAGTAATTTGGAAATATTACATTCCCATTCCCATTCCCGGCATTCCGCCCGGCATTCCGCCACCAGCTTTGTTATCTTCTTCTGGTTTATCACTTATTACTGCTTCTGTAGTCAATAACAATCCCGCAATTGATGCAGCATTTTCAACTGCTGTTCTGGTTACTTTTGTAGGATCCATAATTCCAAAGTCGATCATTGAACCATATTTTTCTTCACGAGCATCAAATCCATAATCATCTTTTCCTTCAAGAACTTTTTGGATAATTATTGCAGGTTCCAAACCAGCATTTTCAACAATCTGACGAATTGGATATTCTAAAGCACGACGAATAATATCCACTCCAATAGCTTCATCTTTATATAATCCGAGATTACCTAAATTGTGTGCAATTCTCAATAAAGCAACTCCACCACCTGCTACAATTCCTTCTTCTGCTGCAGCTCTTGTTGCGTGTAATGCATCTTCAACTAATGCTTTTTTCTCTTTCATCTCCATTTCTGTAGCAGCACCAATATTCAATACTGCAACTCCACCTGATAATTTTGCCAATCTTTCTTGCAATTTCTCTTTATCATAATCAGATGTAGTGTTTTCAACTTGATTCTTTATTTCATTAATACGTGCATTAATTGCTTTAGTAGTACCACCACCTTCAACTATTGTTGTATTATCTTTATCAATTGTTATCCTCTTTGCAGTTCCTAGAAATTCCAAGGTAGCATTTTCCAATTTATAACCCCGTTCTTCGGAAATAACCCTTCCTTTTGTAAGTACAGCAATATCTTCTAACATTGCCTTACGACGATCACCAAAACCAGGTGCTTTAATTGCAGCTACTTTTAAAGTCCCACGCAATTTGTTAACAACCAATGTAGCCAACGCTTCGCCTTCAACATCTTCTGCGATAATTAATAGAGGTTTACCTTGTTGTGAAGCTTTCTCAAGAATAGGTAAAAGATCTTTCATTGCAGATATTTTTTTATCATAAATTAGTATATATGCATCTTCTAAAACTGCTTCCATTGATTCTGAATCAGTTACAAAATAGGGAGAAATATAGCCACGATCAAATTGCATACCTTCAACTAAATCTAAAGAAGTTATTGCGCTCTTCGCTTCTTCAACTGTGATTACACCATCAGTTCCAACTTTCGCCATTGCATCAGCAATAATTTTTCCAATTGGTACTTCAATGATTTCTTCTTTTTTGTCACCAATTTTCTGCATTCTTACTTTTTGATTATTAGCAGATATTGTACCAACCTGAGCTATTTTCGTTTTGTCATCATTAACTTGTTGGCTCATTTTTCCCAATTCTTTTACAATCTTTGCAACGGCAACATCAATACCTCTTTTGATTTCCATTGGATTTGCACCGGCGGTTACATTTTTCAGCCCTTCTTTAATTATCGCTTGAGCTAATACAGTTGCAGTAGTTGTTCCATCACCAGCTACATCTGAAGTATTAGATGCAACATCTTTTATCATCTGTGCACCTATATTTTCTATTTTATCTTCCAATTCAATTTCTTTTGCAACCGTAACACCGTCTTTAGTTATTGTAGGGGCACCGAAACTTTTTTCAATTACAACATTTCTTCCTTTCGGGCCAAGTGTAACTTTTACAGCATTAGCCAACTGATCAACACCGCTTTTCAATTTAGCTCTTGCTTCTACATTATACTTAATAATTTTTGCCATATCTTTTCCTCCATTTATTTAAATTTCAATTTATTTTTCTCTTAGATAATAATATGTTTTTTCTCTTCCATCATAGCTGATTAATATAATATAAAATATTTTATTATCAAAACAATTATTAATTTTTATAAAATATTATCTCATTTTTTTGAAAAAATTATTCATCAATTCCCTAATCTCAGTTTCCATTATGCCGGACAATATCTCAAAATTATGATTAAGGCGACTATCTTCTCCGAGATGATATAACGAATCACAAGCTCCGGCCTTTTCATCACTTAAACCATAAATAACTTTTTTGATGCGAGAATTTATCAACGCTCCTGCACACATTATGCATGGTTCTAAAGTAACATACAAACTGCAATTTTCAAGACGCCAACTTCCAAGAGATTCGGAAGCAGCAGTAATTGCAATCATCTCTGCATGCGCCGTCGCATCATTAAGTGTTTCAATAAGATTGTGTCCCTTGCCAATGATATTATTTTTGTAAATTACAACAGCTCCAACAGGAATTTCATTTTTTTCATACGCTTTCAATGCCTCGAGATAAGCATATTTCATCCATCTTTTATGTGTCTTATTATTTATCATTTTTTTTTATTGTTTTTATTTTTTAAAACTTCAGAAGTTTCAATCACAAGTTTTAATCAAATATTTTTCGTGCCTTTCGTTGCAATCCCTAATCCATATTATTAAATACCAAAACCCTATCATCTCTTTGATAGTCCTTAATAAATTTCACATCAGTATATTTTTGAAAAATTTCTTTCAATCTTATGGCTTGTCCATTTCCGATTTCCAATGCAGCCCAACCATTTGATTTCAACCAATTGTGAAATATCTTTGCAAAAAATTTATAAAAACTCAATCCGTCATTATCATCAGTTAACGCCATTGTTGGTTCATAATATTTAACATTTTTATCTAAATTTGCAAACTCATCTTTTGAAATATATGGCGGATTACTAACAATAACATCGTATTTTTCTTTTGGAAAATATTTATAAACATCTTCATTAATTATTGAAATTCTATCACCAAGATTATGAAAATTAATGTTTTTTTTAAGAATTTTTACAGCTTCCTCCGAATATTCTAAAGCATCAATATTTGTATTCGGCAAATGTTTTGCCAAAGCAATTGCTATTGCTCCACTTCCAGAACCAATATCTAAAATTCGTAAATTTGCTTTCGAATCTGCTTTACATTTTTTGATCACTTCTTCTACTAAAATTTCCGTTTCAGGTCGTGGAACCAATACATTTTTATCTACTGTAAAAGCGAAACCATAAAAATCCGCCTTGCCTATTATTTGTTGAACCGGCTTATTATTTGCACATTTTAAAAGATATGATTTGAATTGTTGTAATTCACTATCTATTAACGGTTTATTAAAATTCAAATACAGATCCATTCGTGAACATTTTAAAACATCAATTAACATCCATTCAACCGATGTTTTTGCATCCGAAATATCTTTTTCATTTAAATAATCAGTTGACCAATTTAGAATATCAACTATACACCAAACTTTTTTATTTTTCACAACGATCTTTGAATTATTTATAAGTTCTTTAATTTTTCTACATTGTCGGCAATTTTTAATTGCTCAATAATTTCAAATAAATCACCATCCATAATGCTTTGAAACTGATGAGTAGTGAAATTAATTCTATGATCCGTTACACGACCTTGTGGATAATTATATGTACGAATTTTAGCACTTCTATCACCAGTTGAAACTTGTGATTTGCGATCTTTATCCCGTTTCGATTTTTGTTTGTCAATCTTATCTTGTAAAACGCGACTATATAAAATCATCAGTGCCTTAGCTCTGTTTTTGTGTTGTGAACTTTCGTCTTGACAAGATACAACAATTCCAGTTGGATTATGAACAATTCGAATAGCGGATTCTGTTTTATTTACATGCTGACCACCAGCTCCGGATGCCCTAAATGTATCAATACGAATATCTTTATCCTGTATATCAACCTCAACTTTATCTGCTTCAGGCAGAACCGCAACCGTAGCAGCAGAAGTATGAATTCGTCCCTGCGTTTCCGTAGCTGGAACTCGCTGAACTCTGTGAACTCCCGACTCATATTTTAATTGACCATAAGCTCCATCGCCGGCTATCATAAATGAAATTTCCTTAAATCCACCTACTCCAATTGGGCTTGATGATAATAATTTTATCTTCCAATTCTGTCTTTCGGCATATCTGGAATACATTCGAAAAAGATCAGCTGCAAAAAGTGCTGCTTCATCTCCGCCTGTTCCACCTCTGATTTCCACTATTGTATTTTTATCATCATTCGGATCTTTTGGAATAAGCTCTATCTTTATCTTTTCTTCTAATTTTTCTCTCTGCAAATGCAAATCATCTAATTCCTCTTTTACAATTTCCTTTAACTCTTTGTCATTCCCTTTTAAAATATTTTCATCATCTTCAATTTTTTCAATTAACAATTTATATTTTTTATGTAATTGAATTATCGGTTCAAGGGTTTTTTGTTCACGAGAAAGATCGGCAAACTTATTTTGATCTTGAATAATTTCAGGATTACTTAATTCTTTGATCAAATCGTTATATTTACTTTTTAATTCTTCTAATTTTTTTAACATAATTCTCTATTTTTTAATTTCAATCAAAATAATTTACATTGATACTTCCCAAGTATCTTTCACATTGTTTTTCCAGTCCGCAAATACTTCCTTACCACCTCTTACTTTCCAATCGGAATCTATAACAAGTCGCGAAGATATTCCTCCTCGCGGATTACATAACATCAATACCCTTAATCTTTTTGGATCATATATTTCCATTAAATGATCATAAATAATATTGATCAATCGTTCATAAGAAACAACAACATTTCTCATTTGATAAACATATTCTTTTAATGATCTGAGTTCTATCACCCTATCTTTTGGATAAAAAGTCAAATATACATCGGCAAAGTCCGGCTGTTTTTGCACTCCTAAAAAAGTAAATTCCGGTATCTTTATTTTAATTTCATACGCTTCGTGTGTTGGGTTTGGTATTGATTTTAAAATATTTTTATCAATAGACCTATATGTTGTGTTTTTAGTATCTGACATTTTCCCCACCTATTTTTTAATTTGAAATAAATTCTTGTATTCTCGCCAATGATTCGTAACCTCCTAATTCCAGTGCTTCTTTGAGCGCAACAAGTGCCGGTTCATTTTCAGAAAGTATTTTATATCTCTTTTTAGAATTCCCTATTATAAAATCCAATCCAAACGGTTGAGCCAAAGTAATGAACGCACTTTCCAAAAGCGTTCTGTGTGGAAGCATATTTGAAAAATTCGATAAGCCAACTGAGATGT
>Ga0222679_1000555_pt1 | contig 12924 bp, 12 predicted proteins | sample AntAcemetagen939_FD_179843 | JGI IMG/M metagenome (GOLD analysis project Ga0222679, IMG submission 179843) | Saline water microbial communities from Ace Lake, Antarctica - #939 | ecosystem: Environmental > Aquatic > Non-marine Saline and Alkaline > Saline | place: Antarctica: Ace Lake...
TTCGGCTGATTTAATGTCTCATTCCTCCCCTTCCACAAGGGAAGGGGTTTCCTGAGATAAAAATATGAAATAATATAAGGTTTAACTAAAGAAATAAAAAGAGAAGCAGATTTAGATCTAACAATTACCCTATACATCATTCTCCCCTTCTTGCTCAACCCTCTTTTTCGCAGATAAGCATCTATGCTGTATCTCTTCTTAAACCAATTTATTATATTATTACAACTCTTTTTAGAAAAAGAGTCCGTACAAAGAGCAAAATTACTTATTTTATTTTCATTTTTTGTTTTGTTTCTTATAGCATACCCATCGTCCATAAACCATACAGATAAAGACAAAGAAGATAGTTTATTCAAAATTGCATCATTTATTTCTTTTTTACCATTTTTATAAAATTCGTTTAAACAATCTTCTATATCTGAATTAGCCGAAGTTTGAAAATGCCAAGATTCAGTTCCTCCTTTATATTCATCTCTTTCTTCTTTCCTTAATTGAAATTTAGGATAAATATCACTTACTATATTTTTAAATTCTTGATATTTCCAAAATAAATATCTTTCTTGTTTTTTGCTATGACGAAAACTAACAATAGAATTGTATCTAATATCGTGTGTATATGCATCTCCCATCATAGACCCATATAGTATTTCCTTTTGTCTTTGAGTTAATGGAATTTCTGTCTTCTTCCTGTGTATAAAACTAGCCCCTTTTCTCTTTATTCCATACAATTGTCTTAAAAAACGGATATGATATCTATATACGTTATATTTCTTCGAAATCTCATTTAATGACATTCCCCTATTATAAGAATTTACAAACTCCTCCTTCTTAAGATTTATTTTTCCTTGACTAAATTTACTAAGAAAAGATATAAAAAGAGAAGACATATCTTGATCTTTTGTCATATCAAGACAACTCATTCCATTCTGTATATTATTTTTAAATTCTCTGAATGTAATATATTTTTGTTTTCTACCAGTAGAACCATTTTCTATTATTACATCAAGATAAGGTTCTATTACTTTCCAATTATATTTACATCTTGTATTTCCCATTATTCTATTACCCCTTATGCCCATATGCTTTTTTCTGGACTTCTTTTACGCTTATTTCTATTCCTCTATTATTTAATCGTTTAATAATCATACTAATATTAAAATAATCTTTATCAGGATCTTTTGTCTTAAGAAATAATTGAGACAACCTATTTAATAATTTATTATTTTCCATTTTTAATTCTCCTTATAAACTTATATTTTCTTATGCTTTATTATACTTTCTTAATTTTAATATAAAATCCTCTTTTTATTTTTATCTTTTAAATAAAAAATAATGAAGGATAATAACTATTACCGATAAAATATAATAAGAATAAGATATAAAGGAGAAGAAAATGGAAAAAACTGATAAAATAGTTAATTTTGCGATTAAAAAGTCTCTTTATGAAAAATTTAAAAAGATATGTGATCGGCGTTATAAAAGCTTAAGCGAACAAATTAGAGAATTGATAGTAGAGAAAGTAATTAAAGAAGAAGCAAAAAATAATTAATTTTCTATAATTATGACTGGAAAAATAAATATAATTATATTAACCTACAACTGTTTAAATAAAATTAAACAATGCCTTAATTCTATTTATGAACACACCAAACAAGATTTTAACCTATTTATAATAGAAAATAACTCGCAAGATGGAACTAGGGAATATATAAAAAAGATATCAGAAGAAAAAAACAATATATACATATCTCTACAAAAAGAAAATTTGGGAATAATAAAGGGCAGAAATGCTGGTTTTAATTTATTTAAAACAATAAATAAAAATAATGAGTATATTATTTTTTTAGATGCAGACCAATATGTTAAAAAAATCTGGTTAGATAGTTATCTGAAAATGACGATAAATTATGATGTGATCGGTACAGAAGCCTGGAAGATGCGAGATGATTTTTATCCTTATAAGAGGATAACAAATAAAGAAGAGAACTTTTCATATGTCGGTGGGGGCGGCTTAATGATGAAAAGTGCTATTTTTGAAGAATTGGATTTATTTGATGAAAGATATACTCCTATGTATTTTGAAGATCCTGATTTTAATTTTACAGCACATCAAAATGGTTTTAAAATAGGATGGAATTCCGAACCAGTAATTATACATGATCACAAAGGTCCATTATTAAATAAAGAAAATAAAATTCATTTTATGAATAGTTGGAAAAAATTCCAAGAAAAATGGGAAGGTTTTAAAGTGCCGAAATTTAAGATATATTAAATTCTATTTTTTTTAGTCTTCCCCAACCAATCTCCCATTCCCCTCCATTCTTTTTCATATACATTTATAGGATAATTAGGGATATTATTAGGTTTTTTTCCTGATTTACAATATTTTTCCCACTCTTTTCTACTTTTTAGTTTTAATTTTCTTACAAATTTCCTTGCCTCTCCAAAAGATTTCCAACCACCAATTTTATTACGATAGCCCAACCAGTCTCCCCAATTTAACCACCCCTTTCCTTTATAAACTTGATAAGGAGCAAATGGAATATCATTGGGTTTCTTTTTTGACCTGCAATATTTTTCCCACTCTTCATTGCTTTTTAATTTTAAACTTTTAGCGAATTTCCTTGCTTCCTTGAAAGGTCTCCAACTTTGAAATCGATTAATATTACCCAACCAATTTGCCCTATCAATCCAACCTTTATTTTGATAAACTAGGTCAGGTCTAGTAGGAATATTAACAGGCTTATTGGGAGATTCACAATACTTATTCCATTGTTCCCAATTTTTTAATTTTAATTTTATAGCAAACTCTCTTGCTTCTTTAAAAGATAGATACTCTCTTAAATGGGTAGCAATACGACCTGTTCCTAGCCAATCACCCCAACTTATCCAGCCCTTGTCTTTATAAACTCCATCAGGAAAATTAGGAACATTATTTGGTTTTTTTCCTGAATTACAATACTTTTTCCATTGATTATAAGTATTAATATTTAATGTATGAACATATTCCCTTGCCTCTTCAAATGATAAAAAATCAGAAAACAAATCCTGTTCTATATGTTTAAACAAGTCTGGATATCTACGGATACAATGCATTAATCCCTTGTATCCGTTATCTTGTAACCACTTCATACAAAATAACTTTCCACCATTTTCTTCTATTAATTCTTCTGCTATTTTAACCCACTCCTCTGGAGACTTAGATCCCTCTTCCTGCTCAAGTCCCTCAAATACTTCAGGATGCATATACATACATACTACTAGCCCCCTTAAAGGAACTCCATTATACTCATTATTTCTCAACCTAGAATTACTAGGTAATATACCTTCACATTTTTTCATAGTTTTAAGATGCTTTAGATTTACCAAAAAATTCATTTACAGTCATTTTAAAAAAATTCCAAGGATAAATATAATATCCTTTTAATTGTTTATCTCTTATAAATTTTTTATATTGAACATTATCAGTTAAACTATTATCTCCTACAAATCGCTGATGCTCTTTTAGTGTTTTATATTCTTTATTAAAAAATTTATATGTAGTCATTTTAAACAAATTCCAAGGATTAGTAGAATACCCTTCTTGTTTTAAATTATTTTGCTGTATATATCCTGTAAATTGATTACAAGTAGTCAAATCATTATCTGCAACCAATTGTCTATGTTCTTTAAGAGTTTTAAATTTCTTTTTACAAAAAAACTTTCTTCCGCTACAATTAAACATCCTCCAAGGATTAGAAGAATATCCTTGTTTAATTAAATCATTATCTTGTATAAATTTTTCAAATTGTTTATTAGTAGTCAGGTTCTTTTCTTTTGACAGTTGCTGATGTTGTTTAAGCGTTTTATAAATTATCTTTTTTCTACCAAAAAATTCAGTTTCTGATATTCCAAATATGTGCCAGGGAAAAGGAGAATAGCCCTTTTTCCTTAATCCACTCTTTTGCACAAAAGGTGTATATTGTCTTCTATTAATCAAATTATTATCAATTGATAATCGCCTGTGTTTTTCCAAAGAATAATATTTTTTCTGGAAAAAAGAATTTGAAGATATACCAAAAGGTCTCCAAGGTTGAATATAATAACCTTTCTTTTTTAAATTATTATTTTGTATAAATTTTTCAAATTGTTTCTGATTAAATAAATCATTATCTTTAGCTAGTTGTTGATGTTCTTCTAATGTTTTATATCCTTCTCTATCAAAAAACTTATTTACAGTTATTTTAAATAAGCTCCAAGGAATAGGAGAATAATTCTCTTTTATTGAATTATTTTTTTGTATAAATTTTATAAAAGATCTTTTATTAATTAAATTATTTTCTTTAGCCAATTGCCTATGTTCTTCAAGGGTCTTATAATCCTCTAATATCCTATATTCTTTCTCTTGCTCTAAACATTTAAACACTTCAGGATATTTATACATACATGCCACTAAACCCCTTAAAGGAATTCCCTTATATTCATTATTCCTTAATCTATGAGGACTAGGCAATATACTTTTACATTTTTTCATAGTTTATACCGCCTGTAAATCCTTTTCTCTTTTACTCTTCTCAAAAAATTCAGGGATAGACATTCCAAATTTAGCCCAAGGATAAGAATAATAACCTTTTTCATTTAATCTATTCTTTTTAACATACCTAACATATCTCCTTCCAGATATTATATTTTTATCCCTAATTAATTGTTTATGTTTTTTTAGAGTTTGTTTTCCTGGTTTCTCAAAAAATTCATCTATAGTCATTTTAAATATTTTCCAAGGATAGGGAGAATAACCTTCTTTTCTTAAATTATTTTTTTGTATAAATTTTGTAAATTTCCTACCATCAGATATCTTATTATTTTTAACTAAAAAAGCATATTCTTCCAATGTTTTGTGTTCTTTTCTATTAAATAATTTACTTATAGAAATATTAAATTTTTTCCAAGGTTGGGAGGAATAACCTTCTTTTTCTAATTTATTATCTCTTATGTATTTCTTTAGTTGATTACTATCAACTAAATTATTATCTTTTATCAACTGCCTATGCTCTTCTAGTGTTTTAAATTCTTCTTTACCAAAAAACTTTCTTCCAGTAATATCAAACATAGTCCAAGGACAAGTGCAATACCCTCCCCATTGTAATTTTTTGTTGCCGGTCATAAATTCCACAAATTGTTTACAGTCAATTAGATTATTATCTTTAGCTAGTCGTTGATGTTCTTCAATAGATTTATATTCTTCTTTCCCCAATAAATTATTTATAGTTATACCAAATAACTGCCAAGGAGAAAAAGAATAACCTCTCTTTTTTAAATCATTATCTTTTATAAACTTTCTATACTGAATACCGCTAGTTAAATTATTATGCTTAACAAGACGTTTATGCTCTTCAAGAGTTTTAAAATCTTTTCTACCAAAAAATTTATTTACGGTTATATTAAACATGTCCCAAGGCCAACTAGAATATCCCTCTTGAATTAAATTATTATCCCTTATATATTCTGCAAAGAACATTGCACTATCCAAATTGTTATCTCTAGCGAATTGTTTATGTTCTTTTAATGTTTTATAATTTGGTTTGCTCAAGAACTCTTTGGCAGTGATACCAAACATATTCCAAGGACAACTAGAATAACCTTTTTTCCTCAACTTCTTATTTTGTATAAAACTTGCAAATTTCACTTGAGTAGTTAAACTGTTATCTTTTGCCAATTGTCTGTGTTCTTTAAGCGTTTTATAAATTACTTCTTTCTCAAAGAATTTAGGCACAGAAATATTAAACATATCCCAAGGACAACTGGAATACCCCTCTACTCTCAAATTATTATTCTGTACATATATAGCAAACGGACTCCTTTGAGTAAAACCATTATCTTTAGCCAACTGCCTATGCTCTTCTAGAGTTCTATAGTTTTTTCTATTAAAAAATTCACTAATAGTCATATCAAATAATTGCCAAGGACGAAGAGAGTAGTCTTTTTGTTGTAAATTATTATCTTTTATAAATTTTTGATAAATAGTGCCATTAATTAAATTGTTATCTCTAGCTAATTGCCGATGTTCTTCTAATGTTTTATAATCTTCTTTTTGTTTCTGTAATTTTTCCTGCTCCAAACCCTTAAATACTTCAGGATGATGACGCATACAAGACACTATACCTTTTAAAGGAATTCCTTTATAACTATTTTTCATCAATCTAGAATTGCTAGGCAATATGCCTTTACATCTTTTCACCAATCTAATTCTCCATTTACATTCGCCATTGCCACTTCTTTTGCTATCTCAAACCACTCTTGTGGAGTTCTTTTTTTCTCCTGACTTGATATCTCTCTGATTTTTTTCCAATCTTTAACAGAAAAAATACCCTTAAAATGAATAGATGGATCCATCTTTTTAATAAGCTTATCGAATCCTGCCTTTCTTAAAAATTCTATATCAATTCCCTGTAATTCTAAATCTGGAGTCGCCGTTCTAAATAATTTCACAAACAAACCATCTCGAACATTCTTTCTATTATCTATGATTTCGTGTTCATCAAGAATTGAATCTATTAATTTCAAAACAGTATCTTCAGTTTTAACTTCAAGTGACTCATACTCTACTACCAACTCTTCGCAGACATTTTGATATTGATCTCCAAATATATCACTCAAAACTACTTTTTCTTCTTTTTTCTTATTATTATTTTTCTTCTCTATAGACAATGTAGGAATAATAATAGGATTAAACATGTCATTTAGTTGCATACAAAACAAGACAGCATTTGTCCGGTCTGATAGCAATTCTCTTTTTGTCAATCCCTCTCTCGGCATTTCAAATTTTCTTACATAATGATAAATCTTAATATCTTTTTTGCCCTCATATATTCTAAATACTCTGCCCAACGTTTGAACTGATAAAGTTATAGAAGATTCACAGGCTGTATTGTGAATACGAGAACAAGGACACCAATCTGTTCCTTCTCTCCCCAACATACACATTATTACAACATCAAATTTAGAAGGCTTATTTTTTGATTTCCTTTTCGGTTCTGACAAAAGTAACTTCTTGTTCTTTTGTTGAGTCTCTTTGGTAACTAAATCTAAAACCCTTTCTTTAGGATACACCTTATATAATTCTTTCTTCAATTTTTCCAATTCTTTTTTACCAAATGTCCTCCATTTGTGTGTTGTTGAAGGAACAATTATTAAATGCTTCTGTCTTTTTTGTTTCTTTATATTTTTGACAATCAAATTAATAGGATCTTTATCATATTCTTCATAATAAAGAGCAAAATCTCTAATGCCTAAAGAATTAAAATGCTCTAACCAATCCATATTATATTCTGTAAATTTATCTCTAACCGATTGAGATAAAATTGTTTGCCTATCCCCTCTATACATTGTCGCGGTAGTAGTGCATATCTTAGATTTTGTTGAAGGATTGTTTAATATATACATACATATCTTACCCAATTCTGTAGCAGCTTTATCAACTGCTATTTTTTGCCCTTCTTCTAATTCATCATCTAGAAATACATTACTAATATGATGAGCCTCGTCAACTCTTAATGTTAGATTTTTTATTGCAATTCTTCTCTCTCTTTTGCCAAGAGATTTAAAAGCAGATATTAAAGACGGGTAACAACAAACTGCTGACAATCCTTGCATTATATTTTTATTATTACCTTTCGGAAGTTTTGAAGGAGGAGTAAGTAACCATTTTTTTAATTTTTTTACCCGATTTAATCCTTTTGTAAAATTATCTTCTGGCAAAATACACCATTCATATTCTTGCCCCAAAAGACTAACTTTAATATAATTTAATTCATCATCCCCCACAAAACCCCCTCCAATATGCTCTTGGGGAACAATAAAAAGTTGTTTTTGTTTATAATCACTTTTAATAATATCATATATAGCAAGAATAATTTGAAGAAGAGATTTCCCGCTGCCACAAAACGCCTGAATTGCTACATAAGGAGCATCCTTAACCTTATCAAAAGCTTTACTTTGCCAACCTCTCATAATTTTAAACATAGTCGCAATAGGATAAAGAAAAGCAGGATTTAAATACTCAGGATTGTGACGCTTAAAATTAAATCTATTTTTTACATTCTTCATTTTTTTCCTTATAGAATACATAAGTTATCATGTTTGTTTTTCCTGTCGCATTATACTCATACATTTTTATTTCTTTAGTCCATTTTTCTAATTCAAGGGAAGGAACTCCCTTTATCACTTTATTAATTAATGTTTGAGAATCAAATTTTCTACGATACGGACCACTTAAAATAGAATTAACAAGCAAAAGAGTATCAATAGGACATAAAAGCATTGTAGAAATTATTATATCTGCTGATATATCACAATCAGCAAAAGTTGTAGTATCTAAATACACTAAAGCTGGATTGAAATTTAAACAATCTCTTATAACATCAATCCACTCTCCATGATACCAATAAGCATCTGGATTCCACTCCTTATTCTTTTGGATTATATCCTCATCCCTATCTACTCCATGAAATTGATTTTTCTTTAATAATCCCAATGCCCCCATTTGAATTATCTCAGAACCTTCACAATTAGGATCTTGTAAATTACAAAGCGTCCAATATTGCTTCTCTTTAGGAATAGATTCCAGGCCAAGAACTCTTCTGAAAATTGCAACATTCTCTTTCCTAGCTGCAACTTTAACCTCTAGTCTAGAATAATTAGGCTGCATACTATTTGTTTCTTTTACTAAATACTGCCTTAATCCCAGCATGTACCATAACCGGGCTTTTATCCTGCTTTTTTGCCTTAATTGTAATCCAGGCTTTTTTAGCGGCAGGAATTTCATCATAATTGTTATAATCCCAAATGTTTAATTCTTCTGGAATACCCATCTTACTACCCTTTCAAAATTTTACTTCATTATGATTTATTTATTTACCTTATTTATCAGAAGAAAATAAAGTAAACATTGTTGACTCATCACTATCTCCATAATGTAGCAATGTATAAGTATCATTGACAACTTCTACCTGCATATTGTCTGCATTATGAAATAAATCTTCAATCTCTCCCTTTGATATCACTGAGTTAATTTTAGTTAAATCTTCATCAGCAGAAGATTCATCCATTGATACCCTAAATGAAGATGCCAAAATTCTCTCAAAATCTTTTTTTAGTTGCTCTTCAGTCATTGCCGCAACTGCTATAAAAACTATAGGACCATAACAGCCCCCCCCCATATATCCTGTACTTAGCTTAACTAAGGCAGAAAACTTATGTGAGGTTTGTCCCTCATTAAAAGCCTCCAATAATGTGCCCATCATTTCTTCTTTACCATCTTTAACTGTTGCCATTTTTACATCCTTAAATAATTTATTAATAACGTATCCATATAAAACAATAAAATTTCGCTTCAGTGAAAATAAAAAACCTCTATATCAAGTCAAAAAGACTACTTATGAGGATATTCTAGTGTAATTATACCGTTAGTAAAAAACACTTTCAATGAAAATATTAGAAATGCTAAAAAAAAGTGTTAATTAAGTTCTATCTTCACTTTCATCATCTTCTGCGAATATATCAACTGGAGTATCAGGCTCCTCTTCAGGAACAGGTAAATCTACAAAATCCAATTCTCCATTATTTATTTTATCATACCACTCATCTATATTTCTTTCATTTGGACAATTTCTAAATCCAAAATGATAATTTAAAGAGCCTTTTGGCCATTTCTTTTGATTCAAAAATACCATATTTCTAAAAACAGCCCTGATATGATCCTTGGTTATACTTTCAAAATTACTAACAACTTTTAAAAGTCTTAATCTACATTCCCTGATATTATCTCTTTTTATATCTACTCCATAAAGAGATTGTAATGCTTTTACTGAATCATGCCCTTTTTCTAATTTTCTTTCTAATATTCTTACAAGAAAATTTCCATTACCGCAAGCAGGATCAAGGAAAGTCTTTTCTTCTTTTTCTTCCCACGCACCATCAGGCAATTTATCAAGCATTTCATTTACTAAAGAGAGAGGAGTGAATATTTCTGCTGTTTGTTTTTTTCTCTTTTCTCTTCTTTTAGCATTTGTTTTTACTATATTCATTATACAAATTCCTTCCAAAAATCTTTACGGAATAATCTCAAAACATCTTTATTTATAGAAAGCATACCAATAGAACAGGCTTCCATAACTTCTTTAAACTCTTTAGTTCTCATTGCCTTATATATATTTTCAAAATTAGATGATTCATCAATAATGCCGTAAGAAAACTGTGTTAATCCATATTCTCCTTTTTTATCTATAAAATAATTTGCCGAAGATATTCTTCCGTTTGAAAATATAAGTTTAGATATTCCGAAATGCTCTTTTCTTACAGATGAATACCACAATTTAATTTTTCCTTTAAAATTAACAACATAAACACAAGGATATTTAAATTTTTCTGTTTTTTCTTCTGACATAAAACCTTTTTTAAATCCCGACTGAGTATGATATGAAGAATCGGCTAAAATTTCTACTTTATCTTCTCCATCTTTATCAAAAAGATTCTGAACAATAGAAATTTTAAAATTTGGAATTATCTCCATATTTTTTATATTAATTTCAGAAATAATTCCTTTTTGATCTTTAATTGTCGTATTATTTATATTTGGACAATTCTTAATCACATACCAATCATATCTTGTTTCTGCCTTAAATATTTTCATACCATCTTTTTCGTCATGCATTTCAAGATATTCTACCTGATGAGATTTTATTTTATTTCCAACTTTATTATACATTCCATTACCACGCCATCCCGAAGGATGGACCAAACAAATATATCCATTTTTTTTACATACTTTAAAAGATAATTCTACAAAATCTTGCCATATTGCTTGAGTTTTAGTATCTTCCTTATCTCTCTTTTTATGATATGGCGGATTACCCAAAATGACATCAAATTGTTTTTTCATAATATTTTCTCCTACTTTATCCTTTCTCATTAACTCAAATAAATTATCTTCTAAAATATTTACTCTTAATATTTTCTCTGCAAAATTTCTTCTTCCTTCTGAATCAGATGTAAAAGTGATATTCTCAGGATTTACATCAAATTCACTAATAAGAATATGAACAAACTCAAGATTAAGCATTACCAGTATATCAGGCTTATCCCAAAATTTTGAATCTGTATACTCTACCAACTGCAATATTATTTCTCTACAAAGTTTCCAAGGAGTATGGTGTTTTTGTACTGAATCATCAAATTCACATCTCTTCTTAATAATAATCTGTTGTTGCTCTTCTTTTATCATCATCGACTTCCTTATCTTTTTTTATATAACATCAAAATTCTATAACCTTATAAAACAATAAAATTTCGCTTCAGTGAAAATATCTATGTTTTGAATATATTTGCCTCAAATATCTCAATTTCTTCTTTATTTCCCCTTTTGTACATTGCCTCTAATTTTATTTCAAATGCTATCCTATTTTTTTCTTCTTTATCTATTTTTCTACCTTCTACAATTTGAATATAATTTCTTTCTATTTCAGACTTAAGATTTTTTATTGGACTCTCTGGACCATTCTCATCTTCCTTAGATTTGGGTTTTGGTTGCCCCTTCCCCCAACGAACAAACTCAAATGACTTAAAATCATAATTCTCCCTTATACTATTTATCATTTTCCCAAACTCATTAGTGAAATCATTATTATCTTCAAAAACAGCTGGAAGAATGACCCAAAAATTAGGTTTTATATACCCATCTCCCCCTGGTTGTATTTCTCCTTTTCCCCATCTAATCCTATCTTTATCATGTAATCTACAGGCTCGACCAATATTCTGCAATAACTTTATAGTATTGCAATTCTTAAAAAACATAACTCCCGTTAAAGCAGGAATGTCTAAGCCGCAAGTCATTATATCAATGTGAAAAATAATTGCCTTATCTTCTGAACTCAAAGAGTTTATTGAATCAAGCATCTGCCCTTTAGACTGATTACTTACTCTTTGATTATCTTTTCCATGTATATCAACCCCTGTATAAGAACTAATATAATAAAAATGAATATCCGGATGCTCAGCTTTAAAATCTCTCATTCCTTTTGAATCTCTTAATCCCTCCATTTCAGCACTACCACTTGAGACTACCATGATTTTTGCACCTATTTTTTCTGGAAATGAAGAGGCTTTTAAAAGCTCCTTTTCATGTTCTATAAATGATTCTTTAATTACCATTACTTTCTCATCAAATTCTTTTTCTTGTATAGGATTTTGAGGAGTAATTTTACTAACATTTTTAATATCTTCAATAATATCATATTTACCTAAATTTTTATCAGTAGAAATAACATGCACACGAGGTTCAAGCAAAGAACCAAATTCAATTAAATCTCTTGAAGATATACGCCTACAAACACCATCCCTTCCAAATAAAATTTCTTTACCATATATATCTTCATTATTCATTCCTCTTCCTCTATATTCTTCTCCCTCATCTACATCCCCTATTTTTTCAGTTGCTGTAGTGAAAATCTTCCTTCTTGATATAATTTTAACAGAAGAAAAAAGATCTTTTTTCTTAACTTGAACGCCAGATGGATTTTCTCTTCCAGGAAGAAAATGAGATTCATCAAAAACGGCACAATCAAAATTCAAACCAGCATCTCTAATAACCTTATTAGAATGAAAAGTCGAAACAATCACAGAGTTAATGCCATTACTTTGATTTCTATTTACCGCTTTTTCAACCTCTTGATAACCTAAAGTGCTAATTGGCTTATCAAACATTCCTGCCCTAGTTTTAAACAATTCCATCTCAATTTTATTTATAATATCATTTTTCAAAGGTTCCGAACCAACAAAAATAAAATTAAGAGGATAATCTTGACCTTTAAAATATTTAATAAAATCAATAATCCATTGGTAATTAAGCATCAAACGAGGAGTATAAACAATGCCTAAAAACTGATTATT
>Ga0222679_1000567_pt1 | contig 12714 bp, 6 predicted proteins | sample AntAcemetagen939_FD_179843 | JGI IMG/M metagenome (GOLD analysis project Ga0222679, IMG submission 179843) | Saline water microbial communities from Ace Lake, Antarctica - #939 | ecosystem: Environmental > Aquatic > Non-marine Saline and Alkaline > Saline | place: Antarctica: Ace Lake | collected...
ACAATAACCAATATCGACATAATTGCAATCTTCTTCACAGTGAACCTCCTTTATATGCCTAATAACCCAACCCCTGCCACTATAAAGAGTGCGCCCAGCACCTTTACCAGGGTTATTTTCTCTGATAAGACAATAACAGCTATAAAAAAGTGACTAGCGGAAAAGCTCCTACAATAGGTACAACGCGTGAAGCCTCCCATACCTTTATCGCTTTATAATAAAAATACTGGCCTACCAGCCCTGCCAATGATGCCTCTATGAGTATAAAAATAACGCTTCTCATGTCACTGGCAACAAGCGTCTTTACACTGCCATTGATCACTATTGCTGATAAAAACATTATCGCTATAAAGGTATTTCTAAATACTAGGGCGGTAAGTGGTGGTAGTTTTGAAAGACCTAGTTTGGCAAAAATTGGAGCGGTTCCCCAGCATATCATTACCAGCAACGCGTGCAGAAGACCTTGTCGCATAATCTAGCCTCCATTTTTAGCATTAAAAATGTTTCAGGCGCTTAATCCTTCACCGGGCGCTCTTTTAAGGGTTTAAAACTGATACCAGCATCCGCAGAAGGGAGTAACTGGACCGGTTCACCTAGGAAAAATTTACCTTATGATTAAATCTTTGAGCTCCTCTGCGATGGACCTGGCCTTTGAATAGCTCGACAATGAAGCGGTAGGTACATCCTTGCCTTTTATTTTTATGCTACCTGTCTTGAGCTCTTTGTAGTTTACTTCGCCGAGCGAACGCGATACACCATTTGGATAGTCGCTGGAATAATCTACAATCTGGGTATAGATATCCTCATCCGCGACAGCGGTATATTTCAGCATCTCCTCATTGAGTATCGGGATAGGTATGCCAAGCCCAACAACCAACGTAACCCCATAACCTTCAAATGAAGTGCCACGCAGCCATTCTGATTTCATGCCCTTTAGGTCGCCCATAACCGCTAATGTACCGGCAGGCACATTCGGTACACCATTAGACGTACGGCTGACTCTGGGATTATGCTGCGTACCTTGCCACACTACGTACCCTTCACCTCCTGCTAAAAATATCCTCGTACCGATACCTATTGTCTTGTAATAAGGGTCATTTAAAAGTGGTGAAAGCTGCCCTGCTGAACAATAGTTCGCGTTACCGAGTTGCGGCTTTAATATGCCCATATATGTATATATGGCTCTCTCTTTATTAAGATTAACAGCAACATTATAGTTCTGATAGCTATTGCGCGGATTAAATAACGTCGCTTCGTTTAAATCTTTTATGTTTATATAAGTATTGAGCTTTTTACGCGGGTAACAGTCTGTTCCGTAAGCTGTCGCGGATAATTTTATATCCTTGCCCGCTACTAAATCCTCTATTACATGGGCTCCACCATATTGAAATTTTCCGGGAAAGACCTTGTTCTTCGAATCATCCTCTGCTAAGACCGCGGCACCGATGTAAAGGTCTACAGCGGCAAGGCCGGCGTAAGCCGGGACATTATTCAATGTCACACTTCCGCCACCGAACTTTATCTTCGGTTTTGTATGTCCTGTATTAAAATAGGCACCGCTGGAACACATAGGGCCAAATGTTCCTGTAGTAACAACATCTATTCTTTCTGATGCCCTTTTTGTGCCCTCTTTCTTTGCTATACCTATTACCTCTTCAGCTGTTACAACAACCGCCTTGCCCTGTTTTATTTTTTTGTTAATTTCGGCATATGTCTTTGCCATTACTGTCTCCTTTGTATTATTGAGTATAAGCTAATCAAACAAATCTGTGCTAAGATAGCGCTCCCCAGTATCAGGCAAGATTGTCACAATAGTCTTTCCCTTGCTATCGCGCCTTTTTGCGATACTTAAAGCCGCTGAGAGTGCCGCACCACTTGACACACCTGCTAATATCCCTTCTTTCTTCGCGAGAGCTTGTGCCGCATCTTTAGCATCGTCGTTACTTACGGTTATAACCTCGTCTATCAACTCTTTTTGTAATATCTCCGGGATAAAACCGGCACCAATGCCTTGCATCTTGTGCGGCCCTGGCTTGCGACCTGAAATAACAGCTGAGCCGTCGGGCTCAACCGCTACAATCCGAACTGATGGTATATGTTCTTTAAGAACAGAACTAACGCCTGTCAATGTGCCACCTGTACCAACACCGGCAACAAAAAAATCTACGTGCCTTTCCGTGTCCTGTAGTATCTCCTTTGCTGTGGTCTCACGGTGAGCCTGTGGGTTAGCTAAATTTTTAAACTGCTGAGGCATAAAAGCTCCCGGTGTTTTCTGTAAAATCTCTTCTGCTTTTTCGATTGCGCCTTTCATGCCTTTTTCGCCAGGAGTAAGCACTATCTCCGCGCCTAAAAGTTTGAGCAGTTTGCACCTCTCTATGCTCATTGTATCAGGCATTGTAAGGACTAATTTATACCCTTTTACCGCGGAGGCAAATGCCAGGGCAATCCCTGTATTACCACTTGTAGGTTCAATTATAGTCGCACCTTTTTTGAGCCAGCCCTTTTTTTCAGCATCTCGTATCATAGCGATACCAATTCTATCTTTTATGCTTGATAAAGGGTTGAATGACTCAAGCTTTACCAAAACATCCGCGCCAAAGGTATCAATATTTGATATCCTTACAAGCGGAGTGTTTCCTATGGTCTCTGTTATATCATTGTATATACGCATTGAGGTAAATATATCATATTATACTGATTTTGTCAACATTGGTAGAAAAAAACAGGCTGTATATATTACTATTTTAGTAGGATTAAGCAGCGGAGGCGGTGGCTTCGATTGCGGTCTTGATATCCATGAGGTCGTTTATAAATTGCGCGAAAGCATCACTATCGATTGGAGGAAGAGGAAAGATTAATGGAGCATAGAATTTAGCACCTGTATCGTTGCTCAATATCTTATTTGTTTCGTTTACCGCAGCGGAAAGGAGAAAACTGAACATGATATCTCCTTTTGCTATTATATAGTCTCCTATCTCTGTTTCTCGCGTTGCGCCTTCCATTGACGCTACTATAACCTTGCCCATTACCGAGCTCCCTAATAACTCTTCTGTTGACAGTGTTTTCCTTATGCCCGTTGCTGTATCTTCGTTTGTCATTGTGACAATAGCCTCGCTACTGCTCTGCTTACTCGCTGCTATCATGGCAATCTGCTCTGCGCGAGGTATGCCTTTCCACTTCCTTCCTTTCTTATCTTGTAAACTGCTGAAATCGTCTGCTATCTCTATGTCAGTATCGGAAAACCCACACTCTATTAAGAACTTTTTTACTCTTTCATAATTCTCTGCATACAGATCATCGTATGCGAGCACAATCCCTATCTTGCTATTGCTGCCGTACTTTGTTTCAGTCTTAAGTTTAGCAAGTCTACTTAGCTGGTCTTTATCTGCCTTTGTAAAGTTATAATGATCCGTAATAAGTGTTATGCGTTTTCTCGTAGCAAATAGGCTTACCTCGCTATCAATAGGAGCAAAGAATAACCTAGTTGCACTGTCTATCCTATTACATAGTGCTGTATCCAATACCTTAATGCCATCGGAAGATACTTCAATTGGTTCAGCAATGGGCCAAAGATCCTTTGCGTTCTGCTTAGCTTTTCGCTCAATAAAATCTGCCACAACCGCTGGAAATCTTGCCTGCGCAGAATCATCTATAAATATATCTGCCCCACCAATATGTTTTTTTCGCAGCAGCGCCTTGAGTTGCTGCATTCTACCATTCAAATTAAGCCATACAAGCACACCCTCCTCTTTGCTGCTTTTAAGAATACTGAGAACTGATTCCGTATCCAGCAATACATTTAAAAGTATCGTGGCTGCTTTGATACTATGTAATACCCCTTCTTTGCTGTCACCATATATTCCCTCTAATGCTAGGTTTCTTTCTATGAAATAAACGTTATCGCGCGGCGTAGACCAATGCAAGATATCTGGTGATGTAATAAGCAATGTAGGCTTATTAAACACTGCATTAGCATAATGACTCATACCTGTATCTAAAGTCACTACTGCATCGGCTGTACCAATTATTTCGTTTATCCTTGGGTATAATGATTCCTTTGGCAGTATTAACGCATTTTCATTTATCCTAAGATGGCTGCTGCTTTTTTCCTGCACTGCCGCTACTATACTCTCTACAAAGGTAGTATCCGGGTCCATTGATCCGCCTCTTGTAAAAATAATATATGTATTTCTAGTTGCTTGAATAATCTCATTGATATATTCTGCCCAGGTATCTATCTTCTGCTGCGTGTTAGCACCCATTAAATTGCTTTGCGTCTGTGCATATACATTAACTACGATAATCCTTTTGGTTGTATCAAAAATATGTTTTTCTGATTTTCCATCAACAACACCCTGCAACTGAGCGATAAAATATTTTGCGCGCGCTTTTCCCTCGTCACTGCACTTGATATAATCTAGCTCATTGCTGTCATTATCAAATCCCAAACCATTTGTAATAGCCTGTGTTGCTTGCCAGATACCCGCTGGTCCCAATTCATGCACCGCAAAAAAATTATCTAGTGCATTTCCATAATCTACACTATAAGCGTTACCTTGTTTGTCATAATAAGTCACTGGTTTGGGCTGTTTCGGAGTTACTGAACTATTGCGCGCATTTCCATGCGCAAGAAATGATTCTATGTTGAATAAATGCGGTCGAATGCTATCTGCACGCCCTAGAAAGTGGAATCTTAGGCTTGGTACTACAGATACGTCAAATACCATGTCAACCCCGCGCTTTTCTTGTGCTTTGTGTTGTTTGTTACCGGTCTCTGTATCAAAAAAATCCTTATTATTGATAAAAGATTCTCGCACGTTGCTTGTTTTTAGATCGGTTGCAGAAATATCCTGCGCCCGGTAAAGTAATTTTTCTTTGCCGTCTAATCCTTTTACAAGCCATTTTGATTCGTCGTATCCCCATTGGTATACATCTGATATCGAAGATGGTAAAGGCACTATCTGCCCATTAAAGTGGGCTGCTAAATAGAAACCTGCGTAAGGGGCCGATACATAGATCTTTGCTTTTGGGTATTTTTTGCAAAGAGAGGTAACGAGGGGCCATAAATCAATGATTGCCTCCCCCAATTTTGGCTCTGTGAATAACTTCTTGTAATCTCCCACGACAAGAATGTTCTTTATCTCTTCTGCCGGTATATTATCTAACGGGCGCACAACTGTTGTACCTGCAGATGAGGATTTTGTCAAAACATCTATTTTGTAAGAGACTCCGCCGTCTTCAGGAAGCACAATCTCAATAGTACCATCTGCTTGGAAGTGTACTCGTTTATGGACCCTGGCATCCTCATCGCTTTTAACACGAACTACACGAACCTTGTTCTGCTTTTCCAAATGTGTTCTTATATCATCTAGTACTATTCTGTGCCCTTTGGGCAGACTATCGTACTCTGCGCGCGACGGAATAATGATTGCGCTCCAATCAGGCCCCTCAATCTCATCCAGCGGGAGAACACTGTTTATATACTCATCTTTCCACGAATCTTTTTCGCCTTTGATAGGCTCAAGATGCGACATAAACCTTTGGCCTGTATTCATATTCTTAGCTGCTACGGCAAAACATGCTCCTAGTCCTGTTATTAATTCAGTCTGGGAATCCTTTGGCAAAACAATGTGTCCGCTTTCCCATAGCTGCATCGTTTTCCTGCCTGATGAGGAAGATTTTGCTGGCGCTTCTTTCTCACTATCTGTTAATGGCGATAGCAAGAGTTTTTCAGGTACGTATTTATATTTATGATACAAGCCCCATTCATCCATAAACTTTTCTAGAATAATGGCAACTTTAGCATGAAATTGTGATTGTGTTAATGCGCTAGCTTGCAGTTCTCCGAGTGTGCAAAAATCTTCTTTGTCTTCATTAACAAAGCCTCTATATGTTGATGTATACAACACACCTAGTTGCAGCTTCTCTTGCATGGCAGAGAGCGGATGGGAAGCTTTAAGTGAATCGCGCTTTTCGCGCAAGATTATCGCTATTGCTAGTATGTGATTCTTGATATCGCCGCCATACAATATGTTGTCAAGCTGTTCTGTTGAAAGTTCATCTGTGGTCTTATTAGCATATGTTTTCCACCGAACATTCTTGAATTTTTCCCATAATGGGTCATCGTTTTTAATCTTGATCTGACCCGGGCCTTTCGTTGTCTTATAGCCATACAATGCTCCCACCTTATCCGTACCCTCACCTTTTAAGCTAAACTCATCTATATCCATCTGCTCTGCTAGGATTATTGCCGCAAGATAATTCGGTTCTATGCCCTGCTCCTCAGCGTATTTATGTATGATATCTAGATTATCCATTATATAGTCTCGCGAAATACGCGCTATCTTGCCTACTTTAAATTTCATCTCCATTTGGCGAGGCTTCGGTGCTTCTACATCCTTTACAAGAGCGTAAATTTCTCTTAGCGTATCTAATATAATCTGCCATTGATCCGATGGCAGCTCCTGCTGTATGCCAAAGGTCTCCATTGCCGCGTCATGAGAACGCATAGAGGCTCTTTGAAGATACCAGCCTGTTCCTGCCATCGCTGCAAAAGTTGTTGCCATTGCCGCTATAACAAAACCTTTGGCTATGCGACGCCTTATACCTGATGAAGAGGCCTTGCCTAATGCGCTATCCACGCCTGCTAAAGATGGAGCTACTTCATAAAGCTCGGCAAACCGCTCCTGCACCTTTTCCCTTTTTGCGATATCACCTATATCACCTGTGTTAAGCGCAACGGCAAGCATATGAACCAACGATGCTTTTAGCGCATCCATATCAGGAATAATGCTATTGATTCGCTCTTCGTAAATTTTTTCGCAATCCTCAAGCCCTATGGTTGGACAGATAACAACGTATGATATATCTTTTTCCTTTAAGATGTTTGTTATGCCCTGCGTATGAAAGCCGCCTGTAACAAGGATCGCCTTGTCCTTTTTATATCGCGTCATATGCCTTAATGTATTGTCTGTAAGCGCCATATCCCGCTTTAATGCCAACTTATAAAATTCTCTTGAAGCCTCTAATGACTGTTTCTTTGCAGCCAGTGAGGCGACAGGTATGGTCACATCTAAACCGTAGTTGGAAGAAGCGCGCTGTAAAAAACTCGCTATCTTAAGGATATCAAAAGAGCGTGGATGCTCTTCCATATAATCAAGGTTGCGATGTGTAAGTTTTAGATTATACAGATCTTCTAACATGCTTATCGATCTTGCGTACTCTACTGTTTTCTCCTGCGTAACATTATCGCAAAGCGCAAGTTGGACCCTATTATCCAGATCTTGAGCTTCATCAAAGACCTGTAAATGGTTTATAGCCTTTGAAGACCGTATATAATCGATATACGCAGTCAAGTTTACATAATCTTTATTGCTTAATCCGTTATCATTCATTAATGCTTCCAAATACTCATGAAACAGAATATCCGATACCTTATTCAAGCGAAAATCAAGGCTTAACCGGACCAGCTCCCGCACCTCTTCTTTAGGCAGATGCTCTGAAAGATATCTTATCAGTGATTCTCTTTCCCCTTCCGCTGCTTTAAAATCTATCTTGCTCTCTTTTTCTGTAAGACGGATAAATTTGCTAAGATTAGCGTACTCCTCTAACGATATATTGGCCTTGGCTGCATACTCTTTCAACTGGACAAGATATTCAGGCAAATCAACTTGCTTATTGGCATAGGCGCGAGAAACCTTGTCAAATGCGAGCAATTTTTTAGTGTAAGCGTGATTCTTGAGAGCGTCTGTTGCACTATCCATGCGCTTAAGCAACCTTACAACCGAATCTTTGTTAACCTGATTATCCTTATAACTGGCAAGATGCTTTAGATATAATTTACTATCTTCGGCGCCAACCGCCCTCATGTAATTTTCCGTATTAGTTATCTTATAGAATTCTGGGCCCGTAAAGAGGCCTTGTTGCACAAAGACTTCCGCTATTTTCTTCTTAAGTGCCGCATCCTCAAAACTATTATAAAACGATGTATCGAGCTCTTTTGAAGCGCCTTCTAGACACATAAGGTAGATGTTGTGCTCTACGTTTAGAATTTCTATGATTGACGCTATATTGTTCTGAGTAACCGGATCTATATGGCGATCCTGGATATGAATTACCAGCTTCTCATTGTTTCCCTTATGGTATTCGACTATGCGTCCAAGGTTTTTCGGTATGCTGAGGAATGAAGGGGTCTGGAGAATATCCTTGCTATCTTTTGCAGTGATATCATCTACATACCTTTGCGCATGAGATTTACGCGCAAACAGGGTTTTTGTGCCAAACCCATAACAGGGGCCGTTACAGGTCGTGATATAACTTATTGTTACAATAAGTGTTATAATTTTTTTTATCATCTTAATCTCATTATTATCATGTTTTTAAAAGTGCTTATTAATAGTACAATTAATACCCTATTTCGTACCTTATATATACACTATATATGGGGTTAAGTCAACTAGTAGGAGTGCTAATGTCTCTTTTTATCTTGCTAAGATACTCTCTTATCTTTTGCTCATAGCCTATGCCTGTAGGCTCATAATACTTTTGTTTTTTAGGTATATATTCCTGTTCCACATAATGGTCTTTATACGCGTGCGCGTATTTGTAGTCCTTGCCACGACCCAACTCCTTGGCACCCTTGTAGCTTGCGTCCTTAAGATGTGTAGGCACCTCAAGCGTCCTGCCATGGACAACGTCATCCATGGCCTTTTCTATGCCCATATACGCCGCGTTAGATTTAGGCGCTGTCGCGATATATGTCACTGCCTGGGCAAGTGGGATGCGCGCCTCAGGCATACCGACAAACTCTGAGATACTTAACGCCGCGCTTGCCAGTATCAGGGCCTGTGGATCAGCGTTTCCTACATCTTCTGCCGCGCAAATCACAATACGGCGTGCTATAAAACGAGGATCTTCCCCTGCATATAGCATCTTTGCTAGCCAGTACAACGCGGCATCAGGATCTGAGCCACGCATTGATTTTATAAATGCTGATATTGTATCGTAATGCCCATCGCCATCTTTGTCATATACTACGGCTTTTTTCTGTATAGACTCCTGTGCTACCTTTAATGTGTAATGTACGCAACCGTTTTTTTGCGCTGGCGTAGTCAAGACACCTATCTCAAGCGCGTTTAGCGCACGGCGCGCGTCACCATCTGATATCTTCGCGAGAAACGCGAGCGCCTTCTCATCTATCTTTATCTTGTGCCTTCCAAACCCCTTATCTTTATTTGCCAAGGCGTTTTTTAATATATCCACCAGCTCACCCTCACTTAAACGCTGCAGCTCAAATACGAGTGAGCGCGATATAAGTGCCGGTGCTATAAAAAAGAAAGGGTTGTGAGTAGTGGCTCCTATTAAGGTAACGTCTCCGTTCTCCACATACGGCATGAGAACGTCCTGCTGCGCCTTATTAAAACGGTGAATCTCATCGATAAAGAGTATCGTCCTGTGCGCTGTAGCGGCACGCCTTATTTTCGCTGCTTCTATTAGCTTGCGCATCTGGGCTACATTGGATGATACAGCATTAATCTCATCAAAATGAGCCTTTGTAATATTGCTTATGATATAGGCAAGGCAATTTTTGCCTACCCCACTTGGGCCGTATAAAATAAGAGAATGCACCTTATCCGCATCGATAGCACGATTTAAAAGCTTATCCGGGCCTATTATATGTCTTTGGCCCATAAAGGCGTCTAATGTCTGCGGGCGCACGCGTACAGCAAGCGGCAAATCTTTTAGAAAATTCTTTTGGGGATTAAAAAGGTCCATGGTATTGTAGGTTTGTATCGCACTACGAAAACGTCCCCGCACGTGCCGGGCAACTGATGGACTTTGAACCCTTATATTTAAGTGGGTGCCCTATCCAAGCATTCTGGCTTCTCTTTGACGTCAAGAGCATGCCATTGTCTCTTGTTACATCGGGTTCCCGGTATAAAGGTGTTGGCTCAAAGTTACATCGAAGCGCCACGCACACAGCAGGGATACTTTTACTATATCAATCTTTTTGCGTGAAATCAAGATATTATCGTAGGGCCGCGTTAAATTTTTCTTTTAAGCCTTCTCTTATAGCGGTGTCTGCTATATCGATCTCTTCTTCTGTAAGCGTTTTCTCCTTAGACGAGAATATCATCCTGATCGCCAGGGCCTTGTGCCTCTTGTCTATCTCCTTGCCGTGATACTCACTAAGGAGCTTTATCTCTTTTAGTTGGGCCCCGCCTGTTTTCTTAAAAAAACCTGTTAGCTCGCTGTACGATATAGTGGGATCTATAGAAAAAGATACATCTCTATAAGAATAAGGAAACCGTGGCAATGGACTGTAATAGCGTTCCAGCCGTGCGCACGCCACCAGCATATTAAAGTTAATCTCCGCTATAAAAAGCTGGCCCTTGATATTAAACGCACGTAACGTTTGTTCATTGACTCTTCCTATTGTGCCCAGCATAATGTTACCTGATAATAAAGCTGCTGCCTCTGCTTTTTCAAAGGCAGGATGCGTAGTCTTTTCATAAACGAGCTCTTTTATGCCTAAGCGCCTCCCTAGCTCCGATACAACGCCTTTTACTCGGAACAGCCCTGAAACTGCATAATCACCTTGGTTGCCTTTTGCGGGGGATCTGTCGTATTGAGCCATAGCAAGCGATGGCTCCTCGCTGTAATCCGACTCTTTTTGAAAATAAACATTAGATAACTCAAACAGCTTAATGTCATAAACCTGTCTGCTAATATTATAAGCTACTGTCTTTAACATACCGGGTAACAGCGATGAGCGCATTGTATCCTGCTCTTTGCTTAGCGGGTTTTTAATCCTCACTAAGTCTTCTCCTGAAAAAGCTGTGCCCTTGACGATATCACTGCTAATCAAACTGTAAGTTATTATCTCGTTAAATCCTGATCCGACAAGTATCTGCTTTGTCATCTCCCTCTTTTTAGCAAAATCCTTTGACTGCGCATCCTCGCAAGTAGTAACTACCTTTAGCGGGCAAGGCACGATATTGTCATATCCGTATATTCTCGCTACTTCTTCTATAAGATCTGCCTCTCTTGTTGTGTCGCCGCGGTATGTCGGGGCTGTCACCACCAAATCGGTCGCTATCTTTACGCTATAGCCTAAGCGGGAAAGTATAGCGATTATCTCCGCTGGCTTTAACGTAGTGCCCAGTATCTTATTCAAGTATTCTACCCTTAAAACAATTTTGTTAACAGGCTGCCTCTTTATCCCCGCATCCTTTATATCGCCTGACTGGCCTTTCGCTATATCGCATATTAATGACGCTGCTCGGTCAGAGGCAAGGAGGATGCCGCCAAAGTCTACTCCTCTTTCAAACCTGTAACTTGAATCTGTGCTTATCCCAAGAGCAAAAGCTGTTCGCCGCACACTTACGGGGTCAAAATACGCACTCTCTAACAATATGTTCTCTGTACGCTCTGTTACTTCTGTATCCTTACCTCCCATAACACCTGCTACCGCAATAGGCGATAGCCCATCTGTAATAACAAGCGTGTTTGGGGATAATTTTCTTTCTACGCCATCTATTGTAATAATGCCTTCGTTAGCTTTTGCGTTACGCACAACGATTTCATGCCTTGAAAGTTTATCCGCGTCAAACGCGTGCAGGGGCTGGCCTGTTTCAAAAAGAACAAAATTAGTTATATCTACTATATTATTGACTGAGCGTACGCCCACAGACTCTAACCTCTTTACGAGCCACTTCGGCGACGGAGCAACCTTGACATTATGGATAACGCGGCCGATATACCGCGAGCACGCCGCTTTATTCTCTATGGCTACCTTAAGCGATGATGTGCCTGTTAACACTTTCTTCTTAATCTTTATGTCCGGCACCCTTGGCTCTTTGCCTGTTATCGCGACAACCTCACGCGCTATGCCTAAATGAGAAAGACAGTCTGCTCTGTTTGCCGTAATCTCCATTTCAAAAATAAAATCATCGCCCTGCCTTGTAATGGCAGAAACCTCGTGCCCCGCCATCGTAAGTTTGGAGGCAAGATTTTGCGCGCGTAATTTTGTACTTACGTACTCCCTGAGCCACTCGTATGATATCTTCATATTAAAATTGTTTTAAGAACCTTATATCATTTTCGTATAATAAACGTATATCGTCAATGCCATGCTTAAGCATGGCTATTCTTTCAACACCCATACCAAAGGCAAAACCACTATATTGGTTAGGATCTATATTTACCGCGTCAAATACATTCGGGTCCACCATCCCGGCGCCAAGTATCTCAAGCCACCCGCTATGTGAGCATACCCTACAGCCTTCGCCATTGCATATCATGCATGATATGTCGACCTCAGCGCTTGGTTCTGTAAATGGAAAAAAATGAGGCCTGAACCTAACCTTTGAGGATGTGCCGAAACATTGCCTGGCAAATTCGTAAAGCGTCCATTTCAGGTGCGCGAAATTGATATCTTTGCCAACAACCAACCCCTCCACCTGAAAAAACATAAAAGAATGGCTCGCGTCTGTCGCGTCCGGGCGGAAAACCTTGCCCGGCGCTACTATTGAAAACGGTGGTTTTGTGTTTTGCATATACCGTATCTGTACCGGTGAAGTGTGGCTTCTTAGAAGCCTTCTTTTTTCTGTATCTGTATCAAAATCCTTTGTATCTACATAGAACGTGTCAAAGGTATCCCTTGAAGGGTGTTCGAGAGGTATATTTAATGCCTCAAAATTATTAAACTCTGTC
>Ga0222679_1000570_pt1 | contig 12670 bp, 16 predicted proteins | sample AntAcemetagen939_FD_179843 | JGI IMG/M metagenome (GOLD analysis project Ga0222679, IMG submission 179843) | Saline water microbial communities from Ace Lake, Antarctica - #939 | ecosystem: Environmental > Aquatic > Non-marine Saline and Alkaline > Saline | place: Antarctica: Ace Lake...
AATCACATTTCAAAATATCAAAAGTTAACTGAAGAATTTATTGAGAAACATTCTAATAAAGTTAATTGGAATCTAATTTCAATATATCAAAAGTTAACTGAAAAAGTTATTGAGAAACATGGATTAACTGTTCCAAAAGATAATTGGCTTTACAAATCAACAAATGATAAATTAAGTTATATTAAAGAGAACACGAATTATGAAGTTATAGATAACGAATATATTATTGCTTACAAAACGATTAGAAGTGATAATTATTCTGTCTTTAACTTTCAATATAAATATGAAGTAGGTAAAGTTTATACTTCTCATTGTGATTGTAATTTAAGTAATGAGAATTCTTTTGGTTTAAGTGTTTGGACAGAAGAAGGTGCATTGGATTATCATTCAAGAGGTAAGTTGTTAAAGGTTAAGGTTAACATTGAAGACATTGGAGCAATAGTTCATAATAACAACAAAATTAGATGTTTTAAGTTAGAAGTGTTAGAAGAAGTTTAGATTCAAAATATTTCCCGATTAATTTTAAAGTTGTAATAGAGATGAAGGAGACGAAGAAATGTTGTCAGTAATAATTGGAATAGTTGCTCTTATCATTATTCTTTCTGCGATTTTGTTTAAAAGCGAAAAAGCATATAAGAAAGATCAGGCTAAGAAGAGACGTTTAGCAAACATGCGGGCGGCTAAGGTTGATCGAGAAGATAGGGAGCTTGACGTTAGAGGCAAGAAGAGAGCAGAAAAATTTGCTAATGAAAATATTTCTGAAGGAAATGTGGGTTAAAAGTCGTTATAATAGTTGTAGTAAGTTATTTTAAAATTGAATATACATGCGGGTTCGTCTAATCAAGACAATACTATCATGATCAGTAGTAGAGATGAGAGGTGTACTAGTTGCCATGGTGAAATTCCCTCACCCGCCCCCAATAAGGGCTATTTTATCGTAGGTGCGAAGCCTTCAAGGTTAGTAATTAGATGGTAGAGTAGCTTAACTGTACTTTCGTTTATATGGTTAAGACGCGGAGGCTTATTGATATATAATGTATTGATTGCTTCTGAAAAATTGCGGTTCGAATCCCATTAGGTCCGTTGTATCACGCGAGGTCGTCTAAGATTAGGATACTGGTCAGTACAGACCGGAGATAGAGGTTCAAGTCCTTTCCTTGCGATTTTAGTTGGAATCCATAGTTCTGGCTACATGCTGCTTGGGGTTGATCTCCTGAGCGGGAAGGATCAAGAGTATTATGGTAATCTTGATTGCGCAGTAGGTTAGATCCGTTCCAGGGATTCATATATGTCTACGGGCTTATTGACCTTGGATCTTGGGTGCAAGTCCCGGTGCTGCCATTAAAACAGAATACGTGAAGTCGTTTAAGTTAGGACACCGTACAGAGTAGTACGGGGAATTTGGGTTCAAATCCCTTCTTTGCGTTTTAAAACAGAATATTGGATGATTAGCTCAATTGGCAGAGCAATAAGACTTTTATCTTATGTATGCGGCCAGTAGGAATCGAAGTGATATCACGGTTCTCTGGTTAGGTTCGAGACCCGCATTAGTCCATTGCAGTGCTGTCTGGGCTTGGGCAGTTTAATGGAATAACAATCCCCAGGCGTATAATCGAGAGGTTAGTAGCGAACAAGACCGCAAGTGACTGTCTTGTGAAATTTCACTGCAAGGTCGTTGTTATTTTATAATTGAATAAAGAGTTTTATCACGGGCCCGAATTGGAATCGACAGCGATAGGAAAGTGATAATTACGTGTCGGAGTTGATCGGAAGGCTCCGTTATCAATCCGTTCAAGCATTTAATTGCTAATACTTTGAAAATGGCTGCTTAAGGTAGCCCGTCCTGTTATTTGACGCCGATAGATTAATAAGGGCGAACACATCGGTAGCTTTCTCGTTTTCAAGTAAAGACGAGTGGTGGAGGGTATCCATGATGCCCCTAGAGTTTTCTCTCTTTAAAAAGAAAAAAGTTTAAGTTACTTCATCTTTAAAATGGAGACACACGTTAGATTACATTAGATCATTGACTGCACGCGGACATCGAAGTTCGCCGGGTCCATTAAAAAACTTGTTAATGTAGCGAGATGAGACAATCATTTGGTAAGACGACAGGGTTACTCATTTAACTTTCGAGTTAATTGATACTGTGTAACGTATGAGTTACATTCCAGTGAGTTTTAGATTGGTTCCTATGTCGGCTCTTCGCTTTATAGGATAGACATCTAGAACAAGACTGGATACATTAACAAGTTCATAGCATTAAGAAAAGGTTATTTAATATTAGCCTTTTCTTTTTTTATGCGTTTTTAAATATTTCCCCGAAAAATAAAAAAGACATAATAGATGAAAGGATAAAGAAAATGATCAAATGGATTAAAAGACTGTTTACAAAGAAACCTATAGTATATTGTGTTTATTGTGAGCATTGCAGACCTGACCAGAGTTTTAATGGTATGAGGAAGACTGGTAATACTCTCAATGCTTTAACGTATGCGAAATGTGTTGCTCCTCAAAATATCGAGAAAAATAAAAAAGACAAGGCTTTAAAACTTGTAGTCAATGGGAAGTTTACTGATGCTGAAATAAATCGTAAAATAGGAGTTGAGTATAAAGTAGACTATTGTACGATTCACCGAGATAATAACTATTCGCACTGTTGTGGCAAACAAGGTCGTTGGTACGTTCCTAAAAAGGAAGAAAGAAAATGATCAAATGGATTAAAAAACTGTTTAAAAAGAAACCTGAGAAAGAGACAGTATATTGTGTTAACTGTGAACATTGCAGACCTAGCACTGATATTCCTTACAAATTAGCTATTCATTCACTAGAGTATGCTAACTGCGTAGCTCCTCAGAACGTCAAAAAAGATAAAGAACAAACAAAGATTATTAAGCTTATAGTAAATGGTCGATTTTCTGACGAAGAAATAGACGAGAGTGTAGGAATAGAATATGACTGTGAACTTTGCTTGAGTGCTAGAAGATATAATTGCGGCAAAACAGGTCTTTGGTATTCTCCTAAAAAGGAAGAATAGTATTTAAGAAGGGAAAGACGTTATGTTAATGGACTTAGATCAATTTTTAAATAGAATACGTAAAGGTCTTGAAGTTAGAGGCTTGTCTAAAGGTTCTATCGATTTTCATATAGCTAGACTTACTGAAATATATAGTGAATCTCCTATCTTTGGAGAACTAGAGATAGATGACAAGTATGATGATTATCAAGACGAAGAGTTTGAGGATGGAATTAAAGAGATTATTATTAGCTTAGATAATCCTGATACAGAAAATGTTCCTTATGAAATTCTTGATAGAACTCATGATGAACAAGTTGAGAGACGTATTCATCAATTGAAAAAGCATTATGAGGATGTACAGAAGGGACGTAGAGAGATTTGGTATCCTCCAGAAGAGGAAACTTATGTAGAAGCTATCAACGTGCGAGGCATGTTTGGTAGAACGTTACTCATTCAAGCTGCTTATGATGGAGATCTGAAAGAAGTTAAGAAGCTTATCAAGAAGGGTGCAGACGTTACTATTAAGGATTCTTCTGGTAATGATGCATTGGCTATAGCTATTATTTGTGGTCATGAGAAAGTTGCTGATCGTCTTAAGAAAGAGTTTGTTATTTCGTTTGATCTATCAGTATGATGTTTTCCGCTTCTTAGAAACTTTTCCGTTCTGAAAGAACTAATTCCCGATTTTTAAACAAGTTGTAATAGAGATGAAAGGATTTAAATTATGTTTACTTTGAAGATTGATGGTGTATCGTATGGCGTTCGTACTCAGTATCGTCCGGTTAACCTTTTAGGTCAAGGCGGTAGTCGTCACGTTCATTTTGCTGAAGTTGATACTGGACACGCAGAGCGAGAAGGTCACGATTCGATTCGTACTGTCGTCCAGATCCTCAAGTTGAATGACGAGAACAGGACTAGTCAGTTGATCTGTGAAGGTTCTGCGACTTGTACTTTGGCTGACAAGTTTGTCAAGAGCGAAGGTCGAGAAAGAGCTTTTAAGAAAGCTGTCGATAGGTTTACTTCGTTCCGTCCGGTTCGTACTGCTTTCTGGAACGCTTATTGGGCTAATCACAAGAACAATCATAGTGTCAAGGCGTGATATGGAATTTCCTTGTCAATTATCGTATGATTTTCTTAGGCTTTATTATCAAGATCAGCGATCTATCATTTTAGATTTGGGATTGGTAACTCCTGATGATTTAATCATGTGCGATACTAATTTGTTTGAGAAGGCTTTTGATAAAGAAAGAGTTTTTCCCGAAAAATAAAAGAATCATAATAGAGATGAAAGGCATTAAGCAATGAGTAGAAAGTATATAAACGAGAAATGGTGCGTTCGTTGTGGCAAGAAGACTCCAACCCCTTACCTTCAAAAGAACGTAAGTCTATTAAAGACTGAAGGTAAAGAAGTTGTTGATGTAGGTTGCGGGAACGGACGTAACACCATCTTCATGAGAGAACAAGGCTTTAACGTAACACCATTAGACATGTGCAACAACTTCGGTGAAGACATGATCTTAGGAAAAGATTCTTTTCCTCTTGAAGATAATTCAGTAGACATTATACTATCCAATTATGTCATGATGTTTCTGTCTCCTGAGGAAAGAGATCAGGTTATTGGAGAGATGAAACGTGTGGCTAAGTTTGGTTGTATGATTATGTTAGAGCTATATGCTGCTAAAGATAGTTTCGCTGTTAACAAAGAAGAGTTGATTGCGATGCAGCAAGAGATCTTTGACAAGTTGGATTGTGCTAAGGTACGGTATAGTCAAGGCAAATTTATTGCAGAAATGAGACCTTTAGTCTCATCTGTACGAGCAGTGTCATAGTTGCATTGCGGTGCAATAACTTGGAGCTATTGGGAGATAACAATCCTTTTATGTTGATTAGTTCCTCACGATGAGGTAGGTTAAGCCCGTCGAACAATTTTTCCCGAAAAATAAAACAATCATAATAGAGATGAAAGGTTGAATAAAAAAATGGCAATAATAAAAGAACCAAAACCTCTGATAGATATTACTCCTAAAGGTCTGATAAGAGAGAAACAGAAATATTATCTTGGAGTTGACAATAGGATGTGCAAAGAATATTGTCATTTGATAGATTCTGTTGCTGCGGAAATGAGATGGAATCTTGATAAAGTCGAATGGTTTCATCCAGATGGTAGAAAGTTTATAGGTCTTGTAGAGCATGAAGCTCCTAAAACTCTTGAACAAGTAAAAGCAAAAGGACAGGAAATAGGATATAGCATTCTTACTTATGATGAGAGAGCCGATTTTATTTTTGCGGTTTTAAAGAAAGATAATCTTGAGTTAAATGATACTCCTACATATCGTTGTGTTAGATATGTACATGTTAATGATTGTACTGGTTGGAAAGTACAAGTTGATCATAGAAATACTACTTGCGAAATCGCTCTCACATGGTTGAGCGATAAAGTCAAAGACATATAATGAATATATTAGATAAAATTAAGAATAGGTTTTTTGGACCTGACTTACGTCACCCAGCTACAACTATGTCTTTTAACAAGCTGTATAAAGGACTCATGGAGCGTGTATATCTAGGACATATTAACGTACAGCGTTCAAATGGTTTGGAGATCTTCTCTTATTCTAAGTCTTGCGTTTATGATGGAGCTTGGGATAAATTTACTACTATGGCACGTGGATTGATTCTTTGTCCTAAACAAAAAAAGATTGTTGCATTAGCTTTTCCTAAATTTTTCAATTTTGGCGAAGTTTCAACTAAGCTTCCTGATCTTCCTTTTACTAGCAGTATCAAATACGACGGAAGTCTTGGTCTCGTTTATTTTTATCAAGGGAAATGGCAAGTAGCTACAAAAGGTTCGTTCCAGTCAGAACAAGCTATATGGGCTACAGAACATTTGAGTAATTATAATCTATTATTCATGAATCCCAATATAACTTATTTGACAGAGATTATTGCTCCTTGGAATAAGATAGTTGTATCATATTCGTTCGAAGGTTTAGTTCTATTAAGTGGTTATAATCTTAGTTCTGGACTTGAACTAACTCGTGATAAAATTGAATCCGAAGGAAATAAGATAGGATTTAAAGTTGTTGAAGAAGTAAATTATAAAACTTTAGATGACATGCTTGAAATCGTTGAGATATTAGATGTTAATAACGAAGGCTTTGTTGTTAGATTCTCAAATGGATATCGTATCAAGATTAAATGTGCGGAATATATTCGAGTCCATAGATTGATATCTAATTGTACTCCTTTGGCGATATGGGACATGATGCGTAATCTTGACAACTTAGACATAATCAGAAAAGATCTTCCCGAAGAGCATCAAAGAGATTTTGATAATATGAGAAACTTGTTACAAGAGAAGTTTGACAATTATCTTAAGGTTATTAAAGATTTTTATGAAGATACTAAAAGAGTTTCTGATAGAGATCTAGGATTGAAATTTAAGAGTGGATTCTCTGATGCTCCTAAAATCGCTAAGACTTTCGTTTTTGCTTGTAGAAAGAAAGACTTTTTGAATCAGGTTAATAAAGTTCCTGATAATGTAAAGCACGCTCGAAGGGCTTTGTTTGAGAAGTTCAGACCTACTGGGAATGTTCTCGAAGGGTTTGTTCCTAGTTCTGCGATGAATAGATTTGAAGAAGAATCTAATTAGTGGCATTAATTATGTTATAATACTTTTTGCCAAAAGATTCATAAACAATATTTTAGGAGAAAGAAAAATGGCAGAGTTGATTTACGTTGATGAGAATGGTACTGAATTGAAGAGAGAGGTTAAGGGTCGTGGACGACCTCCGAAGGGTTCAGTAAAGCAGGAAGACGGAAATTTCATTGTTCACCCTGTTGAAGAAAAGCGTCAAGTAGTTAATTACATTGATGTTAACGAAGGTGGTGATGTTATTTCCCGTGAAAGCAAGGGTAGAGGTCGTTCGAGACCTGACTACACGTTGATGACGGATGGAGAGCATGTAGGACATTGGGTCAAGGTAATAGCTGATTCAGTAGCAGTAGAGTCGGCGTAAGAGACGAAGGAAGCTGTACGAAGGGAATGATTTGCTATCTACCTAAGTGCTTCCCTGTTCCGAGGAGATTAACAGAGAGTTCGCAGTCTTTGTTTCATCTCGGTGTAAACCATGAATTGACATGGATGCGGGATAAAGGTACAGTTACGTTGACTTTAGGGATAAGGCGTGCGTATGGAGGAATACTATATGGTCATGTTGGGCTGATCGTTCAACCATGCCTTTTCCGCTTTTCCCCGATTTTATTTAAAGTTGTAATAGGTATGTCCTAGCGGCATGTTTAATGTTTCGTAACAGGGATAATACGTTAACGAACGAGCATTAAGCATGTCGCTTTTTTGGAATAAATTATGAATGAAAAATGGACAACTAAATTTCCGACTAAACCTGGAATGTATTGGTTTTATGGATATCGTTATGGGAAAATAAGTTGTGGATATCCATGCGAACCTGAACTAATGTTAATGGAAATTTTTAAGGTATCAAATGGTGTTATGAGTAAGGGAGATGGACAATTTGTATATCCTGAAGAATTAGAGTCTCCTCATTTTTGTAAAGCTGAATTACCTCAATTACCTAAAATCGAATAAAAGGAATAAGATGCCTTGTAAAGTATGTCCAGAATGTGGTGAAGGTGGTATGGGCGTTCGTACTCTCAAATGTAAGAGTTGCGGATATGTATTCATGAAGGGGAAAGCTGACAAACCTAAGAAACCTAAGAAACCTCCAAAAATCAAGTTTGAGGTTGAAGACGATTTTGACGTTGAAGAGAAGGTTGAAGATTTTTCACGCAAGAATAAGGCAACAAAGAAGTACATTTTAAAGTTGGATGATGACGAGAAATTGACTATAGAGAAGCTTGTAAGGAATTGTAAGCCTTTTGAACATACTTTTGATGATAAGGGGAAGTTAACTATGTATGGTTCTGTTTACATTGTTGAGCGAGGGATGGATGAGTGTACACATAAGAGAGCACCTGTACTTCCTTGTCATGGCGTCTTTGCTAAGATTGTTGCGAATCCTAAAGATGGTACGTTGTCTGTTTGGGTTCTTGAGGAAGATGGAGAGCCTGATAGAGTTTATTTGAATGCTGTTATTTGAAATTCACCCGAAAAATAAAACAATCGTAATAGACTTGAAAGGTTAGAATAATGGAAGATACGATTGACATTTGTTTATTGTTGGGAGTATTTTATTGTACTTTTTTATGGTTAGGACAATCTTGCCAACAATTTTCTCAGTCAAAAATGGGAGCCTCTTATTTTGAAGCTGCTTGTGCTTTGTTGCTAATGAGTATGCTTGCTGCTTCTTTCTTTCCTATTAGACAACATGTAGCTAACTCTACTGCTAATGCTGTAGTTAGAGAAGAAGCTGCTGAGAGGGGAGTAATCATTGAACCTGGTTCAGGCACCGAAATAGGCGAAGCTAAGTTAATTGATAGTATTATCACTTGTATTATTATCTCGATATTTGCTTTTGGTATTCGTTTTGTAGGGATGTTTGCTACTGAGGTAACACCGATTTTTTATGGAATCATTGTCTGGCCTATAATTCCATTCTTCTTGTATCATTTCCTATCTTGGGGAATTAAATCTTAGAGGAGTCTTAAAATGATTAATTGGACAAAACCACAAACTGAAGAATTTATTGAGAAACATTCTAAAGAAGTTGATTGGTATTACATTTCAAAATATCAAAAGTTAACTGAAAAATTTATTGAGAAACATTCTAAAGAAATTTCTTGGTATTACATTTCAACATATCAAAAGTTAACTGAAGAATTTATTGAAAAACATTCTAATAAAGTTAATTGGTTTAACATTTCAATATATCAAAAGTTAACTGAAAAATTTATTGAGAAACATTCTAAAGAAATTTCTTGGTATTACATTTCAACATATCAAAAGTTAACTGAAGAATTTATTGAGAAACATTCTAATAAAGTTGATTGGAATCTAATTTCAATATATCAAAAGTTAACTGAAGAATTTATTGAGAAACATTCTAATGAAATTTCTTGGGATCACATTTCAAAATATCAAAAGTTAACTGAAAAATTTATTGAGAAACATTCTAATAAAGTTAATTGGAATCTAATTTCAATATATCAAAAGTTAACTGAAAAATTTATTGAGAAACATGGATTAACTGTTCCAAAAGATAATTGGTTTTACAAATCAACAAATGATAAGTTAAGTTATATTAAAGAGAACACGAATTATGAAGTTATAGATAACAAATATATTATTGCTTACAAAACGATTAGAAGTGATAATTATTCTGTCTTTAACTTTCAATATAAATATGAAGTAGGTAAAGTTTATACTTCTCATTGTGATTGTAATCTAGAAAATGAGAATTCTTTTGGTTTAAGTGTTTGGACAGAAGAAGGTGCATTGGATTATCATTCAATAGGTAAGTTGTTAAAGGTTAAGGTTAACATTGAAGACATTGGAGCAATAGTTCATAATAATAACAAAATTAGATGTTTTAAATTAGAAGTGTTAGAGGAACTATGTGACCCATCTTGAATATATATGTTTTGGATCTCTTAATGGTTATGCAATTGCTGCTAAAAACTACATTCTAGCACTGAAAAACCATGACTTAAGAATCCATACTTTAGACTCGCAGCACTGTATTAATGTAGCTGGAGATGATTTATCTCTTTTTAGAAAATTCGCAAAGAAAGAAGAAAATAAAGAAGCAATACAAATCTATCATTGTATACCACCAATGCAGAGACGTAGAAGAAAAAATAAAGTCACAATAGGGGTAGCAACCTTCGAAACTCATAATCCTCCTAAACATTGGGTTAACATACTTAACCAGAATGCCGCTGTGATCGTCCCAAGTACCTTCTGCGAAGAGATCTTTAAAAAAGCAGGCATTACCTCGCCAATTTATTTAATCCCTCACTGCCTCGATTTAAGTAAGTATAACTCAAACGTAACACCGAAAGAAACAAACAGTAAATTCAGATTCCTCTTCATTGGATCTTGGAGAAAAAGAAAAGGTTATGAAGAACTACTAAAAGCATGGTGTTCTGCGTTCTCAAATAACGAACAAGTTGAATTAGTTATTAAGACGGATAAACCTAATAAAGCAGAGAAATTTATTGGTGGATTAACTAACAATATTTTAGTAGAGCATAGAATGATTAATGAGAGCAATATGCCAGGTTTTATTAAATCATTTGATTGTTTGGTATTACCTACTAAGGGAGAAGGATTTGGATTGCCGGTTCTTCAAGCTCAGTCATTGGGTGTGCCTGTTATTGTTACGGATTATTCTGGTTGTACTGATTTTGCTAATAATGATACTGCCTTCTTATTGAAGCCGGAACGCATTGTTATTAGGGAGGAAATGGATAGTATTCCTCAATTTAGGGGTTGTCATTGGGCTGAGGTTTCTGTTGAGCAGATATCTGAGATTATGTTGTATGTATATGAGCATCCTGAAGAGGTTAGGGAGAAAGTTAGGAATGCTGAGAAGTTTGTTAGAGGGGGTTTTGGGTTGGATCTGGTTTCTGAGCAATTTTCCCGATTATTTAAAAAGTTATAATAGAGATGTTAGGGCAGCATCGGGATAGGGTTGATCGACGGAGGAACATAGTTAACCCTATCTCACTGCCCGTTTTTAAAAGGATTAGATAATGGCTATTGAAAGAAATGGGACTCCTACTGGTACGTTAATGGAAACGCATAAACTCGTTTGTGCGACTGGAGATACGAACCATAATAAAGTATGGATAGCAAAACTTTATGATTCAGATGATGTTCATATTGAATTTGGAAGAATTGGAGTAACATCGACAAAAGGGGTTCATAGAGGTGTTGGTAAGTCTTTTATGGAAAAGAAGATGAAGGAAAAGAAGAGGGGAAAGAAGAACAAGACAACTCAGCAGTACGAGCCTTACACTGAGATTGAGATTCTTGATGGAAGCAGTAATGGTACAACTTCTTCGAGTTCTAAGGTTGTTCATGCATCTGAGCTTAAGAGTATTGCGAAGGATCAGATTAAGCATTCATCTCCTGAGACTGCTAAATTGATTGATTGGTTGGCAGACGTTAATAGGCATCAGATTAGTGATGTTACTGGTGGTCAGGTTACTTGGAATGCGGATAAGGGATTATTTGCGACTCCTTTAGGTATTGTTCCAGCAAGTGCTATCTCAAAAGCAAGAACATTATTGAATGACATAAGTGATTATGTTGTTGATCATGATTTAAAAAACAGACAGTTTACAGGTTTGGTTGAACAGTATTTAACTATTATTCCTCATAATTTAGGAATGAGATGGTCCCCTGAAACATTTTTGCCTTCTATTACTCAGGTTCAAAGAGAGAATGGAGTATTGGATGCTTTAGATGCTTCTTATGCTTCTGCTATCACAGTAGTTCCTACGAAGGGGAAAAAGCAAAAGAAAGTTCCAAAAGTTTTTGAGACTAAGTTAGTTCTCGTTAATGATGGCAAAATTATTGATAGGATTAACAAAAAGTTTAAAGAATCTTTGAACAGAAATCATCATCGAACGTCGAGGATGAAGCTTGTTAAAGTTTGGCAGGTAGATGTAGAAGAGATGTCAAAGGCGTTTGATAATTATGGTCGTAAGTTAAGTAATATCAAAGAATTATGGCACGGATCTAATCCATCTAACCTGTTATCAGTACTTCGTTTAGGGCTAAGAACTCGTCCTCCTACATCTGTACACATTACAGGAAATTTATTCGGCTCAGGTATCTATGCAAGTTCTCAGAGTTCAAAAGCTTTGAATTATGCAACTTCATTTTGGGGAAATAATGATTTAGGTAGATATTTTATGTTTGTTGTTGATTTTGCGATGGGCAACATGTATATTCCTAAGAGAAGTAATTATTCAAGTATTAGATATCCTGTCAAGGGTTATGATTCTACGTTTGCTCAAGCGGGAGTGAGTGGGGTCATGAACAACGAAGAGATTGTATATAAAGACAATCAAGCTAATCTTAAATTTTTATGCGAATTTTCTTAAACAATCCGTTCTGAAAGAATAATCCGCTCTGAAAGAGCTTTCCCCGAAAAATAAAACAATCGTAATAGAGATGAAAGGTATAGAATTATGTCAACAGTATATACATACTGCATAGAAGACGGAACAGTAACAGAACTTTCAGAGTTCGCAATGAATTGTGCTAAGGCTTTCGGAGCTTTGATATCTATGAGAGACGAGCCTAGTGATAAGGAGGTTCCACAAGTTTTTGAACCTTCAACATATCATAAAGAAGCTTTAGCGACCGCAGGTTCAGAGTTAATAGAGTTTTTAACGCAGAGTAATGAAAAGCTTAAAAAAGAATGGGAAGATCAGTATGAAGATTCTAAACAATCTCATAAGGATTATGTACAGAGGTTAGAAGATAAGAAGTTTAATTACCAGTGTATGTTGCTAAAAGTTAAAGAATGGACGCCTCCTACAGATGAGCATATAGGACTCAAAGATTTCATGTTGAGTCAGCTAAACGATTCGATTAAGCATGATTGCGAGGGATATGCACCAACAAAACCTGTTAAACAAGAATTTGAAAAGTGGCTTGCTGATAAGACAAAAATACTGGAAGAGAAAGTGGAGTATCATGAAAAGGAATGGAAAGCCGAG
>Ga0222679_1000573_pt1 | contig 12640 bp, 24 predicted proteins | sample AntAcemetagen939_FD_179843 | JGI IMG/M metagenome (GOLD analysis project Ga0222679, IMG submission 179843) | Saline water microbial communities from Ace Lake, Antarctica - #939 | ecosystem: Environmental > Aquatic > Non-marine Saline and Alkaline > Saline | place: Antarctica: Ace Lake...
GCAGCAATTGCTGCGCCTGCTGCTCCAGCTATTAGTCCAGCCTTTTGAAAGTTTTTTAAACTGAGGGATGCCTTATCAAAAATCCTACTAAAATTGTCTACAGCATTTATAACAATGTTTACTTCGCCACCACTTTGTCCAAATACCATTATCTTCTCCTTGCTCTTCCCATTGATTTATTTTTTCTATCCATTTTTTTCTTTTCGTGTTCTTGTCTTTTCACTTTCCTGTTTGATGCATCTACTAATCTACTAATTTCAGGATATGTTAAATTTGGTATTGTAAAGTATGTATAACCATACTTATGCAACCAAAAAATTGTGTCGTTTTCATTTTCTATTTTTTTTTTAATACCAATTCCTGATTAGCAATAGCTTCTTCTGTCTTTTTTGAAATGTCTTCTTGATTTACCCCCAAACTTACAGCCAGTATTGCCTGAGCAATGGATGTCATTATCTGTGGTTTCATATCAACAATTTCTTGCTCTGTCAACACAGGACTAATCAACCCATTTCTTATTACATCGCTATCGGCATCTGTCCTCTCAGCAATATTCTCCGATGTGGCTTTTGCATAAATTTCTTGCAACTTGCCTCTTGTCAATGGAACTACATTAACAGTTGGCTTTCCATCTACATTTTCAAGAATAGCATCTTGCGGTATCAATTTTCCCCCTTCTCCTCGTTGAAAGATAATATTTTCTTTCTTTATTTCTGTCATTATTTTATTTCCTCCTTTCACTACTGAATATGATGTTCCCAAAAATTAAAGGAACAAAAAAACAAATTATCTTGCATCATACAAGTTTATATCATCAACTACCTTAGCGGCAACATGTTGAGGAACAATAGTAGCTGTCTGCTCTGTCATTCCCTCAACTGGGCTTGGCACATCCATATCTGTTACTTTACATCCACTCATAACAAGGAATATACTACCTGCATTTCCAATACTTTGTATCATAGAATTAAAAGTCGTTCCCGAAATATAGTGGTTATAAAGTGTTCTTGCGTTGCCATCGTCAGCAACAAATGTAGCGGTCAACTCATAATCCCTATTCAAAGGCAATGGACTTTTTATCTCTCTGCTACCATTCACATAATGTTGTCCTTCTAAGTTGTTATTTACATTGAATGTGAAGTCAGTAACATTGTCATATGTTGTTCCCGAAGGAATCTGTAACTGTGAATCACTCCACATATATGGTCTTGTTGTTGTAGCCGTTGCTGCAGTAATTGCTCCCGAACCTAAACTTCCTGTCTGTGCAGTATATCCAACTTCACAACTAACTGGCGCACCCTGTGTAAAGGTCGCTCCAAATGTATTGACTATACATCCTCCAAATGTTCTTATAAAGTTACTACCAGTTGCCAGATTCTTGCTATCCTCTAATGTAAAACTCAATAATGAATTTGTGCTTCCTGCATATATAATATCATCACTATTTGTCTCAGTTATCATATGCGAACCTGCCGTTGCAAGTGCTCCTGAATCAACTTGTCCAACTGCAAATGCTAAAAACTTCCAATCCTGAGGAAAGTAAGTAAATGTTCCTGTATAGTCTATTGGACCATTAGCAAATGTATCAACATTTCTGTCTGTACTTCCTTGATACCTTATAGAAATGTTATTTGTTGTCTCATCATGTGATGCGTCCTGCACAAGACCAATCCACTGAGGCGTCCCTACATTGCTTCCTGTTGAATATGTATCTGGCTCATAGTAAAAGACTAACCGATTCTGGTCTGCTAAATATTTCACCATCTTTTATTGTTACCCCCTTTCATATTGTTAATCATAAGTTTTTTTCTTTTTTCTATTTCAAGATATTTTATTTTTATTCCTACCATTTTATACACAAATGAAAAGGTACGCAATTTCGCACACTTTCGATTTAACATTATCCTCACTCACATTCACTACACTATCTAAATTAAAATCGTGCAAATTCGCGCCAGTTATATCATCGCCGGTCAACTGATTTGTTCGTAAATAATCATAAATGCTATCAAACAACTCATCTCTCTCTTTTACATTCCTTGCCCATATTCTAATCTCAATTCCCAATCTCATTATCGTTCCTTCACTTCCCATACCAAGTGGTGCCTCTTGTCTACTTCCCATATCCATCACAGTTATAATTGGATATCTAACCTTTCTCCTCGGATACTCCGTCATAACAAATCTCTCAGGAAGACTCCTACTCAATGGATCTGTAATATTTGTATTGAGAGCATCACGAATGTAGTTTACTAAATCTGCTGTGAAAGTTGCCGAACGTATGCTTGTTATTGCCATTGTTTTCCTCGCTTGGATATTTGACTAATCGCTTTTAGTCAATATGATTAATAAACACAAATTTATAAAACAATAGGTATAAATAATATTAATCAACCGAAACCTATCTCCTTTTGTATAATATCCTTCACCTTTTCCCTAGTTCTCGCCCTAGTATTCCTAAAATGACTTCTTGGCGACAATCTACTTGTGCCTAACTCCAAAAACTTAACATACGGAGTATTTGGAGCATGAACCTTACCTTCAGCCTTACCAGTCTTATCAAATTTAACATCGGTTACAAAATGTCCTGTATCAACACTTTTTGTCTCTGCTCTCTTTCCAGAAACACTTTCTTTTACTTCTTCTGTGACAAATGTTCCTGCTCTTACAACACCAAGGTCAGCACCAGCTTCTATTTTCTTTCCCGCAGCATTTAACATCCGAACAGTTTCTGCTATACCAGATATTTGAAATGATACAAGATTACCTTTTGTACCTTTTACTTGTACCATCTCACTCTCCTATAAATGAGCCATTTGCTAAAAAACGACAATATATTTTTTTATAAACACTACTCCCATTCACATTCCAACTAATAGTCTGCCCATCATTTAGAATCTCATACTGCCTTGTCGTAGGACTGCCTGTCATACCTATCTTTATTGGACCAAGACCAGACGTTTGAACTGTTCCCAAGATATAACACTTCTTATCGTCAACAGTTATCTTTCCCTGTTGCAATAACAACGAATCATAGCCACCAGTAACTTTGTCTATGGGTTGTACTAAACCAGATGTCCAAAAGTCAGTTCCAGATTGTGTATAAGAAACATCATCATCATAATAACTACCAGCGCCGAAGCTAGTATTATAATATTTAAATCTTATCTGTTCACCATACTTTAAAACCTGACTAATGTCGCTTTGTAGACTTGAACTTGTCACTGCCATTTTTCACCTCGGCTTGTATTATTGCTGTTGGGTCTTCCCATTCTCCATTTGCAAGTAAACCATGAACATTCTTTTCTTCTATTTCTACAATCATGCCATACGGTCTATTTTTACCTACGTATCTTAACTCTTTCATATTCCATACACCCCCTTTGTAATCAATCCTACAACTAAACTTGAAAGTAATGCTATGAGTATTGTTGTCCAAATAGGAAGTCTTTTGGAATAATGATTTGTAAGGTTCTTAATATCAGTTTTGATATCACTCACATCATCTTTCATATCCATTACCATTTGTCTTGTCACCCTTCCATATGCTATTCCATTGTTTTTTGTCATTTTTATCCTAGTGCCTTATAATAATTGGTGTTTTGACCAAGCATATTTAATTTCATCATACCATCTTCTTTCATCTTATCACTAGCGCTAGAAGTGTTACTACTTGCGCCCTTTGCAACAGTAAAATCACCCAACTTCACACTACTAACATCAGCTCCAACCATTTCCATAGACCTAAGTACACTTGCTGCGGTCAGACTTATAATTGCCGGTTGATATGTTTCTCCTATACTTGTACCAATACTATCTCCTGTATAAGTTTCGGCAAACAGACGTTCATTGTCTACAATATTCCATAAAGTCGCACCACTAATTGTAAGTGGTACATCTTCAATCATATTTAAGACTACACTACCGACTTGGATATTTGTCAAGTTTCCCATTGTGATTATGAAAAATTAAATATACACTACTGTTAATCCACTTGCGTTGCTTCCAGTTCCTACAACTCCTGCTTGCACTCGCAATATTGACCATACAGGTATTTCTGCAAACTCATCATATCCATCTGCTCCTGATATTGGTGTTCCATCTGTATGAACTGTAGTTGCTCTTGGAAACACAACCCAGTCTTCACCTAAGTGATGTCCTGTAGCTGTCCCACTTGTCATATTAAGTATCTGTCCTTCTGTTGCTGTCAAGCCAGCAGATGTTCCAGAAACACTTATAGTAATACTACCAGCAGGATTCCAATTTCCTCCTTCATACCATATCTGTTGAATCCTTCCATTGATTGGAGTGTCAGCATATATATCTAATTCACCAGTTGCACTATCTCCATACAGTGTTGGTGAACCTGGAATATAATGAAACTTTACTCTGTTGTCGCGAACCATTTTACTTATCGGTCAAGATTTAGACCTTGCGCTTCGGCGTTACTAAAAGAATTAGTAAGTGCCGAAGGCAATCCAATTTAAGACTGGACCATCAGTATAACCGACCGCTCCTGAACCTGTTTCACAAATTATCTCAGCACTACCTGTATTTATGTTATTCACATAGATAAAAGCAGAACCTGCTCCAACTGTTGCTCGTGTAAAGACTCCTGAACCTATCCCAGCTATAACTACAGGTGCATTTGTATATGGTTTACCAAATATAGCCCAACTAGAACCTGCATTGGTTCCGAGAGTTATACTCCCTGCTTGTATCGCATTACTAACAACTGCTTCACTGCCTAAAAATCCAGCGAGTTTATCTCCAGCTAAACCATCTTTTAATCCTCCAAGTGCTTGTACATCTGGTAATCCTCTTGTAACTGCCATCTTATTATTCTTTTCCCCCTTTCATATTACTTTTGTTCTCCTGTTTTACTTACTAACCTCTCTTCTTTCTCTAACTGAATTTAAAAAAATAAAAAAATAAAAAATTTAATTTTATGTAGTCGTTATCTTACAAATTGCTTTTGCCCTTAACTCACCAACAACGATTCTCTGTGTAATATTAGCTGCACTCATATCATACACAGGCATATCGAAATTCATGATTGTAATAGGTCGTTTTTCTGCGATTACATAAGCATGTTGTTTATCAGTGATATAAGCATACTTGCTATAAGTTGAACTTGGGGCTGCGTTTGTACTAAACTTCAAAACATTTAGTCCAAAGATTGTTCCTAAGAATCCTCTTTGAAGCATATCTGTGTTACCTATCTTGTTTGCTTCAACAAAAGTGTCGATGTTTCTTAAATCATTCAACACTTCCATTCCTACAAATAATGATGTCGGTGTATAGTCTTCATCATCTAGATATTGCATTCCTCTTGTTATGTTCGCAATAGTTATTGCTGCTCCACCTGTAATAGTGTTCTGAGCGCTATCAAGTGCATTAGCAAGGATAAGACTTGTTTCATTCTCTGCAAACCTCTTACCTGCTGTCATAACATTTTGCTGTAACATATTCCACTTACCATCTTCAAGCATTTCTTTTGTTATCCTGATTGCAACACCATATTTAACTGGTTTGAAATTATCTTCAGAATATCTTGCTCTATCAATAGGACTTTCTGCTCCTTCTCCAACCACTCTAACGTCCATTGTATTAGGGTCGACTAAATTGATATCAGTACTACTGCCCGGAATATCACTTGGACCAAGAATAATTGCTGCTTCACTTCTTGGAATTAAAGCTTTGTCTACTGCTTCAATAAGTGTGTCATAAATCTTTTTAACAATAAGAAGACTACCCTCTGTTCCAATGTCTGTCTGTAACAATTCATGAATTGCTTTCATTTTTTGTTCTGCCATTTTATCCATGTAAATCAACAATGACGTAATCTGCTTCACTTCCTGTTGTCCATGCTCTTCCAATCTGGTTTATAGCTGAACTATAACCTAACGCATGACTTCCAATGTAAATAACTTCACTTTGGTCGTTACATCCAACATGCCATCCTGCTTCAACATTAGTTCCACTAACCTCAAGGATGAATGAACCTCTTGTTGCAACACTTACTGGTGCTCCACTAATTGCCTCATGAAGAGCAATTCCTACAAACTGTCCGCTTCCTGTAGTTAAGAAGAATTGAATATCAGAAGTTATGAAACTATCTGTACCACTACTTACAACGCCTGCTGCACCTGAGGTGCTAACTAACTGACCACCACTAATCACTTCTTTTGCATACCCAGTTATGATTCTTGGTGCTCCGCCATCTGTAATCGGGACGTATCCATACGGATTTTGTGCCATTTCTTTTTCTTTTTCCCCCTTTCAGTTTGTGAATATGATAATTTTAAAAAAAATAAAAAAAATAAAATTTATTTAAACTACAAGTCTTTTCAACTTGGTTTCTCCTGCTTTATTATAATCCATGCTAATCTGAAATCCTCTTCCTTCATCTGATTTTTCGATTATGAATCCTTCTGTTGCTTCTTCTGCTGGTGCCACTTCGCCACCTACAACTCCTACAGTTTCATCTTTAGGTTCTTCCTTAGGTTTTTCCATAGGCGCTACAATAACTTCTTCTTCCTTTATCTTTTTCATTTCTGCAATTTCTGTTCTCATTGCATGAAGCTCTTTAGTCATTTCATTGATTCCACTCATATCCACATTCACTTGTGTTTTATGAACTTCTTCTTTGGCAACTTCTTCTTTAACCTCTGTTTTGGCTTCCTCTTTAACAGCAACAACTTCTTTCTCTGGTGTTTTCTCTGTCATGTTTACATCCCCCCTTTCATCATTTTTAATCGTGTCAACTTTTAATTTTTCTTTAATTTCAAAACAATTCTGTATCGCAGTTGCGATATTTGCTCCTGGGTCTCCAGGAACAGCAACTAAACTAATCTCTAATCCCTCCATACCGACAGCAGTAACAGACTCATCATCTTTATTTTGCACAAGGTCTTGAACCTTGGCACCAATAGAAACATCTGTAATTCTGCCATCATTAATCATAGACTGAATTTGTTTATCCATAATCTTTGCCTCAAACTCAATACCTTTTTTATCATGACTAAAATTAACATTTTCAGTTGTTCTACCAACAGTGCTCATAACTTCATTCTTATGATCCAATAATATCGGTTTATTTCTAAAACTTGGTGCTGCTCTCTCAAGCTCAGTTGCAATATACTTTACTCCATTCCTTGTAGTGGTCTCATTTATAGCCATACCACGTATAAAAAAGTCTTTTCCAACTGTGGCGCTTTCCTTAATTGGCATAAAAAACTCAAGCACATGCCAATCTTTTTCTTTTTTATTTATCAAAACCATTTACACCTCATATCTAATAACTATAATATATTTATAAAACATTAGTTTTAAATAATATAAAATTGCTCTTTTTCGCCCTCAACTACAAGTTTCCCCAGTTTTTGCTTTTCATATCCCAACATAAATTACTCTTCCATCTGTTGTAACACCTGTTGAAATACCACTTGTATAGGCAATGGGAAAGAAGTTGATAATTTTATTAGCTGTCTTGGTCTTGTCCCAAACGATAACTCCTTTAGCGTTTGCCCCACTGTCTAAGTTTGTTGTAATGATTCTATGTTTAGTCATGCAAATATCCAGTAATTCAGAGTAGTTTGCTATCACCGCCAGTCTATAAACTGACTGCCCTAAAGTAAAATTGTTTGGACTTATGCTTTTTACAAGTCCTCCATTAGTCGCATAAATTATCCTATTAGTGTCCAGCTCTATACAATGAGATTTGTTTGTTACTAAGAATCCTGTTGAGTGTATCTCTTTTTTAAATATCACATTCCCTTTCCAGTCATACTTTTCAAGATATCTTTTGTAAAGAATTGATGGTCTTGTTGTCTTGGCTTCTCTTGCAACATAAAAATGATGCCCGTCATGCACAACCCCACCCTTAACAGTGCCGAGAATAGAAAGACTAGCTGTTAATGTCCTAACAGTATGCACAGAACCATTTGTAATCTTAATAATCCCGTAAGTGTCCATATTGGGAAAACCAGTCCTCCACATAGCTGCAAAATATCCACCACCCATGTAATCAAGATAACGATACTGATTGCCTCCGAAGTCGTGAATTAAATTTCCCTTCCAGTCATAAGATTTTAATGCCACTATGCAACCTCATCTTTAAAAGTAATCCTTAAACAACTTGAATCTCCTGATTCAGAGAAGCTTTCAGCATCTGCATATACTTTGTCTCCGAACAATGCTGGAGCTACGGATTTCAATAAGTCAAAGACAATCTCTTTCGATTCTTCAATGTAAACTATTTTCTTTTTATCTACCATTTGTACCTCCTTCTAATTGCTTAAATAAAGACAAGCATTAGCGACGGTGAAAGTGTTTACTGCTGTTGTGCCTGTTGCTGTCACTTTAATTCTTATCTTATTTCCTGGCAAGTAAAATGTTAATCCTTCTTTTATTCCTGCCCCAACAGCTGTATCATCATATCTCCAATCACCTAAAAAATCATTCATAATTTTTACATAATTAGTTCCATCTATTGAAACCCAGACTTCAAAAACTATATCTGTTGGAGTATTTGCTATGTCTAATTCAAACCCCAAAGTAGCATACCGATAATTCCAGCAATCTATTGCAGTTGAAGTAGCTGTTGATGTTACATCATCATAAGTATCAGAAACATTATCCAAAACATTATATCTTGCATTAACTCCTTCAATAGTTTCTCCACGCAAATTAAAAGCCTGATTTACCCTATCATTTGCTGTTACTTCACTTGCTCCTTGCTCTGCATCTGTATCGGGTGTATAATCAATTGCCTTCCCCCCACCCTTCAAAGGATTTCCTGAGTCTGCTGAGTCGTGTGCTATTTCTCCAACAACTTGAGCATTTAAATTAGAAGCATCGGCATTTGTAACATTCGCACTACCAAGGACTATCCAAGGATTAGTTGATTGTGTTGCATTGACACTCACAGGTTGACCTAAGATAAACATACTTCCCTCAATATTATTTCCACTGGCAACATAAATACTATCAACATGCGCCGAGACACTTCCAATAACAATACTTCCAGTAATACCAACTGTCCCACTCACAGGCACAGCACCTTCAGAAGTAACATCCATCTGATACCTATAATCATCTGTTCCTGTCCTACTGCCAATAACAGTGAATTGCCCTGCAACCATTAACAGTACCTCACAATAAAACTAATACTTTTATTCAGACCACCCGTCACATCAACCCTTAATTTGTTATTCAACGCCCACTTCTCTGGACTAGACAAAAAGTTTTCGCCATTAGACCACATCGCGCTCGCCCTTATAGGCAAATACCGCCCACCGTTTACTATTCCATCAAACAAAACAATATTTGTACCATCAAGACTTATAGCCAAATCAAACTGAGAATCACAACTTATAATAACGCCCTCCAGAACACCATTTATTATATTTGTTATAAATCCTGCTGACCCAGATTGTGAAGTGTTCAAACTAAAACCGACATCCTTAATTTCGTTTGCTTTATTCAGTTCCCTTACAATAATCTTAAAATCCTCTTTTACATCACCCATTTCTTCTCTGCCTCCTTTTTCTTTTTAGCAAGTTTCTTCTTGACAATCTCAACTTCCTTAATCCCTTCCTTAACAACGGGACCAATAACTTTTATTTCTTCCTTGACTTCAGGCACTATATCTTCTGTCTTCGATGCCTTTCCTCCAACAATTTGCCACTTACAAACATCTCCAGGTGCAACCAAATCTCTTTCATTCATAATATCCAACTTCTTCATTTCTGTCCGCCTCCTTGTAATTCTATAAACTCGAAATGTTGACGTGAACGATGTGTGCTTGCCCTTGCCCCTCTCCTCGTCACATTACTAACATCTTCACCCTCAATCCCGCCTCTCGTACCAAATAATTTATTCTCCGTTCCTTGCGTCTCTGCATTATTCACCACTGCACTTCCAGTAAAATCTGTCCACGTTCCCATCTTCACAACATCCTCATTATCAAGAGTGAGATTACCAGAATTGCACTCATGAGAATAGTCTTTTGTTTTATCATCTGCAACAATCCTTCTTTGGCAACGGGGACATATAAAAATCATTTTAACATCTCCTCCATCTCTTTCCTCTGCTTCTCCTTACTCAACCTATCCATCTTCGCAACACACCATCCACAATAGTATGCATCAAACATAAATACCAATGCTCCCTCCCCACAAATCTCACATGGTGGTCTAACTTTCGTTCCTGGCTGAATCATTTCATAGCCCCCATTATCTCTATAAGATATATTAACAAATAAGCTTCTTGACTAACAACTTGTTTTCTATCATCACCATTTATAAACCAATATCCCCCTTCCTTCTCATCATAGTATAAGTTTTTATATATTTGTTTCATTTTAATGTCCATGCTCATGCATCACTATATTAAAATCTGCATTTAGTGGTCTTGAAGCAACATTAACAAATTTCATATAATAACCCGACCCTGCTTCCAATAACCAGTTTGCATTCTGTGGCGCTACAGAAACAGTTGCTGATACAAATTTACTACTTGCCCCACTCCCTCCTAAAAACATTGCACTATGTATCATCAACCCATCACTTGACAAATTTGGGTCAACAAATAATTCTGCATCAATTTCACTTCCCAATTTTGCTGCATGCCTACTTCTGTTAAATATTGGTAATGACACTCCACTCGTTGTACCAACCATCGAATTTTCATAAAACTCAAATACAGTATCACCATCTGTCCTCGCATCAAAAGCAAAATGTATATCATTCAACCCAGTAACAAGAAACACTCCGCCAGAAGCGCCATCTGGCATACCCATGATATAAGAACCAGCTTGATACATATTCCCATTAATCATTCTATCTTCATCTTTAGGAAAACATACAATTCCACTATCTCTTACTCTAACCTTATCCAAAACTATATTATTATTAACATTGTCACTACCGACACCACTCCATGCAGTTCCTAAATTAATATTATCACCAGATTGAATATACATACTATCTACATTAGCAGAAACAGAACCAATCACAATACTCCCAGTGATATTATTTATATCGACAGTCCCACTTACACCAACCCACAAATGACCTGTATCATCAACGAGTGCTGTATTATTCCAATTCCCTGCACCACTTCCATGTATTTGTCCCATTATATCACCTCTGTCACAGGCACAACCATGCATCTGCAATTAGTATGTAAAGGCAATGGTGGTCTATCAACACCAATAGTAAATATCTGATTATCCAACGCTTCACACTCAGGGCATGTCCTTGCACCATAACTTGCCACCCATCTTTCTTTTGTATATCCTGCTTTCAAAAACTGTTTCTCTGCGCCCATATTCGCCAACCTTGTAATCTCGCTTCTCGCTATTGCCATGCTCCTTATTCCTGCTGGGCTACTCACAATAGGAACACCATTAGCGTCTTTCAAAACCTTACCACCTTCCATCTTAAATAAATCAGTAGGTTTAACTCTCCTCTCAATGTTCCGTGCTATCTCAGTCATACTCAACCCTTTTGCAAAGCCCTCACGCAACACCTCCTTCAATGCCCTTACTTGTCCAGAAGACAATCTGCCTGCTGCTATTTCTGTTCCGGACGTTCCCGCCAATACTTCAAAATCAAACTCTCTTATAGAGTTTTCAATATTTTCAACATATTCTTTATAATTAAACCCCAACCACTCATCTATATCACTATACTTATCGCTTTCCTCAACATGATTACAACTATCATCACAAACATGTTCCTTAAACTTCGCCAACTGTGCCAATCTCTTTTCTGCCCCAGCCTTGCTCGGAAAACAACCAAGGTTCTTCCCTGTCGTATGACTGAACACGCACCATTCGCTTCCCTTCTTTCTTATAATCTCATCAACATACAACTCTTCTTTTTTTGGCACAAATGGTGGCTTCTCTGCATTCTGTCCAGGAACCAATGGCTGTGTCCTCTCTAACTCTCTCTTCTTCTCCTCTTCCTCACTCATTTCCTCAAACTCCTTCTCGTCATACTCCATCAATTGCACAATATCTTTCTCCATCAATAACTTCAAACTCTGAGATATCATTGGCGACTTTATAAGTTCTGTAATCTTCTGCAACCTCTCATACCGTTCAGTGTTACTTGGTCTTCCCCAAACAAATTCAACATGAGCATCAATACCATTTGCAATTAATATTCTTTTAAATATACTATTCTCAATAACTTTCTCAGCTTCAGCCTGTATAGAACTAATCCTTCTCTCAAACGCATCCATCTGTACCTTTGCCAATCCTTCGGGCACTCTAGCCATCCCCATAATCACAGCAGGTATTTGAAAATCATAAAACAACATTTGGACATCATGTTCCAATGGTCCTGTAAACTTGTCACCAATATTTCCAAAGTCCAGCGCCTTAATCTCTGTCAATCCATCGTGCACCCACTCATGCTTATTATTCAGCCACTCCAAATCTTTACCCATTTTGGTTATTGCTTCCTTGCTCGGCTTAACATATTTATCACCAACAACCTTACCCATAGTTATATCATAGGGACTATTAGCTTTCCTACTCATCAGCATATGTTCATCTTTTGACAACTGCAAAACATTATTCACATCAAACATCGCCGAGTAAACAATTCCTAAACCATAAGCATCGTTG
>Ga0222679_1000583_pt1 | contig 12506 bp, 8 predicted proteins | sample AntAcemetagen939_FD_179843 | JGI IMG/M metagenome (GOLD analysis project Ga0222679, IMG submission 179843) | Saline water microbial communities from Ace Lake, Antarctica - #939 | ecosystem: Environmental > Aquatic > Non-marine Saline and Alkaline > Saline | place: Antarctica: Ace Lake | collected...
TTTCCTGTTGTAGCTTTAAAGTAAGGATTTTTCCATATATTTTTTAAACAAATATGTTGGTTATTTACTTTTTTCACTGATAAGGTCTCTTTTTTTTCTGAAAAATTAAGATAATCATCTGCCTGTGCCTTTAATAGTAAAGGTATGCTAATAATAATAAAAATGTAAAATAGTTTAATTGAGTAAATTTTCATACCTATTTTGTCTCCTTCCAATTTATTTTTTTATATAATTCTTATTCTTCATACACATACAAATCATATCCATCTCCACTAACTTTATTCCATCCTGCACGATATGCTGGTCCTGAAGGTGGGGTATTACCACACTCCTTTCCAAAAAACTCTATCCATTGACCATATGAGTCAGATGATATATAACCCCATGGAATTTTTGTTCCAAACCAGCTCATTTCAGGATTTCCAATGAAATCAATATCTTCAATATCGGGTAATATAACTATACCATATTCATCATCTGGCTCTGAATCAATAAAAGATGAATATGAAATTGTTGGTCCATTGCCTAATACCCGTTCATCAAAATTTACTGCACCCACAGCTTCCCAAAATTTTGCTTCTGGAAAATTTGCACCGGAATGTACTCCTGGATCTGTAGAATTTTGTCCACCGACATATACAACAGGATGAGTCTGGTCTATTATTTCAATCTCATTTGGATTTCTATCCAAATATTTATGGTGGAAATAATATTCAATTTTGTATAGAGATGAATTTTCAGGGGTATCCTTACTTACCCATACATTTATATGTTCCCAATCACCTTCATGATTATTGACAAAATCATTGTAAGGATAAAAAGACCAGTATTGAATTACAATATAACTATTGTAAATAAAAAGGTGTGTATAAATAGTATTAGGATAGTTATTATTAATTCGTTCATTTGAATAAAAATTTGACCAACAGGATTCCGAATTACAATCACCGGCATAATCAAAATGGAAGCGTAAAAAATACCATCCACCGGCACAGTATGGTGGGCAACCTATATAATCATATGCATTATAAGTTACAAAATCATAGGAAGAATTTAAATTTGCCATCCATGGTTGCCAATCATCACTAATAGGAGGATTAAATTGAGATTGTTCCGGTAGATAGTAATGACCAATTTCTTGACCATCTATGTTATAGACAAAAAATCTCAAATCTTGTTTTTCAACACCAAGGTATTGAACTGGTTCTGGTCTAATAAAATCGGTTGCTGAGTTAAGTATATAGGTAGGACAAAATTTCTGAGCCAGTTGCATTTCAAAGGGATCGTGTATTCCATTTTGGTCATTATCTTCGATAACAACATAACTCGGATAGATATTAAAATAGTAATTCGACTGTGTATCATTGCTTTCTACAACAGAAATATCAACTCCATTAATTTGACCACTTATGTCACTTACATATACATTCTTCCAACCATTATACCAATCGCTGGGAACTGTAATAAAAAGTTCTACGAAAGCATATCCCTGCTGATCAGTAGAAAAAGAAGCAGATTCAAGTTGATAGTTATCTTCAACACCATCACCATCGGTATCAAAACTCATCTTAAAATGGAAAGTACCGGAAATATTTGGTACACCATTTCCTGCTAAATTCTCAACAGCGATATTAGCTGTTGCACGATAGGTTCTACTATCCGGATCCTGATCCCACACTGGTCTTGCATAAGTATTCATATAAATCAATATGACAATAAAAAATATATTTATTAATTTTTTCATTTTTAAACTCCCTTTATCTAACCAGCATGATTTTATTCATTTTGACAACACCGGAAGATTCTGCCCTTATGAAATAAAGACCAGATGCGACTTTGCTATTATTCATATTTTTACCATCCCACAGAAATTGATGACTACCAGCCGGAATAACCCCGGTATGAATATTCCGTATCAATTCTCCTGAAATATCATAAATTTTAATATTCAGATTTGTTTGTTCGGGAATAGATACTTTGAATTTTGTGGTTGGATTAAAGGGATTCGGATAGTTTTCTGATAAAATCAATATTTTGGGTAACGAGGGATTTTTTGTCTCCCTTGGTGTATTATTTTTAGACAGTTTGGGAGAGGTTGTAAAATACTTATCTATTTCAGATGTCATGGATTCTATTGATTTTTTACCATAAGAATGAAAAAGTACAAAGGAAAATTTCAATAGACCAGTTTCATCAATTTTTTGCGGTTTTTGATACATTATGAAACGATAGTCGGATTTTTCAGAAAAATGATTTTTACTGTTGGATTTTTTATTGCTAATGATTTCCCATATTTTCTTGTCATTATAAGTTTCCTCCTTGACATTATAAACATAGTAGCTGGTATTAGAAGAGAGAGGGAAAATTGTCGGGATCATGCTGGAGGTAGGTTCTCCTTTGTTGGTCATGTAGATGAAATTGAATTTGGGATCAATAATCACCTCATCATTATAAGGATTGCATTTATTGTTTCCATCGGGAATATCAAAATCAAAATAACATCCAATGCTCATCTCTTTTTCTATGTTTTCCGGTTTGACCTCATATTCAAAAATCATGGCATCGGATTGTTCGATTTTATAGATCTTTTCGGAAACCTCTACCCCCATATTTTTATGACCAATCATCTTTTTAGCATCATAGAAATTTGATTCATAAACCAATATTTTCTGTTTCAATACATTGGTTGTATCAATGTGTCTTGAATCTTTATCAGAGTTCCATTCAGAGATATTTCTTAAGGATTCATTGCCATTACCTGAAATAATATTATCTTCAGTTCCTATAAAAAATGCCATTCTCATATAATAGTTTGGCATTTCTCTGACAGATTCGGTAGTAACACTCTGGTAATCTCTTACAAAGACACCAGATTCTGGATTAGTAAAAATTAATCCGTTTAACTCAATTTCACTACCCGATTCTGCGAAAAGAAACAGGGGTAACAAAACAAGTAAAATGAAATTTAATTTTTTCATGCTTTCCTCACATTTTTGTTTAATATTATGCATCATATCTTCCTAACTTATACTACCACTCTTTTTTGTGATAGATGAGTGATTGGTTACCCGGAATGAATTAATTTTTATTCCTATTTGATTCCAATTTTAACCCTTATTCCTTAAAATAGCATAATCGTTTGTACCATTATTTTTAATTAGTATAATCAATAAAAAACCTATTGTCAAGATTTTTCTCTCTTTTTGAAGCCCCGAGAATTTTTCAAAATAATGTAATTTGTAATTTATCTCTATAAGAACCCTTTGACTAACTTCAAAATATTTTTGAAATTAATTTTTTTTATTCATTTATCATTAATTTTTGATTTTTTTGATAGGTTGTGCAAAGGTTTCTTTTACTTATTAATACTTATCAATACTTTTGGAACTATGGTAGATATAATAATTATTACAAGGGAAAGAAAACACCAATTGATATAATTAGCGAACATTTTGATGGTAAAAAATCAGTGCAATTATTAAACCTACCATCGATGTTAATAAATAGTAGAAAAAAATATTTGCAACTTAAAAATAACTTGATTAAATTTAATTCAACTAGGGAACATGTCCTTGGGTTGGTTGAAATATATAAATAATTTTATGGAGAATTATGTACAAAATTTCATTTTATGTCCCAAAGTCGCATCTTGAAGAAGTAAAAATTGCGCTCTTCAACAAAGGAGCTGGAAAATATAAAAATTACGATATGTGCAGTTGGCAAACTCTTGGTGAAGGACAATTCCGACCAATTGAAAATGCTGATCCATTTTTAGGAAAACTAAATAAATTAGAAAAAGTGAAAGAATACAAAGTAGAAATGATTTGTAAAAATGAGATAATAAAAAATGTAATTTCAGAATTAAAAAGAGTTCATCCTTATGAAGAACCGGCGTATGATGTAATTGAAATTATAGATTTTTGAAAAATATATTTTAAATTAGTAATTTGACAGAAAATGTTTTATTATTTTACAGTAATTATATAAATTTAAAAAAAATGGAGGATGAGCATGAAAAAATTTAAAATTCTAATGGTTGGAATGCTTCTGTTATTTTTATCCGGCTGTTTTCAAGTAGAATATGTCATCAAAGTAAATAAAGACGGCAGTGGAACTATTGAGAAAACCGTTTTGCTTTCACAAGAATTGATGCAAATGTCAAGGAATTTTGGTGGTGGAAAATTTGATAAGAATAATGATGAATCCGCTTATCACGATATACAAGAATTAAAAAAGGAAGCTGTGAAAATTGGTGAAAATGTAAAATATATTTCCAGTAAACCAATGAAAAGCGATGATAAAGTTGGATATCATGTGGTTTACAGTTTTTCGGATATTACAAAAACAAATATCAATGAAAATCCAGCAGGTGATATGATGGATTTTTCCGAAAAGGATAAAGAAAAAGAAAATATGCATTTCAAATTCCAAAAAGGAAAGACTTCTGAACTTACCATTATTTTTCCACATGATGATGATGACGAAACAACAGAGTATGAAGAAAAAAATAAAGATAATTCACCAGTTAGTAGCAAGGATTTGAAGATGATGAGAGGAATGTATAAAGGCATGAAAATATCTATAAAAGTGATTGTTGATGGTAAAATTGTTAATACAAATGCAACTTATAAAGATAGAAATGTAATTACACTTTCTGATATAGATTTTGATGTTATTATGGAAAATGAGAAAGCGCTCCAGATATTGGCGGGTAACGAAAATGCTTCAGAGGAAGTAATGAAAAAATCGATGCAGAAATTTCCTGGATTCAAAACAGATCTGAATGATAAAATCGTTATAAAATTCAAATAAGCAAAGAAAAAATCAGTATTTGATGTGACTGAGATTATAGATATTTAATAATTTTTACCTGTAATCTACAATCCCGCTTTTTCAATTATCTTTCCTATCTTTTCATCCTTCATCGTATATCTTTTATTCAATCTTTTATAAGCAATTACAACCACGGGAATCATAATAATTCCCAGAAAACCAAGATAAAAAGTAAATTCGCTTGGAGTGTGATGAGAGAGAAAATTTATTGCCACAATTAACCAAAGAAATATTTGGAAGATCATAAATATTTTGTTTTTTCGTCTCTGTTTTCTTAAATATTCCTGCACGAATTCCACATTAATAATATCAGTAGAATCATAACGCATTTCCTTTAATACAGGATGAAAATTAAATCGATTCTCTTTTTTGTCTTTCATATTATTCCCTTTTATTATTTTCAAACAAACTATTTTTTCGACATATTTTATCAAATTCACAATATTTACAAGCATCTTTATCTGGTCTATCTGTTATAAAATATTCACCTCTCTTTACTTTATCAATCTGCTCAAAATAAAATTTCATAACTTTATAAAGTATAATATCAGAATTATTTTGTTCATTATTTTCATCTGTAACAAATTTAACTATTTTTTTACCAAATTGCTGTTGATTTTTTACATCACCATAGAATTTTGAAAAACCGTTTTCTTTATCTTTAAGCGATTTTAATTGTTCATAAACTAATACAATATCTTTATTGGGGTATAGTTTTTTCAAAGCAAGATAATACAAAATAAATTGTGACGATAACATTTTTTTTGTGTCTGTTTTTTCAACTATTCCAGTTTTATAATCAGTAGCTACAACCATATTTTGTTCTTCATTTTTTAGTATCTTATCAATTCTGATTTTTAAATTAATTTTCCGATTATCAAATTCAACTTCTCCTTTAAACTCTGTTTCAAAATCTTTATAATCAAATTTAGAAAATTTTTCAATATTCCAATTAATTAAATTTACAAAAAGATTATTTCCATCTTCTATCAAATCGTCACTGAAATTCTTATATGAATTATTTAACAATAAATCATTTTTTAGATCAATATTTGATTTTTTAATGTTATTTTCAAATATTTTCGCCATTTTTTCAATTGCTTTTTTCTTGTCATTTTTTGCAATTTCAAATCCCTTATCGTTTCCAAATTCTTCTAAAACACTATGAATTACATTTCCTAAATCCGCTTCTTTTTCGCTTGGAACATCAATTGATTTTAGATGAAGTTTATGTCCAAACCAATATCGCATTGGACATTTAAGCAAATCATCCATAGAAGATGCTGTAAAAAATAATTGCGAATTAAAATCAGTTTCAGTTTTCCCAAGATAATTTTTATTACCATTTCCAAGATAATCATTGTGTCTATCAATTATGTTTTTTTTCTCATCTGAGATTATTTTTTTTCCATAATATTTTAAATAATGACTCCTGCGTGATTTATTTGAAACTTCATTTACTTTCTGAACATTTGCATATTCCAAAAAAGTTGATGGTTGCAAAACATCGCCATTAGCATCTCGCTCAGAGGAATAATATTGAACCTTATCACCCAATTTTATCCACTGATTTAAAAGATGAATTTCACGCTTAAAACGAAAATTACTGTCTTGCTTAATAAATGGATTGCCAATTTTCATCAACGGAAAATCGTTTTCTGTCATTCCCAACACAAACAATTTATCTGCTTGCAAGTGAATTGTATCAAAAAAACCAAGCAATTCAAAACCGTATTTTTGTTCGTTTACAACAATCGTTTCTTCCTTTAATCGCTCTTTAAGATCAATTGCAAAATCATCAATATTTCCTTTTAATCCCATTATTGAATAATTTTCAGAAATTGTTTTTGCGATTTTCAATACCTTTTTCAAAATTTTTATACTCTGTTCATCATTTTCTAATCGTTCTATCAATTTAAATTTTTCAACAAATTCAACTAACTTATTTTCTATACTAAATAAATTATTTTTTACTTTAATATTTTCTGCAATAAATTGTTTTATTTCTTCAAATATTTTTTTCTCTTCAGATGATATTTTATCTTCAATTTGAAGATATTTTTCTATACCGTTCCCTCTCACCCACTTATCAAAAGCAAAATACTCTTCTCCGTTCATCATAAAAGGATCAAAAATTACATCTTTTACATCCTGCCAATTTTCCTGTGATTTCATTAATTTTACAACTTTCAAAATTAATTGAGTTATCGGAAATTCTAACAGTGAATTACCGGCAATAAACCGAATTGGAATTCCATATTCGGAAAAAACATTTTTCAAAATCGGCAAATATCTATTCATACTCGAAACAGTAATTTTAATCTTATCAATTTGATTTTTCCAATCTGGAATTGATAAAATATCATTTGCAAGCTGGTCAACTTCTTCATAAATTGAATAACAAATTTTACAAACTTGTTCTGCTTTCTCTTTTGGTAAATACACTTTTTTATTCCAGACAGAAAGATCATAATTGAAATTTTCCTTAATAGAATTATTTTCAAAATTATCAATAAAATAAAACTTTTTAGATCGTTTACTGATTTGCTTAAACAAGTCAAATTTCTCATCTGATATTTCAAAAATTCCATTGAGAATTACAATGCTTCCGGAAAAGTCATAATTATTTAAAAAAGATTTCAAAACATCAGAACTTGTAACTAATTTTTTTTCTAATTTTAATTTATTAAATTTTTCAACAATTTTGCTATCTTGAAAATTAACTATCTCATCTTGATATTTTTCATTTTCGCTTATTGCATCAGATAAAGCACGAATTGTTCCTCGTTTTTCATCGTCATTTACAATCGTAGAAACTGCAAGCCGTAATAATGACGGCGACAATTTTTTTTCATTTACAATTTGTTCACGAACAAGTTCATTCAGATTTTTTATCTTAATATTTGGCGAAAGTAATTTTTCATTTGACAATTGTCGTTTCATATTTTCCGATTGATATTTTGTATAATTTATTATGAGAATATTTTCCCCTTTTTCTTTCGAAATTATTTCTTTAATTGCTGATAAATCCATTAGAGCTGAAAATTTTGTCATTGAAAACGGATCATTTTCCTCAGGAAATATTTTAGAAAAATATTCGTCTCTCCAATCTATAGAAATGAGCTTATTGAAAGCGGAAAAATAAATCTGCCCTTTTGCTTCAATATTAAATAATTGCCGCACTATCCATTGATATGTTTGGATTTGAATTTTGTATTTTTCCAAACTCATCATATCACTATCTGTCTTATAATCTAAAATAAACCATTCGTTTTTGTAATTATATAACAAATCAATAATTCCGGATATTTTCAAATACTTTTCATTATTATCTATCCAACCGACGACGGATAATTCTGGATATTGTTCTACCGATTTGTCATTTAATATTTTGTATAAATTTATTTTTTCTTCCATTTTCTTTTCATTTATTTTTTCAAATTTACTTATTTCTCAATTGTAAATGGTGCTTTTAAATATTCTTTTGCCTCTTTTACAGCTTTCATTGTCTCCCTGGTATTAATTGCTAATTTGTAATATTTTTTTGCATCTTCTCGCTGGTTATTTAAGTCATAAATCTGTCCTATTTTCAAATAAGATAATGCTTTAAACCACTGAAATTCCAAATTATAATTTTCGATTACAAATAAAAATGATTCCTTCGCATCTTCGTAATTCCCATTTTGCATATTTAAAACTGCACTTAAATATCTCTCTCTGACTTTCCAAATCTCCTTACCTTTTGTAGAATAATTTTTATAAGATTGAGGATATTTTTTTAACAACTCTTCAGCTTCATCAACCTTATCTAAATAAATAAGTGATTCAATATATAATGATTTAAATTCTAAATTATTTGGAAATCGTTTAAATAAATTTTCTCCAATTTTTGACGCTTTCTTATAATTTTTTGTTTCATGCAAATGGATCAATAACAAAATTCTACCTGCTTCCCATTTTGCTCCAACACCATTTTCATAGGCAGTAATTAAACGCTCAATTCCCAATTTTCTTTTTTCTTCGGAATTATAGATCAAATCAACTACGAAATAATGATCAGCCATTACACCACCATAAAAATCATAACTTCCCAATGGCAAAAAAACATCCCAATATCTCGGGTCAATTTCATAAGCTTTTTTTATCAAATTAATTGCTCGCCAACTTCCATTAAATGCCTTTAAATAATTACTTTCTGCAAGATTTAATCTCACACTTAATCCTTTTAATGAACCAAAATAAACCAAGTAAACAACTTCATTTGGTCGCTCTTTTAATTTGTTTTCAAATAACGGTGAAATTCTTTCTATCTCATCTAACAAAAATGTATTTGCTTTTTTATATTCGCCATTGAGTTTTAAGGATTCATATTTTGCATTCATTAAATAGAACCAGCCCAAAGGTTCATCTGGATATTTTTTTGTGATTTGAGAATATACTTTTTCTGCAGAATCAAATTCATAATTTGTGAAATATTCTAAACCAATTTTCATCTCATTTTTAATTTGTTCGGGAAATTGAGCATAACATATTCCAATAATAAATAAAATAACAAATATTTTTTTCATTTAAATTCTATTTTAAATTTGCCAATGATTTTACAACTTTTTCGTGAAGCTTATTTATATCCGAAACAGAACAGTTATAATTATTCACGATCAAAGAAAAAGTAATTAATTTCCCAGATTTAGAATGCACATATCCAGAGTGACTTCTGACTCCATTTATGTAACCTGTCTTTATTCTCGCGTTATTTTGAACATTAGAATCCAAACCGAATTTCTGTAAATATCCAATGTCAGTTGTATCACCAACAGTTGAAAATGAATTATAATAGATATCGAAATTTTTCTGCTTACTCATTATTGATAATAATTTAGATAATATCTTCGTTGTAACTTGATTCGTTCGTGATAAACCACTTCCATCCTGTAAAGATAATCCGGAGACATCCACTCTGTGTTTTTTAAAAAAATCGTTAATTATTTCTATCCCAGCTTTCCAACTTCCTTCGCCTTTTTCAAAATAACCAACAGTTTTTAGTAACTGTTCTGTATATAAATTTACACTTAATTTATTTGTGATTTCAATAATTTTCCCTAATGGCGGAGAATATGTAATATGGATTATTTTTCGATCATCATAATTTTGAGATCTTTTCAATTTTTTTCCAGATTTTGCAACTCTGATGTTATTATTTTCTAAACATTTTGTAAAATATTGAGTTGTAAATAAAGCCGGATCGGGTATTGAACCTTTAATAGAAAATTCTGCTTCACCTTGTGGAATTGTTCCTCGTAAAATCGCATTGAACTGTTTTGGAGCACAAAAAATGTAGCCATTATCACCAGAACCTTCCTTACCAGTTTTCATGTAATTTGTAAATGTTAAATTTTCTATCTTCGGCTCCATTCTGATGACTTCTGCTTCACCACCAACTCTGTCATTCGGTTTGAAATAAAGATAATATAAATTATCATTTATACATAAAGAATTTGTTCCAGTTCCATAATAATTACCAATATCCGTCCAAACCCAATAGTTAGGAATAGATTGTTCTTCAAAAAGTAAATTATCAGAAATCACACCACCGTTTATCTTTTTTATCCCAACTTTTTTTATAGCTTCTACCCAAACATTCATCAAACTATCTAAAGGTAATGAACCTTTAACTTTATTCGATCCCAAAGTTGGATCACCAGAACCAACTATATAAATATTTCCATTTAAAACACCATCATTTGATATTTTCCCGTCATAATATATTTTTGTTTTGTATTTAAAATCTTCACCTAAATAATATAATGCCATTGCTGTTGGAATAATTTTTTGACAAGATGCCGGAGCAAGTGAAAATTCTGAATTATAATTAACAATCACTTTTCCGGTTTTCGCATACTCAGCATAAACACTCCACTGACTATGATTTAAAATGTCGGAATTTGCCAATTCTTCAACTCTGTTTTGAGTATCATTTGCAATACAGAATACAACTAAAGATATACTTACAATTATTATTTCGGTTATTTTTTTTATCATCTATTTTTCCTTTTTAAATTCTTACCACAAGGTGCACAAAGATTTACACCAAGTTCACAAGGATATATTTATTGATTTAGTTTCAATATTTTGTATTATTATTTATTTCCTTGTGTCTTCTTTGCTTGCCTTGTGGTTTATATTTATTACTTACCTGAAGCAACCATTACCAATTTCTCAACTGCAGAGACAATTCTTATCTCCAATTCAGCTATAGGTTCTTTTGAATCTGTTAATGTTTTCAACAATTCCTGTTCCTTCTTTTGGGAAAATTTCTTATTGGATTCCAAATGGTCTATCGTTTCCAAACCAATTTTAGCAACTTTTGAAATGTTTTCTGATAATGGCTTAATTTCTTTTAAAACAGGAGAATTCGCAATTATTAATTCTAATTTTTTGTGATTATTACTTAATTTATTCAGTTCATTTATTAGATATTGCTTAGGATTATTTGTGAAATATAGTGATGACTTTTCTGTCGTTTCAGAAGAATATTTTTTAATATATTCATCGGTTGCTTTTCTAATTTTTCTTGCAATCGGAGCATCGGAATATGAAATATCAACAACACGAGTCAATGGCGATTGTTGTAAATATTGCTTCTTTTCACTTCGTCTATGACGAGTATAATTTTCTATCGGTTCAACAACATTTACTAAATTTCTCAACGAATTTACATCTTCATTATTTGTCAATCTTCGCATTCCCATTTCCCTATTTTTAATGTGAGTGAGACCTAATTCTTCTAAATGGAAACTTACGGTTTCAAGACGACGATACATATCATCAACATTTTTCACATATTTTGGTGACCAAAATCTTTCTGCAATTGCTGCTGTCCTTGGCCAAATTCGAGAATCAACATTTTCAGCTTTAGTAAATTCAGCCCAACTTGTAACTTCACCACCGAGAATATTCTTTTCAACATCCGGACTAAGATTTGCATCTTTAATTATTGGATCATTCAAATAATGTCTCTCTGTATCCCAAAATAGATCAATATAATATCCATTAGATAAAATTGCGTTATAACCTTTTTTCGCTGCTTCAATCATAGCTTCCTTTCCACGCCAAGATTGAATTACAATATTATTAGGCATATTCGGTTGTAAAATTTCATCCCAACCAACCATTTTTTTATTATATTTTGTTAATATTTTTAAAATTCGTTGATTGAATTTTGTCTGCAATTCGTGTTTGTCTTTTATTTCATTTTCTTTCATATATTTCTGAATATCTTTATTTTTTTTCCAGTGAATTCCGTTATTTTCATCACCACCGATATGGAAATATTCATCTGGAAAAAGCTCCGCCATTTCGCCAATAAATTTGTCTAAAAATTGATAAGTATATTCATTAGCAGGATTCATCGCAGGATCTTGAATTCCCCAAGTTCGCTCTACAGAATAAACCGTATCTAAACTTGACAATTTTGGATATCCCAAAAACCAGGATGTAGTATGACTCGGCATATCAAATTCCGGATAAACTCTTATTCCTCGCACTCTTGCATATTCAATAATTTCTTTCATCTGATTTTGAGTAAAATATAATCCATCAGATCCTTTTTCATGTAATTTTGGAAATACTTTTGACTCAATTCTAAATCCTTGATCCTCACTCAAATGTAAATG
>Ga0222679_1000587_pt1 | contig 12432 bp, 18 predicted proteins | sample AntAcemetagen939_FD_179843 | JGI IMG/M metagenome (GOLD analysis project Ga0222679, IMG submission 179843) | Saline water microbial communities from Ace Lake, Antarctica - #939 | ecosystem: Environmental > Aquatic > Non-marine Saline and Alkaline > Saline | place: Antarctica: Ace Lake...
CTTTATTGGGAAATTAAACAGAACGTTACGATGTATAATATGGCACGCGGTGTGGACTTCCCTGCATCCCTTTACTCCACTTTTAAGGGTCCAGTACAAATCCATTACACGTTTTTCATGCCAATTCCTAAATCACTAAGCAAGAAACGCTCCCTAGTATTAATAGATACCCCTCACATAAAGAAACCAGATACAGATAATATCCTTAAGCTTTACAACGATGTCTGTAATGGATTACTATATTATGATGACTCTCAAATATATAAACTAACAGCAACGAAATTATACTCCGATAATCCTCGTACAGAAATCACACTAACTTACGGAGAAAGTAATGATAAAGAAATTAACTCCAAAACGTACCACAAAACTTAAAGCCGCAAATAATACCACAAAATCTAAAACCAAACCAAGCCGGTGGAGTGAGCCTTATAATGATCTTTTTAGCTTTAAAACCATCTATGTTAGAGAAGAATTCATAAGCCAACTTGCAGCAGATTTAATCCAGTGGGCTCTAAACGAACCACGAGTCGCTACACTAAATAAATTCTTCTGGAAGAAGGGCATTCCTGGATCAACGTTTTATAAATGGAGAGCTAAATATCCAGCACTTAAGCTCGCAGTTGCTGAAGCACTTCGTATCATTGGTGACCGACGAGAAGAAGCGGCAATCTTTAAGGAATGGGATTTCAAATCAATGCAGCATGAGCAATGGCGTTACAACAGCAATTGGTTGGAGACCGAAGAGAAGCGCGCTAAACTTAAAGCAGAAGCAACTGCTGAAGTGCTAAAACTTATACAAGAACAAACACCAAAAGAAATTGTCGTACGACAAGAACAATATGTGTCTACTCCGTTAATGGAGGAATTTATGTCATGGAAAAAGAATCAATCAGTTAATACTGAAGAAGATGAAATAAAAAAAGAGTTGACATAATCTCTCAAGTAATTTATACTATATTCAGTTGAAAGATATTACCTTTTAGGAGTCTTATGAATAGTAAAGAAAAAAATATCGGCATGTTTTTTCAAATCTTTCACAAGAAGATGGAATTGAGTTGGTTATCTATTATAGACAGGGATCTTTTGTTAGAAGATGTTGATGTTACAGGGATACTGCTTGATCCGTTATTGAAGTTACAGCCTAAGTTTATACTTGATTTTGGAAATCAAGCCATAGAGCTCAAGTATGTACTTTCTACTATGGATACTAGGGACACTATACGCTTAGAAGAAACAATCCAGGCTGATTCGTTTATGGATGTTAAATTTTGTCTTAAAGCGCTGATAAAAGAAGTTACTAAGACAATTATAGAAATAAATGAAGAAGAAAAGTTAGTAGAAGAAAAATAATGTTTATCGAAATGATACCATACATATTATTATTACTGCTTACGTTCTCATTAACTCTTTATTTGTATTCAAAAATGAATGATTTATAGGGTTCAAGTATAAGCAGTTGGAGAGGAGGGATATGGTAATCTAAGTAAAATTTTATAACCTAATCCATTTTAAAGACGTTGTTTCCCCGTGGTAGCTAGCTGCGGGGAAACATTTTATAAACCCACAAAGGAAGACTGATGAAAGAAGAGCAAATTCTTGAGAGTGGTAAATTTAGTTTAGAAACTAGGCTTTTTCTTAATCATAATTATGAAGTTACAGATGTTGTTTTACGTGAAGAGTTAACAGCTAAGGAAGAGATTGGTATTTTCAGGAAGTTAAAGACAGATTATTTTTATAGGAATACTGGAAAGCAGATAAGATATTTAAAGGTAGTTACAAAAAACACTGACCTCTATAATAGTAAAGCTACTTTCCTTTTTGTTGTTAACTGCGAAAACTATAAGATTATTACGTCACCAGAGAATAAAGACGAGTTTATTGAATCTTTAAATGGATGTGATTTGTCTCATTTCGATTACTCAGTTACACCTTATTTTTTTACTATTACATTTTTTGGTCAACGGAAAAGTAATGATACTGGTGAGTTTAATAGCCGTATCGTTTTTAGAAAAGAATATAGTGATGAAGTATTATTGTTTTTACAAGATGAAGAGCTTGAACAAACTGAGCAAATAATTGGTCCAATAAGTTATTTGTTTAAGTAATTAATGCTGGCGCAGAATATAAAAAGATTAAGAAAGACTTGAAGGTATAATATGGATCCACGAAGAGAGTGCGAGATTACGGTTTTTTATACTGGTATTTACATGGTGTTTACTGTGATGGTTGATGCTTTTACGGAAGTTTATTAATAAGCGCGTTGAAAAGGAAGATTAATGGTTTTAATGTATGTATTTTGTGTTGTTTTAGTATTTTTTATGTTATTCACGGTTTTGTATTGTAGGCAAAACAATAAGAAAACAACGCGATTGATTGGAAATCTATTTCATGAAGCAATGGATAAAACAGCAATTACTTCTAAAGTTACTTTTGGTCGTGATCCTCATGTTGGAGATCAATTGAGAGTTGGAACAATTTGGGTAAACAAAATGGATGATAAGGCTTTTGTTCTGACTGGCGTTTATGCTGAATGGTCAGAACTAGGATTAGCAAACAACAAGAAATCGGGAATATAAGGCCGGTTTTTTTAAAGGATTGGAATGTAATGAAGAGTAAAAAGCCTGCTTATTTTTGTGAGAGATGTGGGATAGAAATAAAAGGTACTTCCAGTTTATATTACGCTGTATATCGGACTGCTGTGCGTAGCAAGAAGGGGGCTATTCTACATTATATTAGTCTTTGCAAAGATTGTTCTTTAGAAGATAGAAGTTTAGAAGAAGAATCAAAAAGTAAGAAGACTATAGATGATGACTTCCACTGAAGATTGATGGAAGAATAAAGCGTTGATATACTTTAGATAGTGATCATTTCCTTGTGGGTGAGATTGCTACTGTTTCCGTATGCGGTTTTTCTTCTTGCCGCATACGGAATTATTTATTTTTAGCACACTGAATAAAATCAGTAAGAAGCAATCTTATTAAAATTAATAATCTAAGACTTTCAAGATTAAATCTAATACAAGAGATAACTCTTTTTTCGTCTTCTAAAAAGAAGTTTGTTACTTGTATGTTGTTATTTACGTTTTGAATAGCAAATTGTAATGAAGCAGCGCTTTTAAAATCTCTTTTCATGTTTTCTATTATTGTCTTTACCATTTCTAGATCAAGTTTCTTTACTGCTATATCAAGAAGAGTAATTCCTTTTGAGTCGGCTTTAAAAATAAAACGAGAAGCAAGTTTTTGTCTGTTTGTTGTAGTTGCTTGTTTAAATATAGATTGTTGATTTGCAATGTGACCTCCTCTGATGTAATACCACCATATCTGAGCGGTTATTGTTTTTGATCCAACCGTATCTATTGGATGATAATCCATAGCAGATACATTAAATATGAAGAGAGACAAAAGAAGAACTTTAAAGAATTTCATAAAACTCCTTCGTATTAAAGAATTAAAATGATATCAATATTATTTTATAATCTAATCAGAGATAAACAAAGATCTTGATTAGGTGATCAATTAATCCAATAATCTTGCTATAAGTTGGTAAGAACTTTAGAATATTATCAAAGTGTCATTAGTAAAGGCGGCTGCCAACTTAACCTGAAGGGGAGTAAGATATGCTTTTTCCAGAATTGGGCCAAGAGTATTACGGGGAAAATGATAGATCTCTCCTCGCTAAGATGAACAAAGATTATCATGATAGTTACGATATAAACAATACTTATCAAGTTGAGGCGCAAATAGATACCCGATTTGAAGCTGGTGACCAAGGTGTCTATGAAACCGCGTATGGCCGCATGACTAATGATCAACTAAAAACATTTAATTTCAATAAAATTAGACCGGTAGTGTCTATGATTTCTGGGTGGCAACGACGTAATCGTAAATCTAACGTTTGCACGCCAATCGAAAACGGTGATGCTGATACAGCAGGCCAATTTACAAAACTTTTAATGTGGAATAACCGACAAGAAGGCGTACTTGAAACTATTTCTGATGCCTTTAAAGATTCACTTGTTGCCGGAATAAGTCTTCTTCAAGTATGGATGGACTTTCAATCTGATCCCGTAAACGGAAATATTCGTGTAGATAATTGTGCATATAATACTTTCTTTATCGATCCGCATTTTAAGAAGAAAGATTTATCAGATTGTAACTTCATATGGAAACGTTCATACCTCACTCGCCGTGACTGTAAGGCGTTACTTCCAGACAAGTCAGAAATTATTGATGAACTTCCAGTTAATTCAAAGAATGACGGTAAGTTTGCGTTTATGCCGGAAACCAATCGAAATGGTAAGAATAACTTGATGTCATATGATGAGTATTATTATAAAGATACGCGTAAGCAGCGTATTTTAATTGATACTCAAACAGGTGAAACACAAGAATGGCGTGGCGATGACGAAATGCTTGAAACTTATTTAAGTACATATCCAACTGTTATTGTTTATGATTCTGATATTTCAACTGTTAAAATGGCAGTTGTTGTACAAGGTAAGGTCATGTACGATGGGCCGAACACACTAGGGATAGATAAATATCCATTCGTTCCAGTCTTTGCTTATTTTTATCCTCAAATAGAAGATTATCGTTATAGAATACAAGGCGTTGTTCGCGGTCTTAGGGACGCGCAATATATCTATAACAGACGTAAAGTGATTGAGCTCGATATCCTTGAAAGTCAAAAGAATACTGCATTCATCTACAAGGTAGGAGCACTTGTTGATATTGATGATGTTAACAAAACAGGACAAGGCATAAGTATAGCAGTTAAAGACAACGCGCAAATGTCTGATATACAACAAATTGTAGCACCACCATTTGATCCTACGTTGTTACAGGTTTCGGATATTATTGGTAAAGAAATACCATTACTTGCTGGTGCTAATGAAGAATTAATGGGATCTGCGACTGATGACAAGGCAGGAATTCTTTCTATGCTTCGCCAAGGAGCTGGTCTTACGACACTTCAAGGACTTTTTGACCAATTAGATTATTCGCAGAAATTATTAGGCGAATTAAGACTTTCTCTCTTTCAAGCAAATTTCACGCCTGGTAAAGTTAAACGTATTATCGAAGAAGAACCAACTGCGCAGTTCTATAATAAATCATTTGGAACATATGACGTTACTATTGAAGATGGTGTTAATACTGCTACGCAACGTCAAATGCAATTTGCTCAACTTATGGAACTCAGAAATGCTGGTATTGAAATTCCATCTGATGTCATACTTAACGCAGCAACACTTGAAAATAAATCAGAACTTGTTAAAGCAATCCAAGAACAAGCACAACAAACACAACAAGCACAACAAAGACAAATGGATATACAAGAAAAAGAACTTCAATCAAGAATTGAACTTAATAAATCTCAAGGTGGAGCTAATATTGGTCTTGGTATTGAGCGTGTCAGTCGCGTTAAAGAAAATGAAGCGTTTGCTACTGAGCGTAGGGCTGAAGCGCGAAAAGATTCTGCAGCTGGTATGTTAGACCTTGTTAAAGCGATTAAAGAGATTGATGATATTGATATCAATCAAGTAAAACAAATGCTTGATCTTGCTCGAATATTGAACGTACAAGGAAGAATAGACGACAAAGAAGCAGCCAAATCAACAATGGGCACTATTGCTCAAGCCTCACAGCAGTTAGATCCTGGTATGAATACACCGAGTCAGATTGGTTAGAGGTATTTTATTAAACCTGGTGATGAGAATCACCGTTTCCAAGAAAGGCCGAATATGGCAACAAAAAAGTTCTACGGCAAAACATTACAAAATTCTAGCATGCTACCAGGTGGTGGTTTTGCTGGTCTTCCAGAAAATGTTGTAATGAAGTCTTATGCAGACAAAAGCCCATCACTTGATTTCACATTAAATGATTCGTTGTCTGGACTCGATGAACAAATCTTAAAAGATTCAAACGGAATTAAAGGACAACTTGCAAAAAACAAGTATTAATTGTTTAGGGGCGGCTCACTCCGTCCCTTTTTTTAAGGAATGATATGCCAGCATCAGTAAGAAAAGATGATATTGCTAAGAAAATAGCCATCGACATCCTTGGTGAACCAATCAACAGTAAAGTATTGAAGAAGAGAAAGAAAACGCCTAAAAAAAAGGAACCAGAACAAGCTGAACAGTTCTCTCAGTTTGAAAATATTAAATAATAATGGAGATTTGGATGGATAAAGTAGTAGAAAAGAAAAATGTTAAATGTTCTATGAAGCATCGTAAAGCTAAAGTAAAAATCCCAAAATATGCTCATGGCCCCCATTTTAAAGAAAGGGTTCTTATGAAGTTTTTAAGTATTCTTAATTTATTAGTTCTTTATGTGCGAAGACTTAAAAATGTATTTCGCGATAATCGTTTGGTTAGTCAAATGAAACAAACTAATGAAAAGGATTCTGGAAAGCATGAAAAGTAAGTTCAAGGGGCAAAATAGGGATACTGTTGGTTCACTTGCACTTAAAATGCAAGAAGAAGAATTGTTAAATCCTTCACAGCATAGCGTTATCGATCAAGCTCGCGAGCAAACAAAAGATTTCGACAAAAATATACATCTCTGTATAAAAGAAAATAAGAACAAGCCAGAATTTAAAAACAAAGATTTTTATATTGTTGTACTTGTTAAAAAAGAAAAGCTTATGCAGAATGTTAATCGTGCTATGTTTTATGCTCGTCAAACATGTCCTACTCCACAATACGATCAAATATTATATAAATTCTATAAAGACGGGCGAATAGATTTCCTATGGGTTGTTCCTACTAGGGATATAGCACGATTCATGATTAATAATAAAGCATTAGTACATCCAGAAGAATATAAACTTTTACAGTACGTTATAGATTATTATGCTGGTAAACTATTAGCTAAAGCAAAAGCATTAAATGGTGAAAAGAAGAATTCAAGTTTTTTAGAGCATTAAAAGGAAGATATGGCAAAAAAAATATGGGATAATGTTCCCGAAGAACCAACCACAACTATAGATCCATCAGCTTCAAACATGTTAGATGTTACTCTTGGTAGCGCTCCCCAACCAGTAGTGGCCACCGAAGAAGTTATAGCACCTAAAGTTGAAGAAGTTGTTTCTGAAGAAGTGGTTGAAGAAGAACAAGAAGTTGCAGAAGTAGTAGATGATACTGATAGACAAAGCAGAAACTTTAAAGAAATGCGTATTGATAGAGCTAGACTAGAACGCGAGCTCGCAGAAACACGTGCTCAATTAGCACAACGTCAGCAGCCAGCTGCTCAACAGCCAGCTGCTCAACAGCCAGCTAATCAGCAAGATTCTGATAACAATACGTATGAAGATGATGATCTTATTGAGGGCAAACAGCTTAAGCGAGAAGTTGCTGCTATTAGAAAACAATTACAACAAGCAGAATACGCTCGCAAGATACAAAATGATGAAGCACGATTAAATTCTAGATATAGTGATTTTGGCAGTGTTGTTAATGCTGATACTATTGCTGTTTTGCGTGATGAAGATCCTGACTTTGCGGAATCTGTTGCAATGTCTAGCGCATCACTTTATTCACGTGGTGCTTCTACATATAAGAGAATAAAAGAGCTAGGGCTTTATGTAGAGCCATCAGTTAAGGTAGATATAAAGCGTACACAAAAAAATATTGCTAAGCCACGTTCGGTTAATTCGATTGCGCCACAACATGGTGATAGTCCATTATCTCAAGCAAATCTTTTTGCAAATGGCTTAACAGAAGATGTTAAAGAAATATTGCGACAAAAAGTTGCTGCAGCAAAATCTAAATACTAGAAATTCTATCCTGGTTGTAGCTCGGTAGTGATTTAGTACTGACTAACTATCGAGTTATAACTTATCTAAAATCTTTGCATTTATACTATATGAATATGTATACTTAAATCGGCCGTACGGAATTCGCCAATCCAAATCTGACTGAAGTGGGATTCGTCAACCCAGACTGATTAGAGACTCGTCAACTCATTGAGTTGTTGTTACATCATTTATTTGATGTGATTTTTGTTGTTTTTATATCATATGGGAAAACATATGGCAATCGTAACAACGAGTACTTTATCTGCTCCAGTCCAACAATCATTTGATGGAAGACTGCTTAGCATTAAAGCACCCAATCTAATTCATACAGTTGCTGCTTCTTCAAGAACTATGCCTGCAAACGCTGGGAAAACCCTCAGAATGCGTCGCATGGATAAATTAGCAACAGCAACCGTTCCTCTCGGAAATACGGGGGATACACCTCCAAGTTCACCTTTATCTGCAATGGACATAGATGCAACTATTGGCTTCTATGGTGCATATATTCAAATTAACGAACAAGTAACATTGCAATCAGAAGACCCTGTCTTGAACTCAGCAGTGGAATTGCTTGGAATTTGTATGCGTGAAACTGAAGATGAACTAACTCGTGAAATGTTAAATTCAACTGCGACTGTAATTAATTGTGTTGGTGGTGTCAACGGTGATTCTCCAACAGAAATTACAAAATCTGATGTTGATGTAATTGTAAGCAGTTTGCTTATGGCAGATGCTTATACTATTACTGAAGGCATTCAAGGTGAAAATCGCTTTGGAACAGCTCCAATTCGTGACGCATACATAGCAATGGCACATTCAAAAATGTCGTCAGAGCTAGAAGGCGTAGATGACTTTCTTCACAAAAATCAATATCCATCTGGCATGAACGGTCTCCCTTCTGAATGGGGCGCAATTGGTAACATAAGATTCTTATTATCATCTAAAGGTTCTGTAACTGAAGCTGCTTCTATAAACGGAGAAGATGTTTATAATACCTTTATTTGTGGTAGAGAAGCTTATGCAGTTGTTGATCAAGCAGAATACACTTCACAATTTATTTACTTACCTCCTTCAATTGCTGGTGGCCCATTAGCACAAAATGCTACAGCTGGATTTAAAATGGCTACTGCACAAGCAATTTTGAATGATGAATGGGTATTAAAACTTGAAGCGACACTATCGTAAGGAATAATTATGGACGGAACAAGAATTCAACAAGGTGAATTTACATCTACTGGGATTGATATGATCATCCCATTAAGATGTGATGTTGACTGGGTTGAAGTAAGAAATCTGACTAATATTGCTGCATCTACACAATGGGCTGCAACAGAGTGGTATTGGCAGCGTGAAATGACTGCTGACGATGCAGTTCTGAAGTTTCATTCAACAGCATCTCAAATTGATTCAAGTTCAACATCAGCTATTGGTTTTAACGGAGTAACCTATAGAGGGATTTCTCTTATAGATTCTTCTGATAAAACACCTGGTGCTGCAGTTGCAATTACAGCTGGAACAAACGCAACACAACCTGTTTACAGCACAGCTGCAACAGGAAGATTAGTAGCTGGAAGTATTGTAAGAATACAAAATACAGATCAATCTAATCTTGGTGGTTTGGATTTCACTGTTGATGCAGTTACTGTTGATACAGAATTTAGACTTGCAAACACACTAGCAACAGCTCCTGGAATTGTTGCCGGAGCAGCTGGTACATGGAGACTTATTGCTCCAAGTGCAGCAGTTTATGACATGTTTAAACCAAGAAATCGTGTAATTGCAAACATAACAGCTGCATCTCCTGCTGTTGTTACTACATTAGTTGATCATCAATATACAACTGGCCAAAAAGTAAGAATGAGTGTTCCTACTGGATGCGGCATGGTTGAAATGAATGAACAATTAGTAACAGTAACATATCTAACAGCTTCGACTTTCTCTGTAGCTATTGATGCATCTGCTTTTACAGCTTTTGCGTTCCCACTTCCTGCAGCAATTCCTTTCTCACCGGCTCTTGTAACACCGGTTGGGATTGATACTGCTAGTAACACATCACTTGAAACTGCTTTTGAAAATGCTGGATTTATCGGCATGATTCTTGGCACTTCAGGTACTGCTGCTATTGCGCTTGGAAGTCCAGGCGGAACTACTGGCGATGTAATAAAGTGGCGTGCGGGCAAGTCATTTGCGACTGACGTACCTACTCTTTAGTATTATTTAGAGAGGGAGATTAAACCCTTCCTCTCTTTCTTAAAAGGATGAATATGATAGAAAAAACAAATATAAATAAAAAAGCTAAACCAAACCTTAAGTTTTTACGTGATAAAGATCGCCAAAAAGTAACTGGCATTTTTGATTACAAAGAACGACCAGGTCAAACTTTAAAGTTCAGGCTACGAATCTGGAAAGAAGATCCAGTCGAATTTTGGGAATTTGTAGATGGTCAAACATATACAATACCATTAGGTGTTGCTAAACATTTAAACAAAAATGGTATAAAAACTGCTCATAAATTTGTTGCAGATAGAAGTGGTTTACCTCGAACAAAAGTAAGTAAAAAAATAAGACGTTTTGGTTTCCAAAGTTTAGAGTTTATGGATCCAGCTGATTTTTCAACTGCAGACAGTGATCTTATTACTATCGAAAACGTTATAATTTAAGGTGTAAGCCTGCGTATAAATAGGAGTTCATATGGCAAGTCCCGATGCATCGCTTTCAAAATTAGAATCAATTAGAACTAAAATACGCAGGCTTACGCGTAGTCCTTCGTCTGCGCAAATAACTAATGCACAAATAGATGATTATATAAATACGTTTGTGCTTTATGATTTCCCTGAATATATACAAAATACGACTTTAACATTTTATACATCAGCTAATGTTGATACGTATAAAACAAACACAGTAAATGAAGATAATCCATTATATAATTTTAAGAATATTTATAATGAAATTTATTCGCCAATTTATGTTAATGGTACAAAATCATATCTAACGCTAAGTCGTAATGAATTTTATGATATGTATCCACAGACGCGATTTGCAGAGATTATTGCAACTGGAAATGCAGTATTAACTAATTTTACTGGAACATTAAATCATTCTCCAGTCTTACAAGGTTCTGTTTCTATTGATGCAATTTATGATTCTACGTCAGATCAAATGAATTTTCATGACATTCCTACTGAAAATGCAACAAGTGGTTTAATTGGACGAACTGGAAATCTTTATCTTCTTAATAATGATACAACTTCATACGGAACAATTAATTATGTTACCGGTGTGTATGATATTACATTTCCTAATGCACCAGATACGGCAACAAATATAAATGCACAATATTATTCATATCAAGCTGGAAAACCAACCACTATATTTTTTGATAACAAGCAATTTGTTTTGCGACCTGTTCCAGACAAAGTATATAAAATAGATCTCAGTGTACTTAAACGTCCAACTGCATTATTAACAGCTACGCAAACTCCTGATCTTTCACAATGGTGGCAGTATATCGCTTATGGTGCAGCTAAGAAAATATTTGAAGATCGTATGGACATGGACAGTGTACAAGCAATATTTCCAGAGTTCGAAAAACAACGTCTTAATGTTATTGAAAGAAAAATATTAAAGAATTCAGCCAAGAGAGCAGCAACTATATATCGTAGTGGCGGCAACTTATTATAAAGGAAATAAAGTAATGGCGTATAAACCAGGAATTCCACTTTCGACCGATATACCATCTCAAAGTCAAGGCGATATATCTACTAATTTTGCAGGTTTAAAGACATTTATTGAAATAGATCATGTTGCAATTGATGATGTCAAACAAGGTAAACATAATAAGGTAACGTTGCCAATATTGGCAACAGCGGATCAACCAACTACCGGTGCTAGTGAAGTAGGAATTTTTTCACGTACCTCTACAGAAACTGCTAACAAAGAATTAGTATTTTTACCAGAATCTACTGCACCTGCTGATGGAATTGAATTTACTGCAGCTCTTAAAAATGTAAATGGATGGACAAGATTACCTTCCGGTATTTTATTAAAATGGGGAACTTCAGGCGTACTTGCAATAAATGCTGGTTCTTTTTCTTTTCCTGTTGCTGGAACTGTTCCTGTATTTGCAAATGTCTATTCTGGCCAACTTACAGTTGCTCAGACCGGAAGAGATAAAACTGTAGCAATTTCAGCTCTTTCAACTACTACTGTTACTACTTGGAATTCAAGTAGTTCTACAACTAGAGTACGTTATTTAGTAATTGGTGATTAAAAGGAGAGATATGGCAAGTTCATTTGATAAGTTTGTAATAGCTCCGCTTAATAGTGGTCTTACTGCAGACGCAAAACCGTGGCTTATTCCAGATGATGCATTTGAACGTTTAAACAACGCCTATGTCTTTCGTGGAATAGTAAAAAAACGTTTTGGAAGTAGATATACTGGTCATAATCCTCTTTCTGCTACTACAAAACAACTTAATTCACGTTTAAGGATTGCTTTATCTGGTATTATTACAGATGGAGCCGGAAAAGCTAATGGAAATGTTAGCACTGATGGTGGTGGAATTAAGTGGGAAATAGGCCAAATCTTTTCTATAGGAACTGAAATATTTACAGTTGTTGAAGCTGGTGTTG
>Ga0222679_1000588_pt1 | contig 12429 bp, 16 predicted proteins | sample AntAcemetagen939_FD_179843 | JGI IMG/M metagenome (GOLD analysis project Ga0222679, IMG submission 179843) | Saline water microbial communities from Ace Lake, Antarctica - #939 | ecosystem: Environmental > Aquatic > Non-marine Saline and Alkaline > Saline | place: Antarctica: Ace Lake...
ATTTTTTTCATATTGTCCTCCTCATTTTATAACCGAAAAATATTTAAACAATATCTTGTTACAACAAAAATATATTCGTATTATTTTATGTTTGAATACTTTTTTTAATATTTCTTTTTGAATGTCCAACATCGGACACTTATTGCTATTTAGTGTCCATAGATAGTATTTTAATAATTTAGTAAATTCTTTATATTTTTTCATTTTTCTCTTCTTTTTAAATTGTTTCTTTGCATCAAGCCACAACTCTTCTTTTTGAATTTGTAAGGAATTCTTACAAATTGAACTTTCTTTAGTCGTTTTCAATATAGTAAATTTATTACTCTTTAATGGAGATGCCGAGAATCGAACTCGGGTCCAAGATAATAGCTATCTATTACCCTGTCGATACCGTTACATCCCCTTATTTCATTCCCATTTTGTTTTTTAAATCTTCTAAATTCCAAAAATCGCTCATATCATCCATTATATCAATTTCGCATTTGTGAAATATAATCTCATCAAATTTGTATTTTTTATGTAAATATTTCTCCAACCCGCCCTTCGCAAAATATTCGTTTTTTTTATTTTTTACCCTCATTTGCTGGGAAATAAGAAATATGCCTTTTTCTCGCAGAGAATATGTAATTAAATAATTCAATTTTTTTCTTCTTTTTATTTTATTCTTCTGTCTTTTCCAGTTATGCAAAATTTGTTATCGCTAACAATTCCAGCTATTCTTGAAACGATCCTTGCATCGTAAGGTAGTTTTCCAATTGAAATATTTGAAGTAAATCCGGTATATAAATCATTGGAATATCTAAATTCAACCAATCGTATTAAAAAATCATCAGAATAATCACTACGCTTCTCAGAACCCAAGTCATCTAAAATTAAATATTTTGTTTTTATTATAGCTTCTTCTTTTTCTGTTCGTGATTTTTCTATTCCGTTGAAAGATTCAAATTGTGTATTTCTTAATTCATCACAAAGTGTAGCAAAATTATAGAATACTATCCAATCATAATTCTTAAAAATAAACTTCGCCTCGTTTTCTAATTTTATTTCTTTAGTCTTTTTGTTGGTTTCTAAATAATAAGCGTATGCATTATGCGTTTTACCTGTTCCAATACCACCAGATAAATACCAACTCTCATTAAAATCTAACTTAATTAAAGTATCCAATTTTGCATTTTCGTAAATATTCATTTTTTCCTCCCCCTTAAAGTTTTTTTCATTTTATATCCCTTAATATCATCTGTATTCCCCCCATTCTACTGTTTTAAATACAGCTTTCATATTAACCCATCGTGCAAACCTTTTTTGATATTTGTCTTTCTTATTATAAGGCATTACAAACGGATCAATTTTTAGTTCCCATAATTTTGTTACACGCATCAAATCTTCTTCTTCTGTAGAATCAAAACCTATTAAAACATAAGTCATTATTTTGTATGGTTTGATATATTTAATAAGTTCTTTAAATTGTGGAATTAGGTCTAACTTTGGATTATCCCAAGCAGTATGCACTTTTTTAATCTTATACTTATTTATAAATGATGCTTGCTCAGGTTCAAATATTCTCACATCTATTCCTGAATTGAAATTAATAGGTTGTTGCCATTGATCCAAATATTTCTCTGAATTTTTCCACTCAGGATTAGCAAAGAAATTGTTATCCATAATTTCTATTACAGTTCCTCGTGGATTTATATTTGTAGGATTAACGGAATGAATATATCCTTCTTTTTTTCTTACTATACAAAATGGACAGTTCCGAATACATCCACGAGAGAACCATACATAACTTGTTTTGCAATTAGGGAATAGTGAATAATCGAGATCACAGTTTTCTATATCTTTTGGGAGTTTTGTTTTTATATCAAATCCAGTACCACCACAAATAGTTTTATCGGGAACTTGTGACTTATCTGTAAAATCAAACAATGAAGAACAATATATTTTATCGTATTGGTTTCTAAAAAGGTCAATATACATTTCTACATTATCTCCCTGTTTTTTATAATATGATGAGATCTTCATTAAAGCTGTATTGTTTATCTGTGGTTCAAGATTTAATAAACCAATCTTCATTTAATTATCCTTTTGATTCTCCTTATAGATCCTTATATTGGCTCTTATCGCTTACTATGTGCCGTGAACTGCCTAAGCCTTTAGTTGGTTGTTTTATTACAATCTCGTCTTCCCAAGCTTTGTTTCGTATAAATACATCAGGATTTTTTCTATATGATTTGTCTGGTTGAGATAATTTATATTCAGGTATATAATCAATTATCAATTCTCTATCTTTATTTGATAATTTATTCCATAATGGTTCTGTCTTCAATTTCGAGACTTTTTTATCATATTCTTCCCAAAATTTTTCAAACTTAATTATATTTTCATTTTTATTTTCAATTTCATATTCACTTTCATATTCATCTTCATCTTCAGGGATTTGTTTATACTTTTGTTTAGGGGTTTGTTTATACAAATTAGGATTTCCACCACCCTTTTTCCCAGCTATTGATCGTGCTATACTTGTTTCCCCGTCCTTAAGCATACGTTTTTGATATAATTCATTATTTTCAATCATTAAAACTTCATTATCAATAAGTTCACTCAAAGCATTTTCCATATCATTCATTTGACAAGGTATCTGCTTAACTAATATAAGAGCAAAATCTTTGATTATGCTTTCGGTTTGTTTAGAGTTTAGTTTATACAAAATAGAACCATATTTCTTTTGTTTATGTAATATGCAAAGTATTTTTATATAGATTCCTTGCGTTTGCCACGAACACATATTTAACTTTTCATCAGTCAAATAATCCTGAATGTATAAAGGTAAATACGGTTGATCTCTAAGAGCCATTCTTACACCTCAAAAATAAAAGCGAATCAAACGAAAGTAGAGCATCACTTCTTCTTCCATTCAATTCGCTTATTTTATTAACTGTCATTTTTAATGCTCTTTTTAAATACATACATAGTATAGTGATTTTATTTACCAAAAGCAAGTAAAAAATGATAATTCTTTTTTTAATCATTTTCCAAATGCCTCTTCCTTATCTTGTGCTTTTTTTTTACATTTTGGACATATTCTCCTGTGCTGGTACTTAGGAAACCAGCTGGGTAAATAATCCAAGTTGGTTTTTTGCGTTGGCGAGTATACGATTTGGAACACCCTTCCGCATTTCTCACAATAATAGAGTTCGTGTGTTTTATAAGTTCCATTTTTCTTATCTCGCTCTCGTCTGTTTTTTTTGTTTATCTTTTTTGTGTCGTGAAAATTCTCGTTGTATCTATAAAAATATTCTTTAGTCATTACATATACTCATTTATAAATTCTTCTAATTCTGTTTCGTTTATGCCTTTAAGAAAGTATCTAATAATAACATCTCTACTCCCATCACGAAATTTCGTAAACTCTACTTCATCCATGTTTGCAAAGCTGATAGAGTTTGGAATATAGGTTATCTTCCCACCAAGTGTTCTATGCTCTGTTTTATGTCCTGTTTGAAATTTCAACTCGTCTAATATAGCTTCTACTGTTGGATACTGTTTTTCTATATCTTCTGGTAAGTTGTAGAGTACAGCTCTTAACATAGCCATAAATCTGTTGTGTATTCTCGGACAGCGTATTTTTGTAACTTTAATTTCGTAATTTACATTTTCTTTTAATCGTTCTATCTTTTCCATATCGCTTTTAGCAAATGGTGTTAATGATGATCCCTGTCTTTGTATTGTAATCATTATTTATCCAAATATTTTATTAAAAAATTTAAACCGTCTTTCCATATATTACAATATTTCTTTTCAAATGATTCAGAACCTATAGTGTGTAATTCGGTGTGATGCTCACGGCAGAGCGGTAGAAGTTTCCAGTGCTCCAGTAGAGGCTTCTTCCTATCACGCCCCATACCTAAAGGGGTAAGGTGATGAGGATCGGATTTTCTACCGCAAACAGCACAACCAAATTCTTGTTTTCTAAACCAATTAAGATAATCCAAACTGTTCAGAATGGTAAGTCATCGTCTATTGGTTCAAGTTCTTCTACTTTTTCTACCAATTCATCAGCATCATCTTTTTTAAAGTATCTTTGTAAAACAATATCTAATTCATCTGCTCTTGTAGATGTCTCTGGCGTTGTCTTGATTGTCTTAAATGTGGGTACATAATAAGTTATACTTCCGTTTTGTGTTTTCTCAGATTTAGATATTTGTATAGCATTAGCGTAGATATTACCGACATATTGAGTATATTCAATAAATGGTGATAGCGAAGCTCCGTGAAATTGGAAATTAACAATCTCAAAATCATCGTCTTTTTTCATCATAGCATATACTGAGTTAGTAAACTTCCCACCTATTTCTTTGATTTGTGTTTTAATGTCTTGATAAAATCCACTTGCTAATTCGCCACCACCATTTAATTTAACCACTAACCTTTCGTTGGCGAGGTTATGAACTTCATTACTGTAAATACCTTTCTTTTCTGCTTGGTGGTATCCAGTAATCTTAGATAGAACGTCTAATGGTAAAAATGTAATTGGATATTCTAATTCTACTTTTTCTTTTAAATTCTTATCCCAATAATAAAACTTACCTGATGTGCCAGACAAACTTATAAATTTGTTTGCTGGATTTGATGTTGTTTTCGTGTCTTGTGTTCTACTCATTTCATCTCCTTTTTTAATGATATTGGATATTCTAACACCTTAGGCTTTTCGTTTTTGTGTGTTTCTTGATAAATAGCTTGTGTGTTTTTAAATATCTCAATATTATGTGGTATATTTTTTACTTCTTTTATTCTGTATCCTTTTTTGTTTGGTTTCTTTCGTGGTATCCATACAAGATATGCTTTTGGATAGTAATCTAAGTTGTATTGCTCTTTAACCATATACGAATATACTGATTGTTGAATAATTGCTGTATCGTGAATGTAGTTTCCTGATTTCCAATCGTAGATAATTAGTTTATCATCTTCCTTAGAAAGTAAATCAATTGTCCCTGCTACATCTAATGAGGGCGAATACATTTTTTTTTCTACATCTGTTTCATTATAATTAAAGTTGGTTGTTTTCCACCATTTATACCATAACATAAACCGTTCCCATACTTCCATATTGTAATCATCCCAAAAGACTTCGTTGTGTAATAAGAACTGTTCAATAGTATCGTGAAAAGCAGAGCCAAATTCTTTTGCTTGGTCAACTATTATTTTACTATTTAATCCTACAGTTTTCAACCACTGATCATATCCGTATCCTTTAGGATATGCCTGTAGAACCGTAGTAACACTCTTAGCATATTTGTCTAACTTTTTTAAATAATACCACCTATCATCAAAAATGGTGATTATTTGTTTATTAGCATCTACCTCAAAGTGTTTGGTGTATTTTTGTTCTTTTGCTTTCATCTTGTTCCCCTTTCAGGTATTAATTTACCTATTTCTCTTCTTTTACCTTTTTTACTCTCGCCTGTTCCCACCACATCTTTTAAGCGGTTAAACAGAGTGTTCATTAGTTGAGTTTTATCTCTAACGCTTTCTTCATTTAAGTCCACTTTAGCTAATGAGTTTATTAAATCCACTATTAGATTAGTCATTTTTAATTGGACAAATTCACCCAACTCTTTATTGACTATTTTAACACCCTCTATTATCTTTGCTCTATTAATCCACCATTTACGTAATTCAGCTTCTGAAACATCCAACATTTGAGAAACCTTTTTATACTCTGGAATAAGATTATCCTCATCACTTATACGTGCATTCATTTCCATTATCTTAATAGCGATAAATTGGTTTTCTATGTTTCCACTATCTTGTTGAAAGTTTTTAAGTATATTAATTGAGAACTCTTCATCTTTAGCAGGATTGGTTATTTTGTTCTCTGGAATACTTATAGGGCGACCAGGCGGTTTTCTAATAAATTCTTTTTCTTTCATACTTTAAATTCTATTTGTTTAGCTAATCTTTCTAAATAATCAAATACTGCTCTTGAATTGCCGTGTCTATTTACAATCTGATTTACAGTTTGTAAAGTAACACCTAAATTGTCTGCAACTTCCTGTTGCGTTGTCTCAGCACTATCAAGTAAAAACTTCAATACTGCCTTATCTCTCCTATCATCACCCGACAATAACCAAGATTTTTTCCTAAAGTTTCCAAATTCTTTCATAATTTCTCCTATTTTATGTTATGTTTCTCTTTCAATGTTACTATAACATACGAATAATTTATTAAAAAAGCAAGCTTTTTCTCATTTTTTTATTGACTTATAGCTGAAATTGTAGTATTCTATAATAATAGTGGAGGTGGATTATTTTACAACCGTATCCAGGCAAACAAACAGAGGCAGGAATAAGTATAGCAGACAATCTTTTATTCGGTGGGAATAGAGGACCAGGCAAATCATTTACAGTTGCTTGGGCTGCAGCATACAAAACGAGAAAGTGGCATTACGAAGTAAGCGGGAAAGTCGCAACAAAAAAACAATATGATAAAGCTCAGCCTAAAAATAGGCAAGCTATTGTAGATAAAGTAAGTATTGATTATCCAGAGTATATTGGATTATTAATGCGTAGAACATACCCTCAGTTGTTAAGGAATTTAAAACCAGATTGTGATAGATTATATAGTGCAGAAGGAGCAGTATGGAAAGAGAAGAAAAAATATTATGAATTTCCAAGTGGAGCAAAGATATTTTTAGTGCATTGTATTAGCGAAAGATCATTAAACGATTATATTGGTGGTAACTATCATTTTATTGGAATAGATGAGAGTAATCAATTTCCTGAAATGTGGGTAACAAAGCTAAGAGGTTCATTAAGAACAAAAAATAAAGAGATAAAACCACAATTATTTATGGCAACAAATCCAGGAAATATAGGACACGCTTGGCACAAAGAACAGTTTGTAGATAGATGTAAACCAATACCAGCAGGAAAAGTATATAATAAAGAATTTGATATTGTATATACAGAATATAGAAGTAATAAACCTTATATTGATGAAGAGGGAAATAGTTTTCAGTATATTCCAGCATCGGTATTTGACAATCCAGAAATCATTCATAACGATAAAAAATATGTATTAAAATTAAAAGCTTTACCAGAGACATTAAGACGTATGTGGCTTGAAGGCGATTGGAATGCAGTAGCAGGTATGTTTTTTGAAAATTGGAATATATTACATCACATTATTGATGAAAAAGATTTTGTTTATGGTAAGGACTTCTCAAAAGATACACACGAACTTTATAGAGCTTATGATTATGGTTTAAAAGAACCTTTTGTATGTTTATTTATAGCAAAAGATAGCAAAGGGAGGTCGGTAGTTTTTGATGAAATAATCAGAACAGAATTAGTTGCATCAGCACAAGCAAAGTTAGTTAACAAGGTAGCAAAAGAGAAGTATGGGTTAGAGCCATCGGATTTTACAGATGAGATTGCAGATCCTGCTTATTGGACAAGACATACAGAAAAAGATGGTGAACCTTACAGTTATGCAGGTTTTTATTCTGATAACGGAATTCATATGACAAGAGCAATTAACGATAGACGAAGTGGTGCTGCTGTTGTATATGCTGCATTAGAAAATGAAATTGATGGAATAAGAATGTTACGATTTCGTAGTAATTGTGAAGAGACAACAGAATCTTTTCCATTATTAGCATCAGAGGATAACGATGCAGAATTAGTAGAAACACATGGGAACGATCACGCATTTGATGCCGTTAGATATTACAGTATAACAGTTACACCAATACCAGGTGCATTTGAAATCAAACCTAAAAGAGATTGGAGAGAGGAATGGGCTAATGAAGAAACTTACGAAGATGGAAATATGTGGGGGGCTTTATGAGAGGCGATAAGATAAGGACAATATATAATTACGCAGTTGATGCGTATGCAGATGCAATAGAATATAGTCAACGAGCTGTAAACTTTGTTAATAATGAACAATGGAGTTCAAGAGAAAAAACGTTAGCAAGAAAGCACAACAAACCTCTTTTAACATATAACATATTAGCAAATATTATATCAATTATAACTGGAAATGAGCAGTTAAATCGAAGACGAGCAAAAGTAAAAGCTGGAGCTTCTGACAAGGTGAGTTATGAGATGGCTGCAATTATACAAGGTCGGTGGAATTTACTTAATGACGAGCAGAACATAGAAGAAAAATTACAAACAGTATTTCAGGATGGATTGATTAGTCGTAAAGGCGGTTGGTTAGAAAGACGTATAGAGCTAAATGATGATGGTTATCTTGATTATAATTATCAAGTTGCAAATAATATGCGTATATATCCTGATCCAGAATGGCGAGTTGCAGATACAGAAATGAAACATTGCCGATGGATAATTAAAGAATCTTATGAAACATTAGATTATATAAAAGATTATTATGGTGTGAATATATCCGAAGATGATAGAAATTGGTGGACTAATCTTAACGATGCTATTAAGAGATTTAAAGATAGAGATTATACAGCCAGTTCTGGAGTAACTTTTGATAAACAAAACGATAGGTATCAATTAATAGAATTAGAAGAACGAACTGTAGAAAAAGTTTATATTTGTACTGACGGAAATGCAGTAATGGACATATTGCCAGAAGATTTTAAAAAGTTTAAGGAAAAGCATCCAGATTTACAAGTGCTTCAAAAAAGAGAAAAAGACAGGATTCACATTACAACAATAGTTCCCGCATTTAGGAATTTAGAAATATATGATAAAGACAGTTATTTACGCACACCAAATTTTAGTGTATTTCCATTCTTTTCATACAAATACAATATGCAAGCAACGGAAGTAGCCTCGTTAGTTGATATACTTATTGACATTCAAAAAGACGTTAATAAAGGCAAAAGCCAAATGCGAGATTATGCAACGCAAAATTTAAGTGGAGTTACTTATACAGATAAACGTGAAGCTCAAGCAAATCAAATATTAAAGAAAAGAGGGAATGAACCAGGTCTTGTTGTAGAGCTTAATAATTTAGACAAGCATTTACCCAGAACAACACCTCCACAACAAATGTCACCAGATGTAATGACCAACCCACAAGACAGTCTAATGTATGCAGATAGAATATCAACAATAAACGCAGCAATGCGTGGGCAAAGTGAACGAAGTGGTGAGAGTGGTAAATTATTCGATAGTAAAGTAGAACGATCTTCAGCTGCAATTAACCCATTTTTAAAAGGATTAAGTGCAACACGTAAATGTGTATTTAAAGATTATGTAGATAATTTCCCATTAGTATATTCAGAAGCTAACCGAATGACAAGACTTAGCGGAGCAGATAATCAAGATGTAGTATTGAATCTAACTTATGGAAATGAAGTTTTAAACAGTGTAGATAATTTATCCCTGTATGTTGAACTTGATGAAGGTGAAGACAACATAACAGCTAAAGAAGAAAACTTTGAGAAACAATTAGCATTAACAAATTTAATAACTTCAATTGATCCTGCTTATGTAGATGTACGGTTCTTAGTTGAGAGTGCACCAATACAACAAAAGGAAAAATGGATAGAATATATTGATAACGTAAGAGAAGCACAACAACAAGCACAATCAAAAGAAGATAAGAATACAGATCAACAAACAGATATAGAAAAAACCAATAAATTATTGGAGAATAGGAAAATAGAAAAAGAAATAAACAAGCCTGATGAGCAGGCGGGGAGTAAACAAAATGGAAAAAAATGAAGAAACCGTAGAAGACGAAGGAAGAATCGTTGAAGAAAACGGTGAAATAATGGTTAGGGAAGAAGAAAAATCAGCAGAAGAACCCGAATTAGACCCGAAAGGACAATCTGAGGAAGATAATTTAGAAACTGAGGAAACGGAAGAACCTAACAACAGTCCTGGTGAAGAGTCGGACAATTCTGAAGCAAAAGCTAAAGAACCTGCAGAGTCAGAGGGCGAGCCTACTAAGTTTAAAGGTAAATCTCGGGATGATTTAATTGCTATGGTAGAATCGGGCACACAAACAATTTCAAAGTTAAGCGATGAAAATAAAAACTATCGCAGTAAATTGAAAGATATAGATGTTGACCCGCAGGAAGTGAAAAAGAAATTGTCAGCAGATGATTTTCGTGGTCAGTTTCAAAAGGAAAAGAATAAGTTAAATTATTTAGACCCTGATATTGAGACTGCAGATTACGAAAAACAGCAGACAATTGTAAATCAATTAGAATCCGATTGGCTTGAAAAAAGACAAGACGAAATACTGGATAGAAAGTTGAACGACAACGAAAACACAGTATTTATAGAGAAACAGAAGAAAAAGTTTCAAGACGATGGAATAGAAGTTGAAAACTTTAATGAACTTACTGACCAAGCAAAAGAGTATGCGGTAAATGGTAGATTAAATGAAGGAAGTTATCAAAAAGCACTAATTGACAAATACGGATTTGAAAAAGTTTCAAGTTTTTATAATATAAAAGCTGAAAGCAAAGTCCGTAGCGACATTAAGAAAGCCACCACTAATCAAGACAAACGAATAAATGTCAATGAGAGTGGTAGAGGTGTTCGTAGTAAATTATTAAACATTGATAAAATGTCCCCAAGAGATCGAGCTAATTTATTAGAATCATTAAATCTTGCCGAATTACAAAAACTTGTAGATTTAAGAGAGGAAAAAGGAATAATGTAATAAGGAGGAAAATAAAATGGGAACATCAGTAACACAATTATCATACAGTGGAATTACTCCAGGAAACGAGAATGATTATCTAAGTAATATAGCGATTCTTGCAGAGCAAATACAGAAAGAAGCATGGTATGATACACATTGGGCTGCGTTAGCAGGATTTACAAATGTGGCAAGAGCAGATAAAGATTTGTACTCACCGTACAGTTATAAAATATCTGGGAAACCAATTGAAATTCTAAAAAACTTTAGTCCACAAGGTGGTTCAGACCACATTTTGATGCCTTTTGGCAGGCGACCAACAATCAATCCTGTCTTTGGTAACGAAATAGTAAAAGGAACAGGAAACGAAGCAAGTAAATATTGGTTAAGAGCATTTGTAAATGTAGTTAGAGGTGCAGTAAAACCTAAATCAGGTTTACTCTCTGAATACAGAACAAATCCATTAGGATTTATGAAAGATGCAAAACCAGATTTAGTTGAATTTTGGGCACAGTATTATAATCAGGACATTTATAGAGCATTCTATGAAGGTATTGGTTTAAACTTATCAACAGGAATTTATGATACAGCAGCTGACGATGACTATGAACGGGGATTAGGTATTAAAAAACGTTACCATCCAAATTGGGTTTCTTATAATGCTGGTGGAACAGCAATTGTTGATGTTGGGACAGAAGATGAATGTAAAACAGCGACAGAATTAGATACTGCTGTAGGTACAACTCCAGCTGTTATGGACGCAAAAGCACTTAAGCTATTAGCAACTAAGTTGAAATACAAGAAGATACCAAAGATTATAACAATTGGTGGTAAAAAGTATTGGAAAATCATAATGCACACTAAACAACTGGAAGATTTGGAAAATGATTCCACATATCAAAATGCAGTTAATACTGCATATACGGGCACAAAAGGAGATCATCCAGAGCTTAATGGTTTAATATCCACATATCGTGGATTTGCAATCTATGAAGATTTGGTTGGAATTAGAAGTTGGGAGGACACTAACGGTCATTTATTTGGTAGTGGAGCAGCTGATACTTTTCAAACATCACTTATACCAGTAGGCGTAAGTGAAGACAATTATAATGCAATTGTTGTAGGTAATAGTGCTATTGGATTGGCACGACCACGTGGAATTTCATTCACTCAAGAAGTAGATGATCACGAAGCAATTGTAGAACTTGCAACAACTTCAATTTTTGGAGCAAACAGAGTTGATATTTGCACAGCTGCAAATGTAGCGACTGTATTTGAAAGAGGATCAGCAACAGCAGATGTAGTAGACGCAACGGCAATGGAAAACACCAGTTCATTAGTGTTTATGACAGGATAACATAATTGAATAGAAGTGCCACGATTTTCTTTTAAATACTCTCCATATTTTGTTAATCGTGGTACTTTTTAGAAGGAGAAAAAATGAAAAAAATATTACTAATCGCATCTCTGATTTTTATGGTAATTGGAATATGTGGAAAAAATTTACACGAATGGACTGAACAGGAAATCCTTAACAAAGCATTAAGTGATTCTCTCACTATGGAAATTCATCAGTATTCCGAACAGGAAGCGTTAAATCTCGTATGGTCTGCAACAGATTCTGCTTTAATGGTTTCGTTTAAAGGTGATAGTGTAGGAATACTACGAATGGATACCTTAGTAGCAGATACTGCTTATATAGGATTATTAGAAGCAGATACTGCTTATATAGGATTTTTGGAGGGGTTAAACCCAGATAGAGTAGTTACTGTAGCTAAATCAGGTGGCGATTATACA
>Ga0222679_1000589_pt1 | contig 12404 bp, 9 predicted proteins | sample AntAcemetagen939_FD_179843 | JGI IMG/M metagenome (GOLD analysis project Ga0222679, IMG submission 179843) | Saline water microbial communities from Ace Lake, Antarctica - #939 | ecosystem: Environmental > Aquatic > Non-marine Saline and Alkaline > Saline | place: Antarctica: Ace Lake | collected...
AAAACCCCACAATAGGGGAGTGGTTATAATTTAGATAAATATACCGCTTGTTATGTGCTGGCATCTTACTCAGTCTTTTTGAGTTGGGTATAATTTTCTATTTTTTTGTTTCTTGACCTAATAAAATTCATTACTCCTTTTTTATATAATAGATATTTGTCAGTATTACAAAATGTGGGAGGAGTTTTGAAGTCATCAAAAGGCAAATAAAATTTAATATTTTTGTTTTCATCAATCAAATCTTCCAATAAAAAGAAATTGATATAGCCGATAAAATTGTCAAACAAATCGAAGAAGTTTTTATATCTCAATAAAGTGTCATAAAGCGGACTTTTTTGTCCCAAATAAAAGAGACGAATACATTCTAACGTTAAGTCGAATCTATCATCAATTAAACTATTTACCCCACGTGCTTGATTGATTGTATGATTACCGTCAATTCTGTTATTTGGAAAAACAGTATAAGCTCCAATGGTAGAACCTGTATCAAAAAGCTCATCTACTTCGCTTGGGATTTGTTTTGTAAGCCAATGCTTTCGTTTATGGTTTTTATACGAGTGTGTTATAGCATCGCTACCCAAAAAGAATTCTCCAAGTTCTGACTTATGATATAAATAAACGCCATTTTTATTATCATATAATTCAAAGATTTTACCATTTGGCAAAGGTTTACTCCATAATATCTTATGGTATTTTCGGAGTGTTGGACTGGTGCTGTCAGGGTCTCCGCCTCTTGCATCGGAGTAAAAATTATAATTTGTGTCAATTATCATTTTTCCAATCCGTTTTTAAATTGTTCCATTTAAGTGTCGTTCCCGTTTAATGTCTCAAACTGCTATCTTCCAACACGCTGTCGTCTGCTTGCCAATAACGGTTGCGGTATGAAATCGTTGGGGATTGCGGACTACAAACTTGTCCAGTTACACCAAACTTGATGCGTGGCAGAAAGCTCGCATAACCACTTAAACCCCAATGTTTTATACCGCGTGTTAGGCACTGGCATTCATTCATTTCTATATATTTTATCTTTCAAATTTGCTACAATTTCTATTTCTTAAAGTGCGTTGGCAAGACATACTCTTTTGCAATTTTTGGTCAAGTGCTGGCTCGTGCGAATTGCAAATGTGTATGGCTTTTGCGATGGCTATCCAATTTGTTTATATCTTTTTGACCTCATATTAAATGCTTGTTCACTTCCTTCCATTACATCACAGATTTCTTTCTTAATTGCAGTTTGTTCAACTGTTCCTTCATTAAATATTTTTAGTCTTTTACTTTCCGTGTCCATAGAAATAATATATTCAGCATCTCCATTTACTGGAATATTCGCATTATGAGTAACAACAATTAATTGTCGATTTTCTTTTGCCTTTTTTAATCTATCTACTATTAAGTCATAAACAAGTCTATTATCTAAATCATCTTCTGGTTGGTCAAGAATTAAAGGAACTTTACCATAAGAAAGAATAAAGGTCAAAATAGCAGTTGTCTTTTGTCCTGCTGATGCAGTTGATAAAGATTTAAACGGTGCTTTTGAAGTCGGTTTGTACTGAATTTCAATTTCATCTTCTGGTAATAAAAGTTCAATTTCATCAATCTGACCATCATTCAATGATTTTACCAAGTTTACAAAATGACCTGAAACTACTGCACTTACATCTTCATCTTTTCTAATCTTCAAAAATACATTTCGTACTTCCTTTATTTTTTGCTCTACATTACCTATAAAACACAAATTTGTCAAATTGTCAATGTCATCTTGAAATGAGAAATTTTCTCTTTGAATTATTTTCCTTAATCTCAATTCAAAATCTGTTTTATTACGAAAAGCATTAATGTTAATTTTAACCTTATCGTCCTGCAAAATTCCCGAAACAAATTCTTTTCTTTTTGCGGTCAATTCTTTGCTTTTGTTCAAATACTCATCTTGAAGGCTTTCTTTTTCTGCAATGTCAGCATTACGAATAATGGTTTTGGCATTAATGATTTCAAGGTCTTTTTCTAACTCTGCTTTTTCTTGGGTTAATTTTTCAAAATTCTCAATGTCATTTATACCTTCCTTTTCTAATTCAAGTTTTTTAGTGGAAAAGTCGTTTGTGTTTTCATCATAATCTGTTTTCCAAACAGAATTCTTAACAGAATTTTCAAAATCTTCTTTTACCTTTTTAAGAGCTCCCTTTTGTTTGTCCAGTTCTGCCTTTATAGTTGCTAAACTATCAATTGCAGTTTTAGAAATAGGTTTTAAAACACTACTATGAGTGTCTTTAAAATCTAAAAATTCAATATCGGTTATTTCAAATTCTTGAATTAATGAGTTTAGGAGGATTTCTTTAGCTTCAATATCATTTTTGAAGCGATTAATGTTTACTTCTTCCTTTGCAAATTTCTCTTTTGAAGTGAGAAGAGTCGCAATGCCACTTTGCTGTAGTTTCTTTATACTTGTATCAAGGTCTTTTATTCGAGTTTCAATTTTCCCTTTACCCAAAAGTAGTTGGTCAATTGTTCTTATTCCTGCTGATTTTTCAAAGAATTTATTTTTTATAAGTTCACGTTCAGATTTTATTCTCTCAACATCTTCAATAGCTTTGTCGATTCTTTCTCGTAAGGCGTTAGGCTCCTGTGCTATTTCATAAATCTGTTTTTGGGAATATTGCTCAAATTCTAAGAAATCAATATACCCTTCATCTGTTATAATTTCCCAAGTTGCAGATTGTTCATCAAACCTTTCAATTTTAATTTCTTGCACAGCAGAATTTTGAATGTTTGAAGCAGTAACTTTGTGTAAAGAACTGTCTCTTACAATTTCTATTTCAATAACTGACTCATCATTTAGAACTCCTTTTTTCGGGCGACCTGTTTCAATCCTATAAAACTCTTCGTGGTCTTTTAAAATATCGGTTAAACCATCTAAATCAATTACTCTATTGAAAACACCTCTGATAAATCTTAAAACACTCGATTTTCCACTTCCTCTACCTCCAATTATAGTATTCAATTGAGGATTAAAGTCAAGTTTTAATGGAGATGAATCATTGGTGATTGTTGTATTGGATATGGAAATTGATTTTATCCAAACATCAGGAGTATTATATGGTGAGTTTGGGCTTTCAAATTCGTTTTTAATTCTAAATTGTGGCAATAAAAATGCTTGTCGTAAACCTTCAAGGGTTGGTTCTCTATCCATTTTAATCCAAGTGTAATGACTACCAATTCCCCATAAGCCGTGTTTGGGGTTGTTTTGTTCGTGAGGATTATCTGAAAATGTTAGCAAAGCAACTTTTGCTTCCAAAGCATATTTCGCAGAAGTATACCATTTTTTCACAGTGGAATCATCTATTGAAGGAGTTGGATTCCCATAGTAATTATTTAACTTGACTTTAAGTTCATCATTATTCGAAATTTGTAATTCCTTATTTAGAAAATCTTTATGGACAATTTGAACAGCATTTATATTTTGATTTGAAAAGAATTTTTTAAGATTTTCAACGCTCACATCTCCAAGACCATTATACTCATCAATGTGAGCAGGAATTACAATAGCCCCATCTTTATTTGCTAAATCAGCAATATCAAAAATGCTTTTTACTGTTGATGCTGTTTGTTTTCCAAAATCATCAGCTTTAATATCTGCACGAACTAAAAAATCTCTAATGTCGGCAGATGTTTTTGAAACATCAAATAGTATAAGTAAGTGGACTTTAGCACTATCACAAGTTATTTCAACACCAGGGAAAACTGTAAGGTTTTTGTCTTTTGCAACTTCTTTTATTGCATCTACACTTGTGCCAATATTATGGTCAGTTATTGCAACGCAATTTAAACCTTGCTCAATTGCTCTATCGACCCACTGCTCAGGTGTTACAGTTTCATCTTGAAAACAATTGCTTGCAATTGTATGTAAATGCAAATCACACTTGTACCAACGAGTACCTTTATATTCTAAATGGTTTTTCATATTTACTCAATCTCAATTTTATCAATTTCTTTCATTAGTCTGTCTGTTTCAGAAAGTGCGACTATTATTTTTTGATAATGTAAAATATCATCAAATTCTAAGGTTCTTTCTTTACGGTCTTTTAGCCATTTTTGAGCTGGCTGATAGCCTCCAATGTAAAATTCCCAAGCGGTTAGTGGAATGTTGTCAAAATACTGCTCGTCATTTATCCATATTCTCCCTAATTGATTTTCTTCATCAAATAATTCCCAATCTTTTTTGCCGATTTTGGTTGTAATAGTATTATCTCCATCTTTTGGATAGCTTGTAATGTAATATTCCACAATTGGCGATTCTAATAAATGAATTTGTCTGATTTCTCCGCCCAATTTAACCAATTCCCAAAATGTCCCTTGGTCTTTTGGGTAAGGTAATCTTGGAAAATCAATTTTTAAAAATTCATTATATTTTTCTCGATAAGTTGGAGAATGTAAAACAGCGTAGATGTAATCTAAAATGTCAATTGGGGCAAAAGTATTTTCTTTTAACTCTTTCTCATTTGTGAATGTTAGGTTTAACGATTTAGTAATTCCATTTACAATTTCTTGATTAAGATTCGGTTTTCTTTCTGCTGTATCCTCAATAGTTTTTTGCCCATTGTTTTCGTGGTAAATATAAAGTGGAATTAGTGGCGAGCTTCCAAACTTCTTTGCTGTTCCAGTTAAATTGCAATCGGTTGGGAATTTTGATATAAAAACGTGTCTAAAATCACCTGAAAATTGTCTTGGTGTTAGGAGACCCAGATTTTCAGAAAACATCTGTTTCATAGTGCTAAAAGCTGGTCTTCTTTGTAAGTTTTCATCATAATAAGAGGAAACAATATCAAAAGGGCGGTAGCTTACAGGTCTGATTTTATTATAGTCTAAAGTTGCTGAATTAAACTTATCTTCAAAGTGAAAACTTGATGTATTAGTAATTTTAAACTTACTGATTGTTTCGGGTTTGTTAGAGAATGAAAACTCTAAATTAGATTTTAATTCTTTTTTTGAAATCCCATAGAAAAAAAGGTCTTTACCTGTTTCTATTCCATTGTTATACTTTAAAAATATCTCATCAATTTTAAAACCTTTATTGTATTGATTTTGTCCTGTAAAGTCTTTATCAATGAAAAAATAATTTGGTTCTTTTGTTTCTAATATGTTCCACTTAATAGTTTTAAGAGAGTTTTTATTTAAAAACTCATATTTAGCATTTCTTCTTCCCTGTAAGTTAGAATGATAAACTTTTCCTAATTTACTTTTTCGTTTAACACCTGTTTTAACAAAAATATTGATAGATACTCCTTGCATAATGTCAAATACATTTTGGTCTGGAGAACCATCTTTACATACTTCTTTCTTTTTTGAATCACCGTGTAAATCGAGAATGTAAATACTATCGAATGTTTCTAATAAATTTTTTCTCATTTGGCGATGAATCAAACCATCAATGAAGCTGTTGTTTGAAATATATGCTAATACCCCTTCTCCTTTCTTTTCAATAAAATATTGTCCAAAACGTATAAACTTAATGTAATCATCAGATAAAGAATTGTAAGATTTCTCTTTTAAATTTTGTTTATAGATATTTGTCAAATTTTCTATCCAAACAGATTTATTTGAACTGCTAATAGAATAAGGGGGATTTCCAATAACACACATCACAGGAGTATCTCGTTTGATGTGGTTCGCCTCATTGGCTTCACTACTTAACCAATTGGCAAATAAAGTTCCTGTGTCTGGATGATGTTCTTCTAAACTATTAGTCAGGTACACTCTTGTCCGTTGGTTTGTAGTAGCTTTAAATCCTGTTTCTTTTAGCAATAAATCTAATTGCAGATGTGCCATTGCATAACTTGCCATTAACAACTCAAAACCATTTAAACGTGGAAGCAAGTGATTTTCTACATAACCGCTCCAAATTCCTTCTTGTCCTTTAAATTTTTTGTTTATGTGTTTGATTACTTCTGCTAAAAAGGTTCCTGTTCCTGTGGCCGGGTCAAGAATTTGCACTTTATGTACTTCTTGTTCCATTTGCTTATAACCAGTTGTAGAACGTTTATCAGGAGTTTGTGTATTTACAGTAATTTTTGTTTTTGAAGTGTCTGCCAAACCTTGTGATAAATCAAATTCTGTTTTTAAAATGTCATCAACTGCACGAACAATGAAATTTACAACTGGGGCAGGAGTGTACCAAACACCTCTTGCTTTTCTTAGTTTTGGGTCATATTCAGCCAAGAAAGTTTCATAAAAATGGATAATTGGGTCTTCCATTTTTGTAGTCTTTCCATAATTTTTTAGAATCTCTTCTACGTTACAGGCTAAGAATATTTCTGCAAGGTTTTCTACAATCCATTTAATTCTGTCGTCAATATCAGGTCCAGCAATGTAGCCAAACAATTTTCTTAAAAATGGATTTGATTTAGGAATTAATTCTGCCGCTTCTTGTCGGCTAAAAGAATCTAAAGTTGGGTCGTGCAATCGAGCGGCAAACATTCCGTAAGCAATAGTTTGAGCGTAAACATCTGCAAATCCTTTGGGAGTAATATCGTGAATCAGAATACTTTTAAAAGCATTCATTTGCTCTTTAAGCGTACTATCTTCATTATGTGTTTCATCACTGGTCAAAGCCTTTTCAATAACATCAGAAAGAAGGCGGGCTTTGCCCGCCATCATTTCTGCTAATTTTTTTGAGCTTTTTATGTTTTGTCCAATGTGAGTACAAAAGTCTTTGATTAGATTTTCAAATCTTGTGAAATTTTGAGGAAGTGCAATGATTCCTTTTTCCGTTATTTCTGCAATGGCGATTTTGGTAATAAATAATCCGTCATTGTATAAATGAAAATCTATGTAATCCGTGAAAATCAGATTATCTAATGATGCTTTGTAGCGGTCAAATTGTTCTTTATTTACCGATTTATTTTTTCCTTCAAGGTCTTTGGCTCCAATATCTTTTGCTTCAATAAATCCTACGGGAATATCTTTTTTAGTCAAGATGTAGTCAGGTGCTCCGCAAGATTGTCTTTTCGGCTCATTGGTTGCTCTTACTTCCGGAACTAAACTTTCAATGAGTTGTTGTAAGTCACCTCTAAAAGTATGCTCAGTTGCATTTCCGAGTTTGTATCTCTGATTTATGTTGTCAATGTAATTTTCTATTGTCATATTTCAATTCTCATTATTCTCGATGAGCGGTGGCGAAAAATAGCTCTTTTGGTTTTTTCTGCGCTGGCTTTCGTGTCGGCAAAAACCAAATGTGCTATTTGTGCGTGGGCTTTTCATTTCAATATTTTCTTGTAGCAAATTTATCGTTCTGTTTCGTTTCTCTTGCTTGTGCCTAACGTAGGTGTATCTCTATTACACTTACACCACCAAATAAGCGGTGTAAACACAATTGTTTATATTTTTCTTTTATCATCAAACAAGTCTTCTTATTCAAAAAAATCATCTATTGGATTTTTTATGTTGTTAATCGCTTTTTTTGATACATGTGTATATATTTCTGTCGTTTTAGAGCTGCTATGTCCCAATAATTCTTGAATATATCGCAAATCGGTGCCTTGCTCTAACAAGTGTGTCGCAAAACTGTGGCGTAGCATATGAGGAGTAACTACTTTTCTTAGTTCGGCTTTTCCGGCTGCTTTCTTCAAAATATTAGCTACACTTGATGCAGAATACTTTCCTCCGCTTTGTCCTTCAAGGAGATATTTGTTAGGACGATATTCTTTGTAATATTGTCGTAGCAATTGCAAAAGATTGCCAGAAAGTAAAGATATCCGATCTTTTTTACCTTTTGCTCCATTAATGTGAATAAGCATTCTTTCAGAATCGATATCTTCAGGAGTAAGGTTCAACAACTCGCTTCGTCTCAAACCCGCTGAATATATAAGCATCAAAATACATTTGTGTTTTAGATTGTTCGTTACATCGAAAATTCTTTTAACTTCATTTTTGCTGAGGACCTTTGGTAATTTATGTTCTTTTTTAGGCCGATGTAATTCATAGTATTGCTTTTCTCCACCAAGTATCTTTTCATAATAAAATTTAATCGCATTGATCCGCTGATTCTGCTGGCTGACAGATATATTCTTTGTTTGAATAAGTTTGAGGATATAATTGTTTATTTGCTCTGTCGAAATATTTTCAAGCTTATAATTCCTGAAGTATGTTTGAAAATCTTTAAAATAATGACAATAAACTTTGCGCGTATTAATACTATAGCGCTTTTGAATAAGAAGATCTTCGAATTTTTTTAAGGTTTTTTCAGGCATATTTACTACTATTTGTTTTTATGCAAAAAATTTAATTCATAATCATGCTATTATCAAGTTAAATTAATATGTGCCGTTAAACAGAATCTTTCGGGACTGTGAACGATTGATGCGAAAAGGTCATGTTGAAGAGTTGAATTGTTGAAGTGTTGAAGAGTTGAAGTGTTGAAATGTTGAAATGTTGAAATGGTGAAGTGTTGAATTAGGATGGTTCTTAGGTTAAACCTCAAACCCCATACCCCATACCCCATACCCCATACCTTACACCCTTACACCCTTACACCCTATACCTTACACTTTACGTCTTTTCTCGACCATCCGGCAGATCCTCTTCCCGACCCCGAAAAAATCGGGGCGGGATTCGGACACCAGCCGGAAGGTCTAACGTCTCACGCTCTTATAGATATCTTCCAGCTTCTCAATTACGACTTTTTTATCAAAACGTTTGATCGCATCTTTACGGATCTTTTTCGCATCGTATTTTTCGGGATGTTCGATCATTTCTTTCATGGCTTCATGTAGAGCGATAGGATTGTCGATGGGGACAAGAATGCCATTTTCTTTATTGATGATATCCGTTGCACCGCCGATGTTGCCGCCAATCACCGGGACACCACAGGAAAGCGCCTCAATAAGCGTTACACCAAATGTTTCCATTTTACTGCAAAGCATACAAACATCTGCTCTTTGCATATTTTTCAGGACAACTTCACGTCCCGTTTCCCTGACGAATTCCACTTGTCGCGTTAAACTGCGTTGCCTAGAAATATCAACAAGTTTCTGGTATTCGGGACCATCACCCACGACACGGATCTTTGCCAGATGTGTGTTACCGAGGGAGATAAAAGATTCAATGATCTTGTCAATGCGTTTTTCGGGACGCAGCATGGCAACAATGAGAAAAGTGAAGCGGTTAACAAAAGGGTTTTTCTTTAGAGGAACAAAATAATCGGTATCAACCATATTGGGTACGATATGCTCCTGGCAGGTCTCCGGTACTTGAAAATATTGATCAATACGATTCATTACCGCAGTAGATGGTGTTATTAGAGCTTGGGCTTTTTTATATGTATCTTCAATGAGCTTGTATTGAAAGTCCGAAAAGCCCTTAAATACTAAAAATTCTTTCAGATGTTCTGAGATGACCACGGGTATACCCAAGTCATAAGAGGTAAGAGCCGCTCCCGCCCACAGTGATGAATGCACATGGAAAAGATCGGGATTACCTTCTTTTTCCAAAACTTCATCCACCTGTTGCTTTAATAATATTTTATATCTTTCATAAAATGCTTCAGGTTTCTTGGGATGTTTATTAATTACAAGTTGTTGATAGGTTTTAACTTTATTTTCTGTATAGACTCTCGTTCCAAGGTCTTTACGAGCAGAAAAATACTCACGCAATGAAATTATTTCAGTCGCAATTACGACGACATCATACCCGGCTTCAGCAAGTTTTTCGGCATGATCTTTAAAAAAAGTTCCATTAATGAGCTTCGATGGATAAGGATACCAAGAAGGGACAATAAAGATTTTCATAATTAAATTCGATTATTAATGTTAATGTATATGGTTTCAATGCCGTAGTTTTTTTCACAATAAGCCTGCAAAGCCTGAATACCAAGGGTCTCGGACCAATAATGTCCAAGATTTATATAGTTTGTCTTACTTTCATAAGCAATGGCCGGGATCTGTTCGCGAATGTCCCCGCAAATATATGTGTCAACGCCAAGTTGTAAAGCTGCCTCATAATAAGAGCCGGCACCACCGGATACAATAGCGATCTTTTCAGGTACTTCAGGTCCAAAATCACAGTGATCCATTCCATGGGTTCTAGCCGGTTTTATACCATCCTGAAGTATGGGTGCCTCCTCATCAGTTTTGAGTTTTAGATGAAATGCTTCAAGAATTTCATTTCGCGTAAGTTTGGCAGTGTTTTTTACAATAAACCCTACTTCAAAAGGCTCAATGATATCCGCTGAGATACAGGCGGCCAGTTGAGCATTATTTCCCAATTCCCGATGTCCGTCAAGAGGAAGATGTATGCCAAATAAGGAGACATTAGCATCCAACAAGGCTTTAACTTTTACCTTTTCTCTTCCCGTTATGGAAAAGAAATCCTTACCAAATACACCATGATGCACGATCAAGGCATCAGCGCCGCTTTCAATCGCTGCTTCAAGGGATAAAAGATTGTATGAAACGGCAAAAGCGATCTTTTTGATCGTATCTTTTCCTTCTATTTGCAATCCGTTTAGGCAGTAGTCTTCATAATCTTCATACCTGAATAATTGACGCAGGTCATCATTTAATTTTGTTCGTTTTAGCATATTATTCTTCTCCTATTACAAGTGAGATCGCAACAGGTCGGTGATCGGAAATATTTTTCTTATACTCAGTCCAGCGTCCATCTAGATAGGTGTCATATAATACGGTATTTGTTTCAAAATGTTCAGAAAAAAGTTCATTTGTAATGGCAATATGATCAATATGTGATGGATAGCTGGGATAAGACCAAAGTAAATTTGATCCTTGGGCAATGCTAAGGTCAGTAAAAAAATAGGATTGTTGATCATTAAGCATAATATCAAAGACATTATTCACATCATCAGTCAGTTCATCATTCATATCACCCAGGATTACAACTCGTTCATCATTGAGATTTTCGTCAATGTATTCGTCCAATAATTCTATAGCTTCAATTCGTCTTTCGATATTTTCAATATCTCCGTATGCCTTAAGATGATTATTGATGATCACAACTTTCTTACCATTCCAATTGGCCTCGAAAACATAGGGTGGACGAGGGAAAGCGCTCCAATAGCTGGTATATATCTCGTAGGGATCGGTAAAAAGAGCTACTTCCGTTGAGTTATATATATAAGCCAATCCCCAGTTGCCACCTTCATTAGCTATGGCATATTCATAGTCATTCAAGCGATTAGCCAATGTTTGAAGAGATAATTCAGAACTGACTTCCTGAAGAGCAATAATATCGGGTTGCAGTGCTATGATGGCATCTTCCATATAGTCAATACTGGCATTCCCATTTGAGGGAAATAGATGAAGATTCCAAGTAAGAACATCAAGGGTGTCGCCTCCTGAAAAAGTATGATGATCGTCATCGCTATCATCCGGAATATCTATAGCACATGAGAGTAGGAGGGCAATAATGGATAGAAATATAATTATTTTTTTCAGTTTATCTCCATTTCAATGATATAATGCTGGTTGACCATAGCAATATTGCGGATCCTGATCCCGGGATTCAATGTATCCATCATTAAGACTGTATTAATGCGTATTGATGGATAGTCGACATCAATGAACGGTATATTCCGTGTGTAGCGTTGCATAAACGAGAGGAGCATATCTGCGATCTTTCGATTTGAAAGAATGTGAAGTGTCAGAATATCATTTTGGAAATGAACAAAATCCAGTTCTACACGAATATCTCCAACCAAAGGTGCTTTTAATGTCAGAATGATGGTTTCATCGGGTTTTAGCAGGTCAAAATGCAGCTCTTTCAGCAACAGCATATCGGGAGAGATGTTCCCGGAAAAATGGAAATGGTCGAGTGTTAATGTCAGTGTTTTCATACAACTAGTAAATAATGAAAATTTGAGTCAAAAAACAATAAAAAAGGAATAAGAGTTTAGAGGTTTAGAGTATAAGATGACCCCTTGTGTGAAATGCAAATTTAAGCCGCAAATTATCAAAATACTCATAAATAATGTCATATCGACTAAGTCTGTTTCACACAACGGGTCTGAGTATATAATAATTTTTCAGTAAATAAAGTTCACCAAAAGTATTTTTGATAAATGTTCAGTCCCATAGGGACGACATCTTTGTAGTAAATTGATCTAGCGCAGAACCAAGCTCCGTAGGAGCGAAAGCTTTGTGATAGTTCAGCTTAAATTGTGTCGCTCCTATGGAGCTTATGTCATTTATGCTTTCTTAACTACAAAGATACCGCTCCTATGGAGCTGAATTATTAAATAACAAATACAACCGCTTGTGTGAAACACAAATTCAAGTCGCAAATTATTAAAAATACCCATGAATAATGTCATCTCGACTAAGTCTGTTTCACGAATTATCGGGAAACGGACGCATGGAGAGATCTCAAAATAATCAAATTAATTTAAAGATTGTTCTTCTCTT
>Ga0222679_1000590_pt1 | contig 12403 bp, 18 predicted proteins | sample AntAcemetagen939_FD_179843 | JGI IMG/M metagenome (GOLD analysis project Ga0222679, IMG submission 179843) | Saline water microbial communities from Ace Lake, Antarctica - #939 | ecosystem: Environmental > Aquatic > Non-marine Saline and Alkaline > Saline | place: Antarctica: Ace Lake...
TTATGGTCATACTCTTCCTTCTGCCTTGCCATATAGTCGTCTAATCTCTTCATTATTGCTTCTTCGCTTGCATAAGGTTCTCCGTCTGTATACCAGGTGAGATTTCCCCAGTCCCTACATCTCTTCTTACTATTGTTTTCCCACATGTTGTTATCACCTACAAGCATCATGGGGATGTATTTGTCTTCCGCAATCTTTACAAATTGTCGGTCATATAAAATCGAGTAGCTCATTTTGTTTCTCCTCTAAGAATAGCATCCGCTTCTGGATAACAGTGAATGAGGATTTTATATTGACCGTTATCGAAGTCAATTAGGCCCAGCTTACATGCTCGTACCATAGCCTCTCTTAGTGCAGGATTTTCCCAGAAAACCATTCCAGAATAATAGTCACCGTCGTTACCAAACCTGGCCATTACTGTATGGTCAAATCCAGTGCAAACATACAGGTCATGTTCCCTATATTGTCCTAGAAAAACACACTTGCTACATGCACCATGCTCGAATCTTTTCTCCATTATTATTTCACTCATCTGTATCTCCTATTTAATCCAAACGTCGAAAAAACCACCCCAAAAAAGAAGCAGTAATACTATTATAGAAAATGCGAAAGAGCCCCACAAGTTATAATTACCAGTTCTAGGCTTTCCATGATAATGTGATGCAATAAGCAACACAAGAAATAAATATACAATTACTATTATCTGAGGTGCCATTATTTTTCTTCTTAATTATTCATATACTCATCTAAGAATATACTGTTACCTGTTTTTAAAATATATAACAATGACTTTGCACGAGTAATGCCTACATAAAATAAGCGTTTCTCTGCAAAGATGTCTTTGCTATGTGGTTTCCTGGGAAAGATACCATCTTCTATCCAGGGTAATATTATCGCTTCTGCTTCTAATCCCTTAGCGGTGTGATATGTGAGTACCTTAATACTGTTATCACCACTTATGAGATCCTGAGTGTTCAGCGTTATCAGCCAGGTTATAAGACCGGCAACAGAATGCGAAGTCTCTTCGTATATCTGAATAGATTTCATGCAACTTTCAAACGACATCTCTGTATATATGTTATTTGATAGTTCGGGATATATGAACGCACTGTAATAAGCACTTACCCTCTTTGTGATAGGTTCTTTCTTTTCGATGATCATCATGATTTGTTTCAGGAGCGTAGCCCCACCGTCGTCTTCCATGTCCTCTATTAGTTCCAGTAGTGGGATCCCCTCGATCTGTGAATGATTAATGAGTTTATTCGATATGTCTTTGTCGAATAGCTTTGCTGAACTGATCAATCTTTCTATGGTATAATCAGTTTTATCAATACAAGCCCTTAGAAAAGCCATGATCATATTACCAACTTGGGAATTCCACCCGATAGCAGATTGAACTGCGTCAACAGGAAATGCACCTTCCAACATGATGTTGATATCACTTATCTGTTGGTTTGTTCGGCACAACACCATAACATCTTTAGGTTCATAGATAGACAGTACTTTTTTTAATGAAAGAATAAGCTCGTCTTTCATCTCCTCCCTGTCTATTTCTATAATCATTGGGAAAGGACCCGGTTTTGATGACTTCATATTAACAACCATGTTGAAATCATTATCTGACAGAACATGGTTAGCCAGGCTAACCTGATTCTTTGGCACCCTGAATGTTTCTGTTATATTAACAGTCTCATCGGGGTTAAAATTTAACATATTATCAATAGTGGTGCCCCTCCACTCATAGATATTCTGGGCAACATCACCGAATACAGATATAAACTCTGGGTTCATAGATTCGATAATCTTCATTTCCCTGATCGTTGTATCCTGGAATTCATCTACCAATATATGGGTAAACGATCTGGTTATCGAGTTATCTATAAGCCTATCCAGAAGCATCGCCTCAATCATATCGAATGAAATTAGATGGTGATGTTTCATGTAACCTGTATATTTCTTAATCAAAACTCTTCCAAGCCTTAACCTCGGCTCAATACCTTCATAAAAATCATGGATTATTTTTGTCGCTTCTCTCATACTTGATTTCCAGGAGATCATCTTGATTATGTCTAAGAGTATTTCCCTATTCTCTGACTCAGACACCGGTCTCTTGGTATGTTCCCTAACAGAGATCAAAGATTCATTTATGAGCCGTAACCCCAACCAGTGAAAGTTACCAACCCAGTGAAGCATTGGTAACTTTTCTACTAGCTCGTTAGCCATCCTGTTTGTAAATGTCAGGACCAATATCTTTTCCGGTGATACGCCATTGCTGATCAGGTAATTAATTCTTGCTACCAATGTAGTTGTCTTACCTGATCCTGCAACAGACGCGACTAGCAATCTCCTCGCATTTGAGGAGACTGCTTTATTTTGTTCCGCGGTTAATTTCACATTTCTTCCTTTATTACGGTTCTAATATCACGTAACAATTCCTTGCCTTTAGCAGTCAAAAATGAGCACCTTATAGATACTCCATGATCCAAATACCCACTTTGATTGAACCAGTACATAAATGTCATATAAGCCATGTTTTCGTAATCTCCCAAATCACCTTGCGATAACTTAGTCAACATTTTTTCCACATAACACATATATTCATCAGGAGATCCACACCCGCATAGTCCAATATGCTGTATCTGTAAATAATTCCTCTTAGACTGCCAAGAAACACCTTTATCATCGATATATGGATAACTTTCCTCATTTGCAGGATCGCCTACCAATTTTAGTTTATCTAACATATTACATCTCCAATACCTTTAACAACTTTTTATCAGAAAAATCGTACATCCTTGAAGGGTAGTGCATAAATAGAACTTCATCAACACCCTCTACAGCCCTTCTTATTTTAGCCTTTTCGTCGCATTCTTCACTGTAGGTAAGGTCCAGATTCATAATTTCGCTACAATATATATCTTGCACTTTCCAGGCAGCACTTCGAGCTTGATCCATCCAATTATAAGATATTTTTGTTCCTCGTTTAACTCCACGGGCAATCACTTTCATCTTTTTGACGTACTCTTTTTCTGCTTGTTTTGCCAGGCTCACATTTCCCCCTATTTTGCGTATGTTATTTCATAATCCAGGATCTCTGTGTCTTCAATGTTTGCATCTTCTGTTGTCGATTCGAAACTATAGTCCATCTCATCTATAACGTTACCGATATCAACCCCAGGTTCTGTACGGATGATAAGCTTAACCTTCACTTCTACATATACCTTATCCATGGTTAAACCACCATCTCTATATGATTCCACTTACTGCTGATCTCTGTGATCTGCTTTACTTCTCTATGGGTAGCAACAAAGATATTATCGGCGTTGATATCCTCTAATGCAAGCAGTAATGCTTTCAATGATTCATCGTCAAGCTCACCACCCTCTATCGCCATGGTCCGAGTACGTGCGTTGGTTGCTTCCATTATGGCACCCAATATAGATGCGAGATAGCCGACCTTTTGTCCACCGCTCATATACTTAAGAGCAATAAATTCGTCTGCAGGACTCATTACACCACATTGATCCACTGAGAAAATCAGATCGCGACCGTATATATTCTTGTAGATACCGTTAGCTCTTGCCTCTACGGGGTCCAAAAGATTGTTGATAAGTTCTTGCTTGAACAAATCGATGTTGTCAACTGCCCGACGCATGTACTTAACGGCTGCCTCGTTCAGCAATACTCTGGTTTCAAGTTCAGCAATTTTCTTCTTGATGCCCTGTTGTTCCAGTGCCAATTTGTATTCCACTTCGTTCTTTTCGATCCTTTCTTCCGTTGTAGTTAAAAGGTCATTTACACTGGGGTCTAATGATACGACTTTGGGAGCCTTCATCTTTTTGAGTTTGTCCTGTAACTCCACTAATTGCTTTTCGGCTTTTGCAAGTTCAGGTTTTTTACTGGTAACAGTGCTCATTGCAACAGGATATTCTTTGTAAGCCTCACTTAGCTTTTCGATCAACTTATTGCATTTATCCAGAGTTTCCGGGGTATACTTTTTGGCATCAGGGGCGATCTCAAATACCTTAACGTTAAGTTCCTGTAGTTTTTCCTTGGCGTGTTTCGTATCATTTTCTAAGGTATTTAATTTATAACCACAATTAATTGCATCTTTATTCAGGTCACTAATTTCATCTGTGATATATTCTATCTTAGCATTTAGCTCTGCAATTCTAACGGCTACCTTGCTGTTTTTGTCATTTGCAGCCTTTAAGCCATTTTTTAGGACAGTAAGATGTTTCTTCTCGTCTGCGATATTTATCGCCATGTCTGCTTTCTTCGTCTTGCAGACTGGGCATATACTATTTTTCAACTGATCTAAAACACCCATGATACTACTGATATTTGTTTCCAGATTATCAACAGTCTTATTGTCTACCGAGAGAGTCTTTCTCTCTTTTTTCAGGTCAACTAGCCTAATAGTCAATTCGGCTATCTTACCACTATTCCCCTTTAGCTCGGATTTAGTGGACTTATTATCCTTTTCAAACCCTACGGTTTCCTTGTCTGCCTTTTTGATTTGTTCATCCAGGTCTATTTTCTCATTATAGGCTTTTTCGTATTTGAGTAATTCATCATGTTCTGCATTAGCTTTCAATGCCTTATCGTAATCTTTTTTATTATCTTTGACTGACTTCTCTGCCCCTACAAGAACCTTTCGTAATTCCTCAATATCAATTTCAGCGATAGCACTCTTGAATTCCTCTGCTCTTTCCCGGTATATAATACGTGCTCTGAGGTATTCTTCATGTTTCTGTATATCGAGTTTGTAGTCAGTGACCTGCTTACGGTCTTTATCAAGGATCTTCTCTATTTCAATAACATTACGAGAATCATCCAGAGCAAGGATGTCCTCTTGAAGTGATTTCTTTTCTGAGGATAGATCAGAACTTATCTCATTCTTGAATGTGCGAACTGCCGAGCAAATTGAAGACATAAACTCGCTTATGTCCTTCTTGGGAATAACTGGCAAAATCTCATTTATGATGTAATTATAGTGTTCTGCTATCTTCTTCGGAAGCTTTGCCACTACGGCTTTCTCAAATGTCTCCCACAGATCCCTGTCGAGTTCGTCCAGGGTAGTCATATTATAGGCAAACTGCAGTATACCGGTGTATTCCGGTGTAACTGATAAGAGGGCGAATCTTGCTCTCATTATAATGTCATCATCTATCTTCGATAGTTTGTCACCAAATGCCTTGAATAGCATTTCCCGGATTGTCTTTTCATTGCTTTTGACGATACTCTCGAAGTTGAATATGAACATAAAGTCACCTAGGGTATCACTTATCGTCTTCTCGGCTTCGCTGGTCTTCATTTTCGTGGCATTGATCCAGATAGTCTGAGTATTTCTGCCATCCTTACCCTTTATGTATCTCCTCCTGAATACTTCCCCAGAGGCGTATTCTGCTTCTATCTCCATTTCGTTCTCTCCCTCAGGCATTAGTCCGACGATGTCCTTAAGGGATGTCCTACTTCCAACAGTGGTGGATATGGAGGGATCATTTCCTGTTGCTATCAACATTGCAGCTTCTAAAACCCCACTCTTTCCGGAACCGTTAGGGCCAGTAATAAGGTTATGAGTTCCAACTTTGAATTCTCTCTCACTGATACATTTTACATTCTCAACCTTTAATCTTACAATACTTTTCATAGAAATAATCTCCTTAGCTATATTTTTTAATTCTTCTAAACTCATCTCGTATATGGGCTTATCAATGTCCATATTCATTAACTCATCTGCATGAGATTTTATGTGGGCTATTATATTAGCCTTAAGTTCTTCTTCGTTTTGGGGGAATTCATCTTTCTCCTCCACTATATCTACTTCTTCTTCTGGTAAGATATCATTTGTATCTAACCTCAATTCATCATCTTCCTCATAAGAAGACATCATGTTGTCGATCAGAGAGATACCATCAGAAGATAAAAATGATTTACCGTTGTTTATATCCTCATAATAATTTATGATATCATTCCTTTCCAGTGACTGCTTCCACATATACATTTCCACATACCCGACTATATATCGATCTCCTGTTTCAGATATCGCAGTTTCGCACTTTGTTACCCGATCAATACCTATGGCAGGGTGGGTCCTTAATATGTGTTTCGATAGTAGTGTAGACATGGCAGAATCTAAATTCTTCCTTCCCTCAAACTGTTTCCTAATTATATTCCCTACTTCTGGATGCCTTATGTCATACATAATACCACCCATATTTTCACCCATGGGATAGTATTTCCAACTCCTTTGATCTGTTTTATATGAAATCAAATTACTTCTTGCAACATAACTTATTTCATCTGGAAGATCGTCTTCATCAGTTACCATAAATCCAGATTCTGGGTGATATTCAATGACCTTTAACAAAGAGTTTACCATTATTATGTTATCGTCATACGTTGCTGTGTGTTGGTTTATTACAATACCTCCGCCAACAACATAACCTATACCAATTCCCTTGATATACATCCTCAGGATATTACCGTCCTCAGTGTATTCATAATGAGGATTACCAACCTTATCACCACGATATACAAGGGTGTCGGGTTTCAGAATTGATATCTTAGCAAATTGGTTTAATTTAAGATAACCCGCTGCTCTTATCAGTACGTCCCCAGACTCAGTCTGATATATATGACCTTCAAGCGAGGATAACCTAACCGTTACCCTAACGGCTTTAGCTAACTTTCCATTTATCATCGCCACTAGCTTAAATTCGTTTTCCACTTTGCTACTCCATTTTTTTTAATAATTTTGTATGACCTTTATCTCGTAAGATATAGGATATTCTTTCTGCATTCTCACTATTTACAATTTTAATGACACTATTCCAACGTGATAGTGGTGCTCTATATATAACTTCAATTGGTATCCCTATAGAACACAATCTATTATATGCCTTTGCCCATCTAATAATAGTAGCCGATGTCATACTGGCATGGTTAATGGTTATATTTTCCAATAATTCAGATAGCTCTGACTTAGATATTAATTGTGAAAGCTTATTTACGATGTTGGACATCTTATACTCAAATAATTCCATCTCTTTTATCAACAAAGACAATTCAGTCTCTAACATGTCTGCTGATCGTGCTAAATCTTTGGGATTCACCGAACCTCCTTATTGAGTAGCTTTATACATAAATCAATACATGCTTCAATAGACATCAAGGAGTATATTTTCCCTCCCCGAATCTTGAGCATTATACCATTGAATTTAGCTTTATAATCAATATAAATATAGATAAATATGCCTGGTAGATTATCAAGTAGGTTTTTATCTTTCTCTATTACTGAGAATGTTTTAGAGCTGGTGTATTTTACCGTTATCATATTTCCTTTATAAAAGAAAACTATTCCAATACCATTCTTAGATTTTGCTGAAATAACAAATGTCCCATTTTTCTCAATTCCGTAATTAATTTTTGCTGCAATTTCCCTTCTATTACCATAATCAAGTTGTGATTTTGATTTACGTATTAGCATTGTATCAATATCAAAGTCACTACAACTATCATCGTCATCCACATCCTCATTCCTAATGTAGCAGTATCCTTTTGAACAATTCAAACAGATTCCACACTTTTTTTCAGTATCTTTTAATTCTCTCACCATTACTCCTTATTATTTTACTTGACATTAATTCCGTTGCATCTATCCTCTGCTTAAATAGTATAGGAGGTAAATTATGTCTTTAATAGACTATGATGACATGCAACTTTTTAAGGGTGCTTCTGTTCCTGAACGAACCGATAGCGATAAATATGCAGTGATGCTTCAATATCCCAAAAGAAAGATTGGGAAGTTTTGTATAACTACCGAAGATGATATTCGTAACTCAATTACTGCGTTAAGTGAGTTAACTCTACCACAAGAGATAGAGGACCCAGCCAGGCACTATATCAAACAGGCTGCATTGCATTTTGGCATTGATGCAAACTGGGAAAGTAAAGAGTGTTCCCGTATTGTTGATATGAGTGAGGTTGAACTACATAAGACGGCAGAAGAAGATGTTGAATATAACATTAAAATAGGCGAAAATATATTCAGCCTTGATTCCCCAACTGCTGTAAAATTGGCAGAAGAGTATTTCCTTGGAAATATTGACTTTATGTCAATTGATGAACGAAACAAAATCGCTTCCGTCATCTGCAAGGAAGGAGCGATGTTCCCTGAATTCTTGCCTTTACAGCAAACTGTTGGTTACGCCCACCCAACTATATCTAATCACCAGAAAGAATTTGATTATCGCCGTAAAGTAGCTTCTGATCCTAAATATATAGAAGCTCTGGAAAAACTTGCTGAAACCGTTGGTATAACACCTCCGATCACATTTCTGGATAGAGTAAGAACAATAGACAAGGTTGCAGCTATTAATCCGGAGTTACACGGACATCCATATAGCAGATTCTTTGATAAGGAATTCGACCATGATAATGATCTTGATATCGAGAAATTAGCGTTCCTCACAAATATCGCATCAGATGAGACAGCAGTAGATAAGTTATCTAAGATATTATAACAACATGCCCATAAACAGCAAAGCAATAAAATCAATAATAAACGTTACCAAGGAAATTGGGAAGGATATCTTATTTTCTAAAGCACACAATATAGCAAAAAAGAAATTACCCTCTTCCAGATTTAAGTTTGTTGATCTAATTAAAGGTAAAAAAGTTGTAGCACCTAATGATTTTGGTAAAAACCTTAAAGCATATTATGATAGGGCTACTGCTATTGGGGCTAGAGAAAAAGATAGAAAAGCATTAAGAAAAGTATTAGTACCTGGTAAATTTAAAACAATAAGGGCTTTAGGAGATAAAAGATACCGTGGGATGTTATCCAAACACACTAAACAGTATGGTAATGAAGTGGTACGGGACTTTGCCCACCCTATTAAATCCCTTAAAAGACAGTCTGCCATGATAACCCATCACGTAGATCCCGAAACAGGAAGGACGGTGGTTAATCCTTTATTAAGAAGAGCCGCAGTAGGGTCTTTTCTTTGGGGTCTTCCTGTAATGTATAGTCTTGATGAACTTACCTCAGAAGAATCTAAAACACGCAGTAAGGGAGAAAACATAGCTCGTTCAGCAGCTAATATATTACCAGGGATTAGCCCCAAGGCATTGCCGTCAACCATAGGATATGAAATACCGAACCTTATTTTCGGTGCAGGTAACAGAAACGTCAAGAAGGAAGACATTAATGGATATAATCAAACTATACCAGACTTTAAATGAAGTAATACCAAACTGGTTAGATTACGATGAGCCCGAAACGATAGAGTTACTACTTGAATCCAAAGATATTGCCGTTACTGACGATATATCTAATATGATCAATGCCCTGAAGACCTGTTGCACTGTTGAAACTCCGTGGATATCACCTTACGTATTTGAGAACGTAGTTGATGCATTTAGTGGGAATATAGTTATTCCTGAGACACTAACACTTCCACCCTTAGAGGATATAATGACTACTGTGACTATTATGATGGGCATAAGGGAATTCCCTTTTTCTACTGAGATAGCTAAATATATAGCTACTATTGCCGTTAAAGAAGGGTTAATGGCTTTACCAGACCCGATAGCTTTCGCTAACGAATTTATACCAAATGATACTTACGGCTTAAAAGATGAAATGCTTAAACGAGTTGAAGATATTGCCAATATACCCGTTGACTATCCATATGAAGAATCACAGATAGGTATTCAACTTGCTAAACTTTCTGCACTTTGGTCAGAGTACATGCGGAGAACCGGACGCGAATTAGTTTAATTGCACATCCCTCTCTCGGCTATGCCGGAAAGAGGCCAGTAACACATATTACATTTTATCTAAAATCTTGATTGCAACAAGACTTACGAAGACATAAACATAATGATATGCTATTCTGGCAAGTTCTCCGATAAATACCATACAAGTACCTCCTTATTTTAGAACTTTCGCGTACTTATATGGTATCAGTGCGTTTCTCACAAATGACCCATACGGGCCATTATGCTCTACTATGGCTTGCCAGAATTCCGGCATAACATCATAATACTCATAAGATGATGTCCTTACGCCCTCTTTATGATAATGAACAGTTAGAACCTTGCGATCCTCATCATACTCAAAACCATCGATGTTACTACTGTGCATTACTTTTAATAGTCTCATTTTTTCTCCTTTTGTAATAATTCCATATTATCCCTTCTGGATATCATCTGGAAATAGCTCCAGTGCTTTTTCTACATCGCAATCTATGCAAAACGACTTTGCCTCTTCTTCTTCAACGACCCAAATACATTTGCTGCCAGATCTGTTGCCATTGCCAACATTCTCAGCGTATTTTGATAATGGTCCACCTTCCCCATGCATGAAGAATGCCCCCTTTTTTGTTTGATAAAGAGTGTCTTTCCAGTGATGGAAATCACCCCAATTCGAAAATTCATCATTACATATCTCCGTTGCAGTTTCAGTGTTGTACAGTTTACCATCAATAATTTTTTTCATTCTTTCTCCTTGTTTTTATTATTCTATCTAACATTCTTTTCTCCTTTTTATATTATATTATTCCCTCGCCAAATTCATTGGCTATATTCAACTTATATTTTACAGCCCGTATATGCTTACATGCGAAATCATTTCCACGTAAGTAATTATACTGTTTACATGTGCAGTGAAATTTACCTTTCTTAATCGACACAACTTCATTTTCAACTGTCCAGGTCATAGGGTTTTTTGTTTTGATCACTTTACCCTGTTCATATAACAGCAATGACATCTCTATATCAGATTCCCATGGATATGAATCTAGTGTTAATCTTGCTATACCATTCGAAAGAGTATTATATCCTCTTTCAATCCATCTTACCTTTCCGGCATATACATTTAGATACGGCTCTAGTGCTTTATTTTTGCGACAATTATCCACTACTGTCTTGCTATCAGAATATATGCACTTAACATTATGGGTAACTGCCCACACTAAAGATATTTCCAATGCCTTTATCTCTACATCGGTTGATCCCTCTGCGAAAGTTAATATTCCTATCCTATTAACGATCACCTCTTCATTAACTAAAACAATTCCGGCTGCACCCATACCATCCCGGTAGCTACCGTCACAATATATTATCATTATTATTTCCCTCTTATTAAGCGAGGCCGAAGCACGTCAAGCTCCGACCTCTTTTAAGGAGATATGAAACCTCATTTTACTATTTCAGTATCTATGCCATCTACGTCTTCTACGATGTCAAGCACAGATTCGATGTATTCATCCCATTTATCCTTTCTGTCTTCTTTCATTTTTGTTGATGATTCCACCTCATCAAGTTTCTTCTTTGCATTAGCTTTAACGACTTTTGCCTTTACTTTTAGCAATTCAATATCTTTCAACAATTCCGCTATCCCCTTTACATTCATAATCTATCACTCCTTGTCTCTATTTGATTAATGATCAAGTGCATCCTTTTTTTAAGGTTTTCAACGTTGTTTTGGTGTCTTTTCTTTTCATTAATCATTTTGGCTATTTGTGCCTTTACATCATATCTCTGTAAATCCACATTCCCCTTATTTTCATTGATAGCCTGAATTACACCATCTGCTCTTCCAATCTCCCTCTGATGTGTTGCCATTTCTAACAGAATTCTGTCTATTTTTACTATTCCTTCCTTTCTAGTCATAATATCTCCTTTTTATTTTGGCTAATAACTAAGATTAATATCCCGGACAATGTGCCCAGATAATAATTGTATTTATTATCTGGGCACATTAAACTATATTTACAAATAGACTCACCTCCATGTATTCATTTTTTTCGACCATCTTCTCTATATACATAAAGTCATCCCTCAAAGAGGCCTCAGCAACCTCTCTTGGTACTATATATACGATACCATCGCTTTTAGGGGGAAGATTCATTATCTTCCCGGTCGTTGTGCTGATCAAAGGAATTCCGTTTATTGTCACTGCATTATGCAGTGAAGCTCTCTCCAAAAACGGTAATTCCCCTGTAGGGTATATTATCTTACCACCTACATTCAGGTTGTAGGTAGTAAGATTCAAGATCTTATCCCTATTGTCAATCCCATCTATTGGCGGTTGAGCTAATATTGATTCAGCTTCGGCATTGCTCAGTATATTGTCGCGGGAAACTCCAGCTACCTTGAGCAGTTTTTCTTGTTTTTTTACCGAACTTTCGTTGTCGGGGTCATAGGTTGTAGAAATAACCTTACCTAACTTATCAATGAAATATTCCTTAACCCTGTATTTCCTTAGCATAGTTCCTCCTTTAATCAACAGGCGCAGTTGATCTGTATGACCAACTGCGCCCTAAACATGACTATGCAGGAACTACTTCGGGTGAAGCTTTTCGGAACAACCGGCCAAACTTGTTGTCCATGA
>Ga0222679_1000601_pt1 | contig 12284 bp, 10 predicted proteins | sample AntAcemetagen939_FD_179843 | JGI IMG/M metagenome (GOLD analysis project Ga0222679, IMG submission 179843) | Saline water microbial communities from Ace Lake, Antarctica - #939 | ecosystem: Environmental > Aquatic > Non-marine Saline and Alkaline > Saline | place: Antarctica: Ace Lake...
TTTCCAATACTTCCATCCTTAAGACCAATCTTACTTATGATGCTATCTGCTAAAAGAGATCTCTGTTTCCTTATTCTCAAGGCTTTATCTCCTATATTAACTTCTTCCCACATAGTTACCTCCTAGCCATTCTCGGCTATTTTTCAATTTTATGCTTCAGCCCAATTAGTAGGTTCTGTATTGTCTGCATGCATCTTCATAACTAAAACACAAGCTTGCGCAGTATATGGTACAGTTATAGCACTTACTCCACTACCAGTAAATTCAGGTGCTAAGTTTCCAATAACTACATCATGCAAAGTATAGGTTACATAATATGTTGCATCTACATAAAGTGTTACCTTAATGTCTTTAGCTTGGATTGTTTCTGTTGGCGCAGAATCTCCACTTGCATCTCCGAATAAATCTTCCCACAAGTCTTGACCGTTTTCTGTTTCAGTAGTCATTTTAACTCTCATGGTCCCACTTATATCTCTGCTTCCTAATTGCCACATTGTTGCAAATCTTGAGCTAGATGCATTAGCCAAATCTCTAACTGCAGTCACATTGTTGTTTACTATAAACTCAATCATTTCAACACCATCTAAAGCTGCAGATCCACCACTACCTGAATCATCATATCCAACAAGCACATCTCCCCATCTAAAAGGTTGTTCTGTACTTTCCGCAACACTACCACCAGTAAATCCTGCACTGGATAACATCTCTCCTTTTATAGCCATAATGTCATAAGTCCAAAGACAATTAGTTCCTTCTTCAGCATGGAAGGTCATTTGGTTTACAATACATCCAGTAAGTCTTAATGGGATCAATGCACCTGACTTATTCCAACCACCTTCTATAGTAAAGACCATAAGATAATCATCTCCATATTCATCTGCAACATCTGGAATAGTATAAACATTTGCTGCATCTGTATCTGTTCCATCAATAGGCATCTTTAAAAAATATCCTTCTTGCGCATCTGTCTGGCCCATATCTTTTGAAATCCAAAAACTCCAAATAGCTCCAGCTTCATGTATTCCTTTTAGATCTACAGTTGAGTTTCTTCCACCTGCTGCACCTACGAACTTATTTCTAGTTACATTCTCATTAATTCTTGGTACAAAACTCTGAGTATATCTAAGTGCTTCTGTAGGAGTTACTGCTGTCGCTACATTTGTCTTATCTATACTTTCTCCCTGATAAGCAAACTCTAAAAGGTTTTCCTCACCCCTGTACATACTAAGATTTGCCATAGTCCTCTACCTCCGATTCTTTTTTAGATCCTTTAACTTCCTTGAAGCAATTAGATATTCTGCATTTCTTCAATTCGGCAAGTTCCTCTTTATTAACTTCAAAAACATCACCATCATTTAACTTTAAATGTTTAGCCCTTTTGATAATATACATCTTACGAGATTTGCCAGTGTATTGGATCTTAATTGTTTCTTTCATTTATACCTCCTGATTTATTGTTTGAATTTGAATCTCAATCTCTTTCTTCATAATATTAAAATCTTCTTCTTCATCAAAATCTAAACTCTCCATTCTAACCCTTTCATAACTATAAAACTTATGAACAATAGCATCCTTATTATAAATTGGTCTTTGATAAAATTCCTTTCTTAAAACATTTGATATTCTTCTTGCAAGATAATCTCTATATTTACTCCCTTCATAACTCACCCCACCTATTGTAAATCTTTGAGAATCACTTGACTTTGACCAAACATAAACTGTGATTAATAAAGTGGTTGTATTTTCTTCTGCTTTATTTGAATCAATACCTACACTCTCATTATCTTCATCTATATCTTTTATTGTAATAATGGGATAATTGTTCTTAACTAATTCTCTTCTTGAATAACTTGGCCTTATCCATTTCTCAGTTGTTGCCCTATTTGAAGAATTAGGATCTGTAAGTTTAGCCATTAATAATTTAGATAGTGCTATACTTGGTTCCCAGTTTCTTAAGGTTAAATCCTTATCTTGCTCTGGACTTCCAGTTAAAGTAAATGTGATTGATTGAGCAGTATCTTCATAATAAGCACTTACCCATATAACATCTCCAGCAACCCATTGAGTAGTAAAGTTAGCAAGATTAACCATCCATTCACCATTGGCATTTGTAGTTAAAGAATCTAATCCTGATTCATTTGCATTATGCGTTTCATCTCTAGTCTTGTTATAAACCCATACCTTAGCTCCTTCTTGAATTGTAGATCCATCTGATTGATATACATGGCCGGCAAGAATTAATGGTGTTACTGGACTCATCTTAACACCTTCCTAATTTCTTGAATTATAAATGATTTTATCTTAGGTATGTTCTTTATTAAAGATGGTTTCATAAATGGATGTGCTCTCATCTTTCTTGTTCCCATTTCTTGATAGATACCATAATGAACATTATCTTGTACTCTTAACATTAATTTAGTTCTAAATTTATTAATAGATGCTCTAAGTCTGCCTGTTCTAACTGGAGAAAATATCTTAGCATCTCTCTCTATTTGAAATCCTGCTTTATCTAAACCAGTTCCTATTGCCTTTTGTATTTTTGGATTTATTAAATCAAACCCCTTCAAGTCCACTTTTACCAAGATAGTTTGTCTCATTCTTTAATCAATCTCTCCTTAAAATATTCTATCCAATCATCTCTTTTAAAGTTTGTTTGAGTATGACAATTTAAACATAAACTAATCAAATTATTGGGATTGTTATTTTGTTTATTGTAATCAATATGATGGATATATAATTTATATTGCCTTATTCCTGCCTTTGTATTTTTAAATAATTCATCTTGATGTCTAAAACATTGTTGACATCTGTGATTGTCTCTTTGTCTAATTTGTTCCTTGAGTTGTTTATTAAACCCCACATCATAAGGTTCAAAAGATTTTCCTCCAAGCCAACCTGGCCCTTTTTCTCCCTTTAATGAATCACTTATATTCATCTTATGTTCTTTTGTTAATTTTTTCCCCTTATGAGCCTCTGACATTTTCTTTCTTGATTCTAAAGACATCAATTTTCCCTTCATCACAGAAATCTGACCCTTATGAGCTTCACTCATTTTCTTAAGTGATTCTTTGGAGAATTTAAAACCAACCTTGGTGTGTCCTTTAATATAATACCTTTCTCTTCCCCTCTTATCAAACTGTTCTCTTAATTTTCCACATCCACATCCACATCGAATCATATTTTTCATTTTAAGGTGTAGTTGGTCCTCCTGCTCCCCCACCTGAATTTATTATAATCTCACATCCTGCTTCTAAAATTCTTAAATATTGGTTAGATCCTATAAATGTAATAATGTCATTTAAAGTAAACGATCCTGAACTTCCATAAACATTAACATCACCATCTACTTTTTGCTCTGAATCAACTTCACAATTATCAGTGCAATCTATTTCCCAATCCCCTGATCCACTATAAGTACAAGTATCTGCAGCAGCACAAGTAATAGCTCCTGTTTCTGTTGAATTAACATGAGCAGAAGAATATAATACATCTACAAATAAATCAGAAGAACCTGAACATCCACTTGGTACTGTAACATTAGCTGTCCAATTATGTCCATCAGGTGCTAAACCAAAATCATCTACTATTTCTGTTTTAGTTAAATTTGCATCACCATCTAAACTTACTGCCATCCAATAAACAAATTCACCTGCTCCACCGCTTCCTCCACCATCATCCTCACAATCTACTACAAATGTGGTAGTGGTTTGTTGTTGAACTTTACAAACTGCCGAATCAGCAACATCGTTATCTTCATGAGTAGTTTGAACAACATAAGCATCTGAGGGCATTGCTTCATGCATTGTTATTTGTTGTGTGTCTATAGTCCCCCATGTAGTAATTGTATCTTTTCCTACTTGAATCATAATATCATCGCCAGTAACTCTTGATAAATTCCAAGTTCCATAAGCTATAGCACACCAATCAATACTACTTACATCTTCCGCAGTATCATCATCTGCATCTACATTCATTTGAAAGCCTGTAGTTGTTTTCTCTGATCCAGAATTATAAGATATACAATTAGGAGAATCACTATCATCTGCAGTATTACAAAATATAGCATAATTAGTATCTGGAAACTCTGTTGTAAATGTCGGACTACAAGTATTTCCTGCCCCACATGAACCACATTCCATATAACTTGTAGTATTTAATTTAGCTTCACCTGTAGGTATTGCTGTTAAGAATACTGGGGAAACAGCTTCTGCACCGCCTGCATCATCTTCTATTTTGAATTGAAAACTTGTAACTCCTTTATTTAAAAATGCACTTGAAAAACAACTATCTGTATCTGAACCTGGAGTTATTAATGCCGAATAAGATGCATCATCTAATGCACCAAATGTAAATGTTTCTGGGTTATTTGAATCAGTACCATCTGCAAAAACAATCCCCCTATATTTAAATAAACTGCTTAGTGAGGTATGATTATGTAAATATGCTTCACCAGTTCCGATAGTGATATTAAATGGAGTAACTCCAGTAGTGACTATTGTTCCACTACTTGTTACATTCCAATAAATGGCCATAGTATCATTTGCACTAACACTTTTTGCAATAGTTGTTGTAGGATATGTTATATTTAAAGAATATGTTATTCCTCTTTGAGGACTTTCTTCATCAACACTATATTTTGATTCAGATGGTTCTCTCTCACAGCATCCACTTCCAACTAATAAGATTCCTACAATCAATCCAAGCAATAAAATAGTTATCATCTTCATTTGGAAATAGTTAGCATCCCTCCTTTATTTATAGTTAATTTAGATGTCTTACTTATTGAAGTAATATTTAATTGTGGTGGTGTTGGTGGTGGTGGTGCTTCTAAAGTATATTGATACACTGTATCTCTTTGTGTACCAACAATATATCCTTTTGTCCCATCTGGTTTAAAATATATTCCTTGTGGACTTGTATCCTCATCTGAGGCATTATAATTTAATTCATCATAAGTTGCTGTGTTGATAACCCAAGGAGTACCTAATGTATATTGATAAATTAAGTCATCACCCCAACTAACTAAATAGAATCTATTTCCTGTTGCATTGATATAAATCTCTCCTAAATCAGAAGTTTCTCCAGTAACATCATAACTAACAATATCATAGGAAGTGGTACTAATATTCCAAGCAGTGTCTAATGTATATTGATAAATAGCATTATTAGTATCTCCTGTTATATACATTTTTGTCCCATCTGGTTTAAAGAATATTCCTGAAATTGTTGCATCTTGAGCATTTAAAGTATAATTCATATCATTAAATATTGCAGTAGTTACATTCCAAGCTGTACCTAATGTATATTGATAAACTATATAGTCACCATAACTTAAAACATACATTTCTATCCCATCTGGTTTAAAAAAAACACCAGTATCAGAAGTAACTGTTTGAGAACTTGTATCATATTCATCATTAACAAATGATGCAGTACTTAAATCCCATGCAGAACTTAATGGATATTGGTGAACAGTATTTGAACTCCCAGAGATATAGAAATAAGTTCCATCTGGTTTAAAAAAGATAGATGATGGTGAAGCATCTTGACTAACTAAGAAAGATACTTCATCATAAACCATATCATCTATATCCCAACCTACTACAATCCCAACTAAGAAAATCATACACAATCCCACTAAGATTAATTTCTTCATTAGCTTACCTTTAAAATTAAACTTGTTCCATTAAATGTTATATTACCCACATTTGAATATCCATCTTTAGCAAAGATTAGATCGCTATTAGACATATTCACATGAGTATTTGAGTATTTTCTTATTCCAGTAATAACATAATTTGCAGTTAAATTAGCATAGTATTGAAATTGATTTAAAATAAGAGTTTTATTACTTACATCTGCAGCTGCCAGATTAGTATAATTTCCATCTATTGCATCTAATGATAATGTATAGTTTCCTAAGATTGCACTACCTACATCTGCTGTTGATGAACCTGCTCCTGATTGATCCGTCCAATTACAATTTACTTTATTTGTATCTACATCATAATAACATAATTTATCATCAGCATAAATTCCAGATAAGTTTAATGCAGTTACATTTTGAGATAATGAAGTAAGTGCATTAGTCATATTTTGTTTTATAGATACATCAAGCTCTGTATGATTTCCACTATCCGCACTTCCAAATTGTGCAATTAACCATGTTCTATTTGAAACGTCTGCAGCTGCTAAATTGGTGAAATTTCCTAAGATTGCACTTAATGATAATGTATAGTTTCCTAAGATTGCTCCACCAACATCAGCCATACTTACCCCTGCACCAGTTGCATCTACAGCACATTCTAAACTTCCATTAGCATTTATTCCAGTAACTTGCTGACTAGCACCACAGTCTATTTGTAATCTTGTAAAATTACCGTCCCATCCTGGATCTACTTCACTTTGTATAAACAATCCTACTGCCCAATCATAAATCTCATCTGCTAAAGAAAAATGAGTTGTATCTCCATCACTAGGTGCTGCATTTGGAATATCACTTACAGAATCATAATCATCATAATAACTTCCAACCTGGCCATCTAATTTATTAGCATCCCACAAACTATCATCAGTACATGCTGCCCAATCTGAACATGCATAAGTTGTATCAATATCTGTATCTATTAAGAAAGCCTCATAAGAATAACATCCTGAAGTATTACATAAATATCCCCTTCCTTCTGTTAAATTTATTATAGAATCTGTACCATTCCAGAACATCTGAACTGCAGGAGGTCCTGTTCCTATACTTACATTCTGACTAAAATTAACATTCTCTAAAAAGACCTGAGATTCATTCTTAACTGCAACTGTTGATTCATTTATATAAATATTAGTTGTATCGTTCCAAAGATGGCCTGCTCCAGATTTACCTACACCGCCTGCAGCTTGTGCATCTACAACACACTCAAAAGAACCGTTTGCATGAATACCTATTACTTGTTGTCCTGCAGCACAATCTATCTTCATTCGAGTATAATTTCCATCCCATCCTGGATCTACTTCTGAATCTACACCACCACTATCTGCAGAACATTTAATACTTCCATTTACTTCTACACCAATTACTAAATAACCAGCTTCACAATCAGCAGCAGTTAAGTTTTTCATTTGATCATTAGTTAAATTATAATTTAAAGCAAGTTGAGTTTTATTCTCATAATATTGGAATTGATTAAGTGCAAGAGTATCTGTTTCTGTATATGATTGTAAATATCTATTATCACTTTCTGTTTCATTAAAATAATAAGTAAATTGTGTCATAGCATTAGGATCTACTTCAGTTTGAATATATCTATCATCTGAATCTGTTTTATTATAATAACCACTAAATAAAGTTCCTATTTGGGTTGCATTATATATTGAATTAACCATTGCATTATACTGTGTAAAATTTACATAGTTTTGAATCTGTGCTGACCACATTGTCATGTTTAGATAATATTGAAATTGGTTTAATGCAGCTGTATCACTTTCTAAAGTTATTGCTCCAACAACACAACCTGTAATTTCTGAACACTCGTCTTGATCTGTTAATGCAGTATTTATCTCTGTACGATTAGCTTCTAAAGACACTTCTATTTCAGATCTATTATTTAAAATACTTAAATCAAGTTCAGTATGATTTCCTTTTATTGCAGCACCCAATCTACTAAACCATGCAAGAACATCTACATAGGTTGAGTTATGTTTTACATAAAGACTTAAACTATTATTTAAGTTAGTAAAGTTATTTTGAATTGATGTATCAATTAAAGTCTTATTCTTTTGAATATTCTCTTCAACAATACTTCTATTTCCATATACAGAACTACCAACGTCTGCAGTAGTTACATCTCCTGATCCTTGAGCATCTACTCCACACTTAAAACTTCCATTGGCTTCTATTCCTGTAACCTTATCACAATCTGCAGCCTTAAGCCTAGTATAATTTCCATCCCATCCTGGGTCTACTTCAACAGTTAAAGCATTTTCTACACACCCAGTTATTTCACTACAAGCATCTTGTGCAGCTAATAAATCATCAGCTTCAGATTCATTATAATATAATCCAATATTCAACCCAAATTCAGATTTATTTAAATACTCATCAGCTTGGTCTATCCACTTTGGATCTGTTTCTGTATATGATTGTAAATAACGAGCATCTGCATCCGTCTTATTATAATAATCATCCCAATGACTTAAAGCATTTTCATAAGTTTGATTAAATGTGCTTCTCCAATCAGCATCCCAATTAGATAATATCAAAGAGGTTTCATTAATCCAAAATTTCTCAAATGCAGAATATAAAGGTACTGTTTGATTTACCCAGAATTTTCCATAAACTCCAGTTAGGATATCAACTGCACCTGTAGTCTGATTATTCCACCACTTACCATGTTGCTCATAATCTTCATAACTAGCATTATTACTTCCATTAACTAATAATCTTTGATAAGTAGAATTATCTTTTATATATAATCCTAAACTATTATTTAGATTAGTAAAGTTAGCTTCAACAGAACCACTTAAGTCAGATATATTTGCTTGTGTTGATAATTCTACCAGGGTTCTATTCCCTAACACTGAACTTCCTACATCTGCAGTAGTTACATCTCCTGATCCCTCTTGATCTACTCCACACTTAAAACTTCCATTCGCTTCCATACCAATCACTTTATCACAATCAGCAGCCTTAAGTCTTGTGTAGTTTCCATCCCAACCTGGGTCCGCTTCGGAAGTGAGAGCATCTGCAACACAATTAGTTATTTCAGAACACTCATCTTGTAAACCTAATTCATAATCTAATGTTTCAGATTGATTTGTATTGTTTACATAATATTGTAATTGTCCTAATGCCTTTGCATCTAATTCTGCAGTAAGATAACCACACACACTGACATCACCACATTCATCCCATGCATTTGAAACACAATCTGTAATTTCACTACATGCATCCTGATCAGCAAGAGCTGTATCTACTTCTGATGATAAATAATAATTATCATTTAATGTATCTGATAAATTTGTTTTATTTATATAATACTGGAAATGGCCAAATATGAGTGTAACATTATTTTGAATTGAAGTATCAATTAAAGTCTTATTGGCTTCTAAGTTTGTACTCATCTGTGTAAAATTAGTTCTATCTGCATTAGCCAAGTCTGTTCTATTTCCCAATATAGATTCTAATGTTGCAGTAATATTAGCTTGTGTTGATAATTCTACTAAGGTTCTGTTTCCTAAGATAGCACTCTCCCCATCTGTCCAATTAATAAAGTCAGCCATAATATCACTAAATTGTGATTCATTAATGTATTCCCCTAAGATTGCTCCAAATTGAGACTGATTAATATATGATAATAAGGTTGCATCCCACACAGTATAATTTATAAATTCAGTCATTATCTCTGCAAAAGTTGATTCATTAATATAGTATTGAAATTGATTTATCCCATTATCATAAGTTAGATTATAGATAGATACATTACCTAATTTCTCAAAAGTTAAATTAGCAACACTCGAACTAATAGTATTCTCTGAAATGTTTTGAGAGATAGCTGTATTTAGATCTGTAACATTCTGTTGTATGGATCCATCTAATTCAGTATGATTTCCCTTGATTGCATCTAAACCTAATGTATGATTACCTAAAATTGCACTTGTTACTTGTGTCCAATTAGGATATGTTTTAATATTCTCAGACCATTGAGTGATGTTTAAATAATTACCAAACATTGATCCTATCCAAGTAAAGTTTACATAATCACTTATCCAAACTGTTTGAAAATAAGTATTGTTTAAATCAGAAGAATTAACAAAGTCTTTTATTCCACCTTCAAACTGGCTGTTATTTACATACTCTCCAAGAACAGATCCGAATTGTGTTTCATTGATCATCTCACCAAGTATATCTGCAAAGTCTGATCTATTTACATAATCATCAAAAAGACTTAAGGCCCTATCATAAGTTGCATTATAAGTTCCATTCCATCCAGCCCCCCACATAGCTGCAACAGCATCACTACTATTATATCCATAAATAACAAAGGCATCATAGGTTGAATTATAAATACTTACATTTCCTATCTTAACAAATGTCTGATTAGCTTGGGTCCAGTTCGCATACCCTTCTAAATTCTTTGATAACTTAGAATCATTAAAATACATTATAGAAGTATCATTATAAAGATAAACTCCATCTCCGATCTTTGGTGCTAATCCAGATGTTGTAACTGAAGGCCATGCAGTTATACAATCCCCTCTTAAACAATAATTATCAGAACTAATATTTGTTGCATTCTTCAATTCATAATAATTTCTAAGATCTATATCACTTGTTGGAGTCCAGGCATAAGCCAAGCTAGTACAAATTACTAACATCAATAATATTAATACTTTATATCGCATAATCAACTCCTATAGTTTGTGTATCCCACACTTTAATTATGAATGTAATTACTAAGCTAGTATTATTGTAAGTAGCATTATAATGAGTTCCAACAACTAATCTCAATCCATCTAAATAGATCCTTTCTAATTGAGGTGTTGAAGATGTTGTTACTGTTAAAACTCTATCTGTAGCCCCATCATTTCCTGTGCAATCACTACCCAATTTATAAACTGATGTCTGAAACTCTGCACCTGGATATGTTGCTCCAGCCCCTGCAGCATATTCTACAAATGTAGGAGTAACCCTCATAAGTCTAGCTTCATCATGATGTGCTTTATTCTTGAAATTATATCTAACAGGCTTATTCATAACTACCCAGATATTATCTGTATCTGTCGGCACCCTAACTCTATCATCTTTAGAAATATCATATCTTACTTTAAAATAACCAATAGCAGTTCCATGACTTACTACTCCTTGATCTTCAAGTGTAACTTCATCTTCTTCAATTTGAATGGATGCATAAGTATCATCCTCAACTGGATGCCTAGTAATTGTTTCAGTATCTATAGATTCATAATCAGCATCAAGAGTTCTAGTCTCCCTATAAATAATTACCTTGTCTCCTATCTCATCTAAGTTTCTTTCATAAGTAAATGTTTCTTCTGGGATTGGTTGTAAGACTAATGAGCTAACTGGATTAGTTCCTGCAAGTGTCTTATAAATCTTATCTTGCTGTCCTGAATAAACCATAGATATTTCTATAACATCTAAATTAGAATATCCATTTGTAAAGTTTGCTAGATTAACCTGCCACTCTCCGTTTGCATTTGTAGCAAGTTCTGGATAACTAGATTCTCCACCATTATGAGATTCTCCAGTATTTAGGTTTTTAATATTAACAACAACATCTGCAATAGGAGTAGTAGAATTAAATGAATATACATGTCCTGCTATAATTAGTGGTGTGGCCATTTTCTATTTTCCATTCTCGGATTTAGCATAATGTTGAGGAAATTCTCTTCCTTTTAATACCATGAACTTCTAAATGATTATCAAGCATACCTTTAATTAAGTTATGTTGCCCCTTAAGATTTGTAGCATATTGACCTTTTGAATTTGAAATATTACCAATAGTGTAATTACTCACATCTTCATAAGATCCACCGGATGCATACACTACTCCTTGAAGTGCAGCTGCTAATTGTATCCATTCAGAAACCCAATCAGGTAAGTTTGCTGTGATGTACCCATACGTTCCTGAAACTTTAATATTATCAGATCCGTCACGAACCATATAAAAACTAAACTTAATTGCCCCTATTCTTTCATCAACAACATAATCATTATTTTGACCTTCTGTTTGAACCGTATAACTATCTGTATCTACAGTCTTGTAAGAAACTGCACTTATTGCTGCAATCTTTCCATAATCTTCAAAGTCTGTAAAGTAAAGTAAAGATCCAAAATTACCATCTGATAAATCTCTTGAATTAAATTCTGCATCAGTGAATGAGGGTTGAGTTTCTTTATCTATAGATGTCTTTAATATACCTTCTACTTCTCTCTTTGCCCTAAGAATTTGTTTATCAAGAACATCATTATCTACATCAGAAATATCTAATTTGTTTATATCTCTCACGTCTTGATATTTAACATAATCTCCATCAGCCATAGAATCACCTCCTACTCTTGAAATACCATATAAGCCCAAATATAAGCATTATCCCTAAGACTACACCTAGTATAATCCATCCATTAATATCTTCTCCTGGCACGTCTATCACATCGTCAGGCACGTCTGGTGGTGTATCTGGTTCAATAGGAATTATAGGATCTATTGGTTCAATAGGTTGCTCTGGCTCAGTAGTTTCTCCGCCCCCATTATTACTCCCGCCACCGCCAC
>Ga0222679_1000603_pt1 | contig 12272 bp, 33 predicted proteins | sample AntAcemetagen939_FD_179843 | JGI IMG/M metagenome (GOLD analysis project Ga0222679, IMG submission 179843) | Saline water microbial communities from Ace Lake, Antarctica - #939 | ecosystem: Environmental > Aquatic > Non-marine Saline and Alkaline > Saline | place: Antarctica: Ace Lake...
TTCAACTAAACATATTGTATCGTTGTGGTCTCCATTATGACATACTAAGCAAATTCCTATCTTTTCAAATCCTCTACCCTTTCCCATACCAACAGAATCATATCCAAAATGAATTATCTTTCCATTCTCATTCAAAACTCTTTTCATAATATTCTTTATTTTAGTAAGACTTCCGACATACTTCCCATCATATTTCTCTCTTGATTTTCTTAAATTATATGGTGGGTCAAAAATAATAGTATCAAACTTCATATCTGTATTTTTAATAAACTCATAAGCATCTCCAATAAAATCAGGTTTAAATTCATCAGAAACATCTACTCTAAACTCATCGCAATCCATCTTAACTTGCCCTGCGAATAAATTTAATACCTTTCCACTACACCATCCTTCTGTCCATAGTTTTAACTTTGGTTGCCTAAACGTCCATTTGTTTGGTGGTTGTGCTAAATATTCATATTCCATCTTAGTTCCCCTTTGGTTCGGATGGCGAAGTCAATCCCATTATTTTAGTTAATCTTTGTGGTAGTAAATCTAATTTAAATTTTTGGATTGTTGAAGACATTTTTTCATTATCTAAGAGATGTATTATTAAAGCCATATCTTGTAATAGATGCTTTGTTCTAACTGGTTTTCCAATTCTCTCTGGATAATTTCTTACTTCTTTACTTAGTCTCATAAAGATTTGTCTTAGTTGTTGTAATTCCATTATATTTTATTACGTTTTTACTATCTAAGTCGAAGTCTTCCTCTTTATTAATTCTGCAATTATACATCCTGTTAATATACATATAAACCAATATAAAATTATTTGTATATTTGTTATTATCATTTCGTTTCTCCTGTAGTAAGCGAATCTGCAATCACTTTCATTTCTCTATAGATTATAATATACATTAAGACACACATCATTAATGATAGAAACGCCCAAGGGTCTTGACTGTCTAAGAAATTATAAAAATTAACTCCAAGGAAGATTATAGCTAAGAACAACCACCCACCGTTCATGCTTTCACCTTCCCATTCTTTAGATTAAGCGAACCAAATATCTTTTCTATTTCTTCAACTTGTATTGCCCACATAGCTTTGTTTAATATTTCTTGAAGCCATAATTTATAATATTCTTCATAGCCTTGATTTTCTAGATTGAGAATTGTTTCTTGTAAATTCATTCCTTCTTTATCTAATTCTTCTATAATCATGGCGACGCCTCCTGGACACTTGACGATTTATATTTATTTTTCCAGTTATCTCTTGATAGTCTTAGCTCCTCGCATTTGTATAATAATTTATATCCTTTGCTAAGAATTAATTTAGCATCTTCTGTTGTTAAATGAGAAAAATCTACAATATCTTCGGATTCTTTAAGTAGCTTTTCCATTTCTATTTCAATCTCTGATTTTGGTGTTTTCATTCTTTACCTCTTGCCTTTCTTAATTTATGAATTTTTACTGCATCTTCTATGTTCATATTTTTATAAATTGATGGATGATTTTCTTTTAGTTCTTTCACAAATTCTTCTTTTTGTTTTTCATTCATCTTGTTCTTCCTTTAATTTTTTATAACATTCATAGCATCTGTCTTCATTTAGTCTGAAGAATAATGCTCTTTTCCCACAATCTTTGCAGGGCTTTCCAAATATAAATTTTTTCATGTGAATTCACCGAAATGATACATTTTGTGACATTCTGAACAAACTACTTTTAAATTTCTAAAGTCATCGTATGTTCCTCCATTAATTCCCCTGCGGATTCTATGTATTTCTAATTCCGAAATATCAAACTCTTTTTTACATTCTTCGCAAGTATTTTCAACGAATTTACAAAGCAACTCTTTTTTGTTTTTACTTATCATTTTACTTTTGTAATGTCGTCAATATCAACAAAATCACCTTCTTTTAGTTCTAAGTCTGTAAGGTCTGCTGGTTGAAGTCTTATATCTACACTTCCTCCAACTTTTACAATCTCTCTTTTTCTCATACTTATTTATAAGTATTAATCTTTATAAACTTTTCTATAAACTTTAAAGTAACGACAAAACTTTTATAAAGAAAGAGATATTAGTTATTTAATGATAATTACTTTTAATATATTTTCGGTTAAGTGGCAGGTGTTTGTGCTTTGATTCGACATAACACCTCCACTCTCCGTTTCTCATTAACTATTCATAAGTAACTACACTATAAAAATCTTTCTATTCTGCGTTTTTTCTCAAAACATAGTAAATTGCCATATTTGATGCAATAATTACAAAAAACCAGTTGTTTCCATCTCCTACTAAGTTGTAACTAAGTAGTAATAAATTTAATAAAAATAAAAATAATAAAATTTTGTATTTCATCTAATCTTCTTCAGATTCTTCTTCTTCTTCTAAAATTTCATTTTCTTCCATTTTTTTAACCTCCTAGTTTATTTTACAAGACTAGTTGAATTGAAATGTCCTTATTTAGTAATTTTGTGATTCCACCACTATATTCAATAAATCCTAATTCTTGAAGTGCATTTAGCATTAAAGTTAGTTTGTTGTGATTTATTCTATCTGCGAAAAATCTTTTCCAATCTGAATGACCTAAATTTAAACGAATTGAATAATCCATTGCTAAATTGCTTGTTTTAATTTCATTAAAAAATCTGTTACAATGTTTCAAAGAATCTATTAAAGCTATTAATTCTTCTCTACTTGCTTCTGTTCGGACTTCTTTGGGTTCTTCGTTTTGTGATGGTTTTTGATATTTTACTATAATTAATTTATCTAACTCTTTAATTATTTCTATTGAGCTTTTTTCTTTCCATTGATTTGCTTCTACTTCTAAAATTTTTTCTGGATGAAATTTATTATATAATTCTAAAAGTCCTCTTGTATAAAATTCTAATTCTGTATTTCTTTTTTTATAATTTGTTCCTATTAAAGTTTCTAATGCTTTTCTATAAGTTTTGCATCCTTTGACCCCTAAGACCATTGGTTCTCCTTTTTTTTCTATACTTTGAATTGGTTTACTTGTTACTTCCATTTTCTTCCTCATCTAAAAATAATTTATTTTTATCCTTAATTTTCTCAGGCTTATCTGAAGGTAGATACCATAATGCACTGCTTTCTTTATATCCTTTACAATTACACATAAAATATCCACACATCTGTTTTTTGTTTAACTTCCCACAATTCCAACATGGTGCATAATCTTCTTCTGTCATAATATAAATGCTTTCAAATCATTTAGTAAATTTAATATTGCGTTTGTGTTTGGGGTTATGCCTAATTTTTTACAATCTTCATAATATAATAAATTTTCTCTTATTAATTTTTTAAGTTTAAAATCTTGTGATTCAAAAAGTAAAACAGCTAACTTTCTTGAACAAATGTTTGGTTCGTTGCAAAATATGGAACAAGATTTACAGGAGCAGGATATGGTAGTTCTTCCACTTTTTTTTGTTAATTGGACTATTTGACCGTCTACATCATAATATCCGTTTTCGCTTGGTTCTATTAGACCTAACTTAATAATCCCTTTTGCGTTTTTAATTAGTTTTTTCATTTTTATAATTTAGTCATCTTTGATTCAACTAACCTCCTATGTTCTTTTCTACTTTTTTCTTGAGTAAAAAATGCGTTACCATTAATAAATCTTTCTCCTTTAAGAAATCCAGAGTAGCCATTATATAATAATTTTTCTTCCATACTTAAATTAATCCAATCTTCAAGCTTTTTCATCCTCACCACCAATTAATTTGTATGCTTTAAACTTACTCATGCTTAATATTTCTTTGTTTTTGTATCCCATTTTTTCTAATGCTTTTATTTGAGGTAGACTTGGGTCTTCACTTTTCCATTTTTCTAAAGTTTCTTTTTTGATTTTAAATTGGGCTTTCGGAACTTTTCCTACTTGCCCGTTAGGGAGTTTTATATAAACTAAAATATGGAATTCATCTTTGGCATAGATTAAGTTGCTTAGTTCTATTTCGTTTGATTCACTTAATCCTTCAATCTCTTTTGCGATTACTTCTGGCTTTGAATTTTTTAGTGATATTACTTTCATTTTTTCCCAACTCCTATTATTATTCCTATAGGATAAAGAATTGACACAATTAATAAACCAAGAAATCCCATTTTTTCCCAATACAATACTCCAAGAATAATACTACTTATAATCATTAATGATAATATATATAAATTTATTTTAATATTCATCTTGTTCCTCGATTATTTTTTTAACTTTCTCAATGTCTAACTCGTCTCCGTATTCCCATTGGTTATCTATCTTGTCTTGGGGTTTTAACTTTATAACATCTGTGTTTCCGTATTTGCCGAATTTTCTTGGTTTCATGTCTTTTTTAAGATTAAAGACTACTTAAAGGTTTCGCTTTTGTTTTGCTTTTGTTTTATTACTTTTAAGTTAAAACTCATCTTTAAATAGTTTTATATTATTAATATGATATAACTGGGGAGCTATAAGAAAAGAGGGTCGGCGATTATATCAAACACCCCTTATATTAAAATGGAAATACAAAAAATGATAGATGAGGTGAAATGTGATGAAGACAATTTTGAATTCTTCTATCCTAATTTGCATAAGCAAAGACAGGCAGATTTCAACTTATCTAAATGTCTTAGAAATATTAGATGAAATTAGATAAAGAGACTTTGATTTTAATTACTATATTAGCTTTGTTATTTATTGGTCTTGATATTTTAATTTTATTTATTGATTTTAATCAGGAAACTTCTTATTCTCAATATTCTTCTTATGAGTTTTATGCAGATAAGTTTAGTTCTGATTCTATTATTTTAAATATTTCAGATTATTGTTCTGATTCTTTTAATCCAGTTAGATGTGTTTTTGATTTAATTCCTATGGATTATGACGATAGTCGAGTTGGTCAATCTGAACCTGCTTTTAGAAATCCAGGGGATTATTTTGTTTTTGGTGGAGTTTGTAGGGATTTCGTAATTTTACGTGCAAGTGCTTTAGATAATTTAGGAATTCATTGCATGTTTGATTTTAGTAAATCTCATCATGTGTTTTTGGTTTGTGCTTATGGTGATGATTTTTATGTTTTGAATAATCAGTATTTTTATAGATATTAGTCATTTTATAGTTGTTACAAAACTTATACATATCTTTATATACTTAGTTTTATAACTATTCTTATGAAAGTTATTGATAAAGGTATTAATGATAAAAGAGTTAGAGTAATTATTGGAAGCAATAAATATGGAGAAAAAGGAATTTCTAAACCGATTAAAACAATTTTAATTAAAGATGCTACAACTGAAGAAGTTTATAAAAAAATAATCGAGGCATTGAATGAATAAAGAAAAAATTGAAGAAATAAAAGAGTATATTGAATCTTCTGAGGTCGAAGTAGGTGAGATTGATTTAGGCGATAAAGAAATTTGTGATATTAAAGCTAATCCTGTTTTGTTGGCAGAATTTTATATAAAATATTTTAATGAGTTTAATCGTGTGTTTAGAGATTGTGGAATTAAAGAAGTTAAAGAGATAATATGCTATAGAAAAATATTTAATGAATTAATGAAATTGTCTTCTTATAAAAATAGTGATTCTGAATTTGGGAAAAGTTATTCTATTAGTTTACTTGAGGATTATGTTTTAGAGAATTATGATTTGATTTCTGGATTTTTTGATTTTTGGTTGGAGGTTACTGGATGAAGTTGATTAGTCAAATGATAGAAAAGAAGATGGAAAATTCTAGAATTTTGTCTAAAAGTCATCAGTACGAATTAAGCTATCAAGAACACATATCTGCATATCTTTTGTCCTTGGCATATCTTGAATTGAATGATAAAAATATTAAGTTGAAATCTCATTTATTTAGTAAATTTATTGTTGAGCTGAAACCTTTATATTATCAGAAACTTTTGAATCTTAAACAAGAGGAAGATTTTATTATTATGAAAGCTATAAAAAAAATTGGTTTAGATGTTGAAGAACAGTCAAATAAATGGGGTTCATTGTTCTCAGAGTTTACTTGGGCTATACTTTCTTATGAGCATATGGAGAATGATTAATGGAAAATAATGATATAAAACCTACTGATGCGTCAATTATTCCTATGGTTGAAAGATGCCTTGCTAATTTTATTAATGAGCAGGGCGTTCAAAAAATATCTTCTTTATTGAGTTGTATTGATGTCTTGAAAAATTATTTAATTGTTAATTATGGTGAAGAGTTTACTATTAATATTGTAAATAAAAATCTTGGTTTGATAAAGTTATCAAAAATTAAAACATATTCTGACTTAGAAAGATTTATTAAAAAGATAAGACCAAAAGTTAATGAAGTTAGAATGTTATATGATTCTATTAAAGGGACTAAGCAACAAAAAAATAAATCTGTGTCATCTATAAGAAGTCTTTCAATTAAAGTATCTCCTTATCAACAAGAGTTACATTATCTATTAATGATTTTATTAAAGGCTAGTACTTTACAAAATAGAGCTATCTCTAGAGAATTGTTGAGAAAACCAGAAGAATCTAAATCTAATTACACGTCGTTTGAAAGATATCGTGATGATAATAAAGATGGAAATAATTGAATCTATTAATACAAATTTTTCTGTAAGAAATATGAATAAAAGTTTTAACAGCGAATTTGTATTTATCTTTGCTCGTCCTAGATATGGGAAGACTCTTGCAGTTGAATCTCTGTTAGAGCTATATCATAAAGCTGGATATACTATTCTATGTTTGTCTGATGTTAAAGACGATTGGGAACTTGGTTATTCTATGTTCATGCCTGAAAAACAATATCATCTTAATAGGTTGAAAAAAGATGGAACAATTCCTGGCAAAAAAGATGTTAAATTATACCATCCATTTAGTTTTTCAATTCCATCTAATAAAATCCCAGATATTAATTTTTATGGATTTAGCCTAAAGGATTTAAATAGGTCAGAACTTTCTATGATTTCAGAGAGTGCGTGGGAGTCGGATACATCTCGTCTTCTTCTTAATGCTTCTAGTAATGTTTCATCTAGTACTGGTCTTGATGCTTTTCTGCATTATATACAAGATAATATTGTTGGGAAGAAGGATGGGAAAGAGCTAAAGCCAGACCCAAAACTATTCAATTTAAGTGTTACTGGTGGTACGGCAAAGAGTTTACAAGATATTGCTTCATACTTTTTGCCATTTAGAAAAGATTATTTTTTAGTTGCTGACAATTCTGATTTAAAACTAGACTGGGGTAAGATTCTTAATGATAATAAACATTATCATGTTTTTGGTAGTTGTTATATTAGTGACCCAAAAATAAAAGAATTCTGCATCCTTTCTCTACTTAATTCTATTATTAGAAATAGAAAGAAGGGTAAGAAACCTATATTGATTTACATCCCAGAAATAAGATTTTTAGTACCTTTCCGCCCTGAAGGATATAAGAAGTTCCTCGCTACTTCTATGAAATCTACTATTTCAATAATGGGTAGTATGGGAAAAGGTGGTATAGCTGGAGTTTTTGATTCTCAGTCATTTACAGATACTGATGAAGATGTTGTTAAAAGTCAAACTAAAACATTTTTTGGAGAAATGGGTTCGCAAGATATAGACCGTATCTCTAAAACTTTGAGATGGTCTAAAGACCAAATTAAACCCTTAATTCAATCTGATGCAATAAGAACAAGCCAACCAACATTTCTTTATATGGGTGATGTAGATAGAGGAACGTGGACTCCTAGATTTCCAAGTCATTGTCATGCTGAAGAAAGTTATGAGTTTAATGAAATGTATAAGAAACATTATCCTGAGAAGATGAAAAATTATAATGAATTGATTTCTAAAATGAAAAAACTTGTTGTAGATGAAAAAACTAAAATTAATGAAAAAATAAAGAGAGAACAACAGAAGAAGAAAGAAGATGTGGAAAGAAAGAAGAGAGATAAAGAGTCTAGGAATAATAAAAAATCTGATGATGTTACTTTTGTCAATATTCACCAAAAGGAAGAGAAAACAAGACTCAGGGATATGGAACTTACATATAATATGTACCATGATGAGAATCTTCCTAAATCAGAAAGAGGGATAAGAGCTATAGCTATTAAACTTGGTATAAGTAAATCCACCGTTGCTAATTATCTCAAACAACATAACAATACTCAAAATAAATTTACTACGGAAGATGTGTCCACCTCAGATGTTAATATATTTGACCTATAGGGTTATTTGCATTGTCCACAGTTGATAATAGAAAAATTTAAATATACATATTAATTTATAATAACACGGGTATTACCATATTAAAAGAATAAACACTGGTTGTTCGTCCATTGGACAGAGATGAGTTGCTGGAGAAAAATTTATTCAAATGGGAACACCTAATTAAAATAATAACGACGATAAAATGCATAAAAACTATTCAAACATCCTTCAAACTTCCACGAGACTTTTAATGTCCAGTCCTAATTATAATATAAAGATGAGGTCTGGGTATATTTTCTGCTCTTTTATAGTCGATAAAACACCTATGATTTCGTCTGCTCTAAATTGTGAGGTGTGTCCAATGAAAACATTATATGGACACAATATCTGATGTCAAGAACTAAAGGTGCAAGAGATATATCTATAAGAAAGAAAAGAAGTGATATAAATAAAAGAAGAAAAATGTATGCTAAGAAACCTACAAAAAAGAAAAGAAGAGTTAATGGGAAATTAGTCTTATATAAAAGTAAAAGAAAACATGGTGACCCTGTTAGTATTTGGTTTCAAGAGAAGAAGAGAATGAGACACGATGGATATATGAAATGGCATAAAGGCATCAGGCGGTATGTCGATAGAACTACTAAAACATGGATTGACAAACCAACTAGAGTGAATCCTCAAAGTATCTCTACTCCTGAGAAACTTGGTGAAGTTACTATTGATATATTACAGTATCCTGGACTTTTTAATCTGACTATGCCAACTCATTCTAAAAATAGATATGGTGTCAGCTATAAGAAAAAGGCAAATATTAAAATTACTGAAACAGAGGAGGGATTACATGCTGTTGTCTCGGATTTTTCAAAGATGAGACACTATGGATGGTTCTTTAAAAATGAGATTATGCGTTAATTGTCTTAATAGATTACCAGATGACTCACATTATAATACTAAATATTGTTCATATAAATGTCTTTGGCAATTTCATAATAAAAGAGTTGGTGCTAAAAAACGACTAATTAGAAGAAATAAAAAAATACTTAAACCACAGAGATTTTGTCCCAACTGTAATAAAGAGATTGACCAATTAGAACATCATTCTATGAAGTTTTGTTCATTAGCGTGTAGAGAGAATGTTAGATATAAAAAAGATAAGGTAAAGAGACTAGAATTATCTAAACTATTGTATATTAAAAATAGAGAAAAAATTATTTCTCGTCAGAAAAGATATGCTAAAATGAATCGAGATAAAATAATATTAAGTAGGAAATTATTTAGGAAGAATAATTTAAAAAAGGTTAGGATTCAAAATATGGAATATTATAAAAAGATGAGGTCTAATCCTGACTGGGTTGTTAAGTCTAGATTACGAGGTTTGCTTAATAGTACATTTAAGAATTATATTAATGGTATGAAAACCATGCACTCTGTTGATTATGGTGTAAATTTTATTGATATTATTGAACACCTTAAACCATTTCCAGAAGATATTTCAAAGTATCACATAGACCATATTCGTCCTCTTTGCTCTTTTACATTTGTTAAAGAAGATGGTTCTGTTGATTTAGAAGAAATTAAAAAAGCGTTTGCTCATGGAAATCATCAGTGGCTTACGATTGAAAATAATCTTAGGAAAGGTGGCAAATGGAAAGCATAATTAATAAATATGTAGCATTATATCTTAGGGTATCTACTGAAGAACAAGTTAAACATGGAACAAGTTTGGATGCTCAATTAAACAAACTCCAGGAGTATTGTAAATTTAAGGAATGGACTGTGTTTAAAATTTATAAGGATGAGGGTATATCTGGTGGCTCTACAAAGAAACGAAAGGCTTTTCTTAGAATGATTGAAGATTCAAAACAAGGTAAATTTTCTGCAGTTGTCGTAACTAAAATAGATAGAGCTTTTAGAAATGTTGTTGATGCTCTTTTAGTATTAGAGGATTTTAGGGTTAATGATATAGACTTTGTTTCTATAGCTGAAGATATTGATACTACTACTCCTATGGGTAAAGCTATGTTTACAATAATTTCTGTCTTTGCACAATTAGAAAGGGAGATGAATGCAGGTAGGGTTCGTGACGTTAGGATTCTTAGATTTAAACAAGGGATGTTCCCAGCTCGTGCTTTCTTTGGATATAAACCTATCAAAAAGGACAGAAAGATAATTGGGTTTGGTATTGATAAGAAGAAGGCTGAAATAGTCGAAGACTGCTTCCTTATGGCTTCTAATGGCACTTCCTATAAGAAAGTGTGTGCTAAACACAAAATTAAGCCTCAGTCCTATTATAATATTTTAGAGAATAAAGTTTACTATGGAATCATTGAATTTGAAGGCGAAGAAAAAGTCGGAGTTCATCCCCCTATTATATCTAAAGAATTATTTGAGAAAGTAAATCAAAGATGAGTATCTAAACCTGTGTTTCTTGTAAACGTGCTTTGTAAATCTGATGCATAAACATTTTCTTCTTTATTTACTAATTCTCCTCTCATTTTTAAAAACTCCATATCGTATGTATCTGATTGGGTTAATGTTATTTTTATAAATTTGATTGAGTTTTTTGCACGAGGTACTTTGAAGTCAATTGAGTTTTTACTTGTTCTAAATCTACTCGCTCCTGTCATTGCTACAAATCTACTTCCGCCTAATTGGTTTATTACTGTTGTTCCTGAGAATGCCATATCAGTTTACTTCCTGGCTAAATATTAGTTTATTTCTTTTTCTCACTGCTGTTTCTCCAGTATTCCAGTCTTGAACTACAACACTTGTTGAGGATATTTCTTTTGATTTTTTCATTATTCTCGTTGCTTTTTCAAGAATAAAAACTCTTATTGTTTTATTTTCTCCTTTTATCGTATATAGTTTTACCATTAAATTTTTCTCCTTCTTCTTTTTTGTGCTATTCTTTTATTTATTGCAATTTCAATCGCATCATCTTCTCCTAAAAATTCTTTTTCTTGTAATCTTTTTGATACTCTATCGTCATATTCATGAGTTTTTCTTCCTTCACCAAAATCTATTTTTATTTTTTTTATTGCCATTAGTGAGACCTCCTCTTTATTTGAAAATATGTCGTTTCTTTTTTCGCCATCTTTAATTGTGCTGGAGTGAATCCAACTTTTAATATTTCTTTCCTTGAGAATATTTCTATACTTCCTGATGGCTCATGATATAATTCGTAAGTCTCTTCTGCAAAATTTCTTACCTGTGTTAATTCAAATCTTGGCTCTAATGGTTTATTTATTTTTTTAAAAGAGTTGCTGTGTATTCCCATTAGTGTTTCCTCATATAAGATTTAGCATAAGTCATAGCTTGGGGTTTTGTTTTGAAATTTTTTAATGTTTTTGAGGTTATTTTATTATCTAATTCTACAATCCATTCACTTGGTTTATTATAGCCCCATGCTTCTTTATTATAATCTTGTTTTGTAACAAATAACCATAAATCTCCACTTCCACTTATTTTATCATAATTTCTTCCCCATTGATAATAGTCTTTTTTCTTTTTTACTAATTTCCAATCTTTAGTTGCCATTTTAAATAAAAGGTTCTAATTGCCTTTCCAATTTAGCTTTTGAAATTTTATCTTCCTTCATTACTTTCCTAACTGCTTCTCCGTAACTATAATCGTCATCCATCAATCTTAATACTTTTCTTGCAGATTTTGTTTTGTATACCATTTTATTTTAAATATCCCCCATCTTCTATAGAATCAATTAATTTTTTAAAACTATTTCCTTTATTCCATACTTCCCAATCATAGTAAATTGGTGATATATCTGAAAATGGTATAAATCCTATTACTTCATTTCCCTTAGAAATAGTATAACCATTCCCATATCCTTGTTTTGCTGTATATCCTTCTTTCTTTAATTGTTTTCTGAATTTAATTTTAATACTAGTTGCCATCTTAATTTTTCCTCATGTAAGATTTAGCGTAAGTCATAGCTTGTGTTTTTGTTAATTGTTTTTTTACTTCTTCTTCACTTTCACCAAAAAAATCTCCTACCCAAAAACTCCATATATGACCCTTAAGCCCTTGTGGAGAAGAATTTGGAGCAATAGCGATTGTTTCAGAAGATTTTTTATTTCCCCATTCTGTAACTTCTTTATCTT
>Ga0222679_1000605_pt1 | contig 12252 bp, 12 predicted proteins | sample AntAcemetagen939_FD_179843 | JGI IMG/M metagenome (GOLD analysis project Ga0222679, IMG submission 179843) | Saline water microbial communities from Ace Lake, Antarctica - #939 | ecosystem: Environmental > Aquatic > Non-marine Saline and Alkaline > Saline | place: Antarctica: Ace Lake...
ATTGTGCGACGTACTCAATGCTTTATATAAGCCATTACATAGCATAGGCACAGACTCAAGCCAATACACTACTACATCTAGTGGTATGTGTGGGGATAATAACAAATAGTTTATTAATGATTGGGCGATTAGCTTGCTTTGTTTGTTTGTTTATGTCATACTCTCTTTAGCACCACATCAGACCTATACCAGCACCCCATCCCCCCCCTTGTAATCAAGATTAGGGGTACCTACCTTATCTACTCAAATTTTACTAAAAGAAAAAACCAGATATTATCTACTCAAATTTTACTAAAAGAAAAAACCCCACAAAATTTCCCAAAAAAATACTAAAGGCAAAAGCATACCTACTCATACTTACTCATAATTTTAAATAATGAAATATTGGAAATATCTAAAATATGTTGTTCGTCATAATTGGTGGAAGGAAAATAATCATAAAATGCAATTGCACAAAGGCACAAGGTCCTATTTTGAACTGTTATTGGTATATTAATAATATATGAAAAGATATAGAATAAAAGAACCAGTATATAAATTATTCTTAGATTTTTTTACAGATTGCACAGAAAGAGAAATGTTAGATTATTTAGCGAGATGCAATGAAGCTTTCAACGATTTGGAGGAGCATCGTTGCCAAGGAAGAAACATATCTAACAATAAATATTCAGTAATATGGATAGATAGCAAATTGAAGTTCCCAGAATCTATGGCAGTTATCAGTCACGAATTGATACATCATGTTTTAGGCGGTTTAAATCAAAGGGGAATCCCAATCAATTTTAAGAACGAAGAGGTTATAGCTTATTTGCATGAATATTTTTTAAGGGAGATAATTAAGAGAATTATAAAAAAATGATCTTTCGGCTCGTGAGACTCACGAGCCTTGGGAATTGACTCACGAGACTCACAATCTGAAAATGATTGTGGAATAATGGCTGTGATACAAGCTCATCATACATGTCGGTTGGTGAGTTGGAGGCTAATAGTTGGAGGCTGATGGGACCAATTATTAACTTCCTACCTACTACCTGAAAAAAACTAAAATGATATATTTTATAGAATGTATTTGGGAATCTTCAAACGATGGACTTGTTGTTCGGTATATTAATCATACTAAAATCCATAATACTTATTAAAATGAAAAAGCAAAAAAGAAAAGGTATTCCAAAAATAAATGTTGATGACAAAAAGGCTGTAGAGCTTTTGTTGAATAAGAGGGCTAAGAACGCTTGCTCTCTCACTAGGCTTGGTAAGGCGGACCGTAAATATCTCGGTGGTATGTTTGAGGTTTTCAGAAATACTGTTGAGCCTACTATTGTTGAGGGGCCAGCTAAAGCCAAGACTAAACCTTATAAATATACTCCTAGGGAGATGTGGAATAATATTGCTAAGTATTTTGAAGTGTCTATAGAATATGGGCAGCCTCTTACTATTACTGGGATGGGTGTTTTTAACGGGATAAATAGGAAGGACCTTTTCGACATAATACATTCTAAAACTTTAGCGAAGGAGTTCTATTTTTTAAAGGAGTGCTCTAGTTTTGTGGAAATGTATAATGAGTACGCTGTGCATAAGAAACAGAATCCTGCCGGTCCGATTTTTGTTTTGAAGAATTTTGGGTGGAAGGATAAATTTGAGATTGAAGCTTCTGCTAATGATGGCTCTCTTAGTGAGGAGGAGAGAGCAGCAGCACAAAAGAGAATTTCTAAATTTACCGAATAAGGCTCTATGAATATATATAAAAAGAAACTCAAAGCTGAGTTTATAAAGATTTTAAAAGAGTCTGATAAGGATGAAATCAGAAACTTTTTTCGGGCTTCAGAAAATTTGGATGAGATGGTTGTTAAGTGTGTTTTGTGGGGGCATCATTTTATGCCTAAGTATTTTAGTAAGCCCACGCCTGATTTTCATTATAATTTGGTTAAGCGTTTTTTCAGGGCTGGTAATGATTACACTGCTTGCCCTCGTGGTTTCGCGAAAGATTATTGGGTAGAAACTCCTACACTAACAAACGAAGGATTCAAGAAGTTAAAGGATATAAAAGTCGGTGATTTTGTTTTCGGAGAAGATGGTAAGCAAACTAAGGTTATAAAAAAGACTGAAATCTTTTATGATCGTAATTGTTACTCAGTGAAATTTTCTGATGGGTCTGAAATAATTGCAGGTGAAACTCACGATTGGCTTGTAGAGGATTCTTTATTAAGACATAGAATAGATTATGTACCTAGAAATGGTAAGAAGGAAACAGTTAAAAGTAGAAAGGGAACTGAATTGCTTAAAAAAACTACTAAAGAACTGAGTGAAAAATTATTTATTAATAAAAATGGTAAAAGAGAAGTCAATTATTCAATACCAGTTTGCAAACCAGTAGAATTTGTAGAAAAAGCTTACGAGATAGACCCATATTTTTTAGGACAATGGCTAGGGGATGGTACTACAAAAGCACCTCATATTACTACAATGGATGAGGAAACAGTAGAATATATATATGAATATGCCGATAGAATGGGATATAAAGTGAGAGTTATCAGGGCTGGAGGAAAATCTAATACTTATTGTTTATCTGGAGGGCTACAAGCTAAACTTAAAGAAGTTGGTGTTTTTGGTAATAAGCATATTCCTGATGAATATAAATTCGGATCAGTCGAACAAAGACTAGCGTTGTTACAGGGATTATTAGATTCTGATGGTACTATTTCTAAAGCTGGACATTCTTCATTTACATCGACTAACAAAAACCTTGCTTATGACACTTTATATTTAATATTATCATTAGGTATAAAAGCAACCATAAGAAATGGTATACCAAAGATAGGAGATAAAAAATGTAGTAGATATTACGAAATTAATTTTACAACTAATTTAGAAGTTTTTAAACTTGGAAGAAAAAAGGATAGGCTACCTAAATTTTATTCTAGAAATAACCGTAGATATATAGTCGCTGTTGATAAGGTTAAATCAGTGCCTACTCAATGTCTAGCTGTCGATAATGATTCTCATTTGTTTTTAGCTGGTAAGGAACTTATACCGACTCACAACACTACCATGAATCAACTTTGTATATTTTATTCTTGTGTTAACGGATTGGATGAGTTCATTGTGCTGATTGAGAAAACTTGGAATGAGGCTTCAGAAGTATTGGAGGCGTTAAGGGAAGAGGCCAAGTTAAATGATGAGATCGTTAGGGTGTATGGAGATTTGACCAAGGTGAACGCTAAGGGGAAAGACCAAGAAGGCATCAGGGATTCAACTGGTGACTTTTTTATAAACGGAGTTAGGTTGAGGGCTAAGGGTTTTGATTCTCCTATTCGTGGTTTAAAGTCTAGGCACTCCAGACCGACCAGAGTTATTTTAGATGATATTGAGTCTGATGAGCATATCGATAATGTGGAACAGCGAGCCAAGTATTTGAATAATTACATTAAGGGTGTTATCCCTGCGGTGGATAATGATACCGGAGTTATTAAGATGTGGGGGACTATTCTGCATGATGATTCCTTACTTAACACATTGATTAACAATCATAATGGCCGGGTCTATGCAGCTTGGGATAAAGAGCATGTTTTGCTGTGGTCTTCCAACTGGACTGTCGATAAACTGGAAAAGAAAAGAGAGGAGATGCGTATTTCAGAAAAAGGTGATGCCGGTTTTTATCAGGAATATTTTAATCAACCTATCTCAGAAGAGGACCAGATTTTTAGAAAAGAGATGTTTCGATATTTTAAAGGGCTTGATTTGGAAGAAATTAAAAAGAAGCCTCATCATATTTACACACTAGTTGATCCAGCTATTTCCAAAAAGACGACAGCGGATTTTACTGCTATCATTTCTGTATTGGTAGATTCTATGAATAAGGTTTTTGTTCTTGAGATAACTAGAGCCAGGCTAGACCCGATAGAAACTATTAAGGCAGTCTTTGCTCACTACGAAAAATGGCAACCACTCTTTGTTGGAATTGAAACAGTTTCTTATCAGAAGGCATTAAAGTATTTTATAGAGGAGGAGAAGCGCAGAGCGTCCTCGACAGTTCAGTCAATGCAGATTAAGGAGATTGTTCCGACTATAGATAAAGTGACAAAAATAAAAAAGCTCCAACCTAAATATGCGATTGCAAATGTGTTCCATAATAGTGATGATAAGAACACAGAAATCTTGGAGCAAGAGTTAACTAGGTTCCCAAAGGCGGCTCATGACGATTGTTGCTTTGTGGCTGGTACTAAAATATTAACTGATGTTGGTAATAAAAATATTGAAGATATAGAGATTGGGGATTTAGTAATGACTAGGGCTGGTTTTAGTAAGGTTGAATGTTGTTTCATGACTGGAGAAAAAGAAGTTATTTCTAATGTTGGATTAACTGGAACATATAATCATCCAGTGATTGTTAAGAAGCTTGGAATGGATTGTATAAAACATTTGACATTAGTTTCTCCATCTGATACACTACATATATGGAACGAGACACTATTGTATATAGAGGAAAAAAGTATCATAGATACCCTAATTCAAAAAGGCGACAGCTTAGGGAATATTTTTGGCGTCACGTCAAATTTGGATTGATAATTTTGGCAAAATACCTAAAAAATATTGCGTTCACCATAAGGACGGAAACTCACTCAATAATGATGTTAAAAATCTTGAACTTATTTCCATTTCTAAACATTCCAGTGACCATGCTAAAGAATCCCACAGAGTCATTCAATCAAAGACGAACATTGAAATTGCAAGGGAGTTTGCAAAAAAATGGCATGGATCAGTCGAGGGGAAAAAGTGGCACTCTAAACATAGTAAAGATATTTGGAGAAATCGCAAACCTATTCAAGTCCGTTGTGTTCAATGCGGTAAAAAATTTATATCCAAAGATGGTACCGGAAAATATTGTTCACCATATCACGGAAATAAATTTAGAAAAGAAAACAGAAAAAGATTTAAAAGAAGTTTATAATATTCAGGTTGAAAGTGACCATGAGTTTTTTGCTAATGGTATTCTTGTTCATAATTGTGATTGTTTATCGAACATTATTGAGATTATGATTCCAGTATCAAAAACAGTAGATAGAAATTATAAAAAATATATGAAAGCGAGGGTCGATGGATCAACCTGTATGTATTAACTTGCATGTATTATTAGTATGTGTTATAGTTATCGTAAGTACGAATCTTGACAAAAAAAAATGGCTATAGAAGACATCAGAGAAGAGGGTGGGGAAAAACAAGAACAAATATACAAGCCATCAGTAAAAGAAGTCGCGACTATCAATCGTGTTTTTGAGCGTTTCCAAAGAATGAAAGAAGAGCGAGATAAAACTAGACGAGAATTTGATGGTTTGACTATAACTCAGTATGTCACTAATTCGATGGATGCTTATAACGGTATTGTTTCCGATGCTTTGAAAGAAACTAAAGAGGATTGGCAGTCAATAATATGGGATCACAAAACTAGAGGTAAAGTTAAGGCAGTTCTATCTATGATTGTTGGAATGAGACCTTTTGTCTCTATGATTGGAAAAACTAAAGAGTCAAATAAGTACGCTGCAGACCTAGCAGAAGTTTATGAGGATTCATGGAAGAACGAAAACGGAGCTTACAAATTATACTTACAAGCATTCTCAGCTTGCAACAAAGGGACAGTTATAGTAAATGAACTATATAACGAGCAGAAAGTGAAACGCAAAGAGATTACTAGTGTTGACCAAGAAACAGGCAAGGTTAATTTCAAAGAGAAAAAAGTTATTAAGGGAGGTTATGGACATTGTGAAGCTGAAATTGTAAACCTTCTAAAGTTTTATCCTAATGAAAATTCGGCTGAAATAGAACATGACTGTTGTGTCACAGAGTTCTATTCAAAGACCTCCTTTAGGAATAAATTTAAAAAATTCCCTAATTACGAATTTGTTAGTCCTGGGATTTGGGCCAACACAGCTTTAGATGATATTGAATATCAATCAATCACAAGTAGGCGGGACGAACTAGTCGAGGTTATAAAATATTATAACGAAGACTTAGATGAATTTATAATTCTTGCTAATGGTTTCTGGTTAAACCCTCAAGATGGTGACGAAGCTTCTCCGATTCCTTTCAACCATAAAAAGCTACCTTATTCTAAGACTGTTTTTGAGCTAGCTGACGAGGAATGTTTTTACGGTAAGTCCTTACCTGATTTGATGAAGGGAGAACAAGACCCAGACAATGCTCTGCTTAGATTGATGATTGACCAAGAAATTCTAGCTGTAAATAAACCTATCTTATTAGGCATGGGTAACGAGATAGAAAGTTACGAACTATATCCAGGCAAAACAATAAAGATGCCCGGAGATATAAACCAGGTGAAAGAAATGGATATGTCAGGGGCTTCTCAATCAGGATTCCAGTTGTTAAACTTGCTTAAACAAAACGCGGATACCAACACAGCGCTTGATCCAATTTCGCAAGGGGTATCTTCCGGAGGGAGGAAGACAGCTCGTGAAAGTGTAATCTTAGATGAAAATTCTAAAAAGAGCGCAGGTCCATTCCAGTTGAATATTTATAAGCTTTTATTGGATAGAGCTAAATTAAGAGTGGAAAACATTAAACAGTTCTACACAAAGCCGATTCAGTACAACGCCTTAAAAGATAAGTATGGTAAAGAGGTCACTAATTCAAAGGGGAAAAAGGCAAAAGGAGCAAAACAATATAGAGAGATTACAGTCGCTAAGCCGGGAAGTGAACCTAAATGGATAACTGTCAAGCCTGAAATAGCCGCAGCGGACTTTGAAATACGCTTTATAGAGGACTTTGAAGTTACTGACAACAGAAGTTCGAGAATAGAAATGGCCAAAGCTCTTCTTGATGAGGCTAAGGCCAACCCACTTATCAGCGCTGACGAAGCTACTATCGATTACCTAGAAGCCATTAGAAGAAACCCAGATAGATTTTATATAAAACCTACTGAAGAGGCCAAAGCATTCCAAACAGATGCCGGAGTTCCGCCAGTTAATCCGCCACAAGAAGAAGTATGAAAAAACTTATAATGAAAATTTTGTTGAGAATGTTGGGAAGGCCTTATTACAGACCTCTGTCTTCTGACGAGGTTAGTAGTTTGTTGGACCGATTGGCTAAAGAGGAAGGCTTAGAGAGATTACCGGACTTCTTGCAACAATGCGCTGATGGATATAGAAATCAATACTTATATGGAGGACAAGAGATGTTTAAAGGAACAGTCCTAGCCTTTACTTCGTTAAGAGAGCAAATCCTGGAAAAGAGAAAACCTAAGAAGGATAAAAAGGATGACCGAACTTTACCAAGCTATTAGTTGATGACCTTTGTTTTGAATACTGTGATGGTTGTTCAGAATAAAGATTCGTTAATTTTTAAGCGTTATCGCTGGATGCCACCAGCAGCAAAAAAACAGGTTAAACGCATAATAAAAAAATTATGGGAAAAGAAGAAAAGGTTCAATCTACCGAAGAAGACAAAAAAGTAGAGTCTCAAGAAGAGACTAAAGAAGAAAAAAAGTCCGAGGAAGAAGAACCTAAAAAAGAAGAAGCTAAGGAGGAATATGAAACTGAAGGGGATAGCGTTCCAACAAGCAAGTATAACCAGCTTCTCAGAAAGCAGAGAGAAGCGGAGCAAACCAAAAGAGAGCTTGAGAAAAAACTTGCTGAGGCTTCAAATGGTATAGAAGAAGACGAGGAGGAAGAAGAAGACGACGATTCGCTATTTGGGGAGGAAGATGAAAGAAAAGTAGAAAAAGATTCTACTGAAAAAATAGTCGATGAAAAGTTAAAACCAGTCATGGAGTCTTTAAAGAAAAAGGAAGAGAGCGATAAGAAAATCGCAAGAACAGAGTTCTTCGATGCTCATCCTGAGTATTTAAAAAACTCTGAAAAGTGGCAGGAATTACTAGACGAAATGGATAACTCGTTGAATCCTAACTCAAAGGATGACTACTATACTCAGTTAGAGAAAACTCATAGGATTGTAGCTGGAGACTCTTATGACGAAAAAATTGAGGACAAGAAAAAAGACATCGCCAGCGATGCTTCTGGAGCAGAAGGGGCTGAAAAGGCCGCTGCAAAGGAAGAGTTTACTGCAGAAGATAGAAAGCAAATGAAAGACTTTGATATATCTGAAGATGGCATGCGTGCTTTTAAAGAGAAAACAGAGTCAGGTTCGATGCAAATTCTGTAGTGTTAATAATTAAATAATAAAAATATGGCTTTGAATTTTAAAAGGACTATTGGCGGAGTTGGTCGAAAGTTATCAGAACCAATTCTATTGGCCGATAGCCAAACAGTTGCTGTTGGAGACCTCGTAGAAACATATACAACCGGCGAAGGAGTTCTAGGAACTGCTGGACATTTTGCTTTGGGTGTTGTTACCGCTATTGTTGATGCTAAAGGTATGCCAATCGAAGCTTCTAACCCTGTTGCTGGAACAGCATCCGGAGTAGATACTAGAAGCATTGCAACTTCTACAGATGGTACTAGTTACGCTATCGTAGATACAAGCACGGACACAGTTTATTCAGCGGAAGTTAGTGGAACACTAGGAACCACTGCAACATCTGGATCACGAGGATGTCACATTGACATTGACTCAGCAAACACAGATTATGGTAGATTACTAGAAAGTACTGCGACTCGAACAGAGGGCGTAGAATCGAACTTTTATTCACATGGCGTTGATCCTGACGATTCAACTCGATTGATGGTTAGTATTGCAATGAGTGAGTTCAACACTTTGACTACATAATCTATACAATAATAATTAATAATATAAAAATATGGCTGTAGAAACAAGAGCAACTTGGGGTGACGGATGGATTAAAGGTCTAGCCGCAAAATTTGCTGAAGTTGAAAATCAGGCTACACAGGCTTACTCTTTGGGTATAGACAGCGCTTTGGGTGTTGAAACAAACAAAGCTACTCGCCTTTTTAAGGAAAAAACTTCAGACAAAGCTCAAGAACGACACACAAACAAAACTGGTGTTAGTTTCCCAACGCTAACAACAGAGGGTCAAGACTACGCTACCGATAGTCGTCTTCCAGGATATTTAACAGTTTTTAATTTCATTAAAAAAACTAATTCTGTTGAAATAACTGAAGAAGAAAAAGATGACCGACAAAATGATTTGGCAAGTAAATTCGATGAAGGTTATGATTTGAATGTAAGTATGATGATGGAATTTGATCGCTCAGCGTTTTCAATTTTCAATTATGCTTTTACTGCTCAAGCTTCACTTCCAAAGGATTTGACTTTCTATTCAGACGGAAAACCATTATGTTCTATTCTTCATCCTCGTAAAGATGGTGGAACTGGAATCAGTAATGCAGACGCAAACGGTATTCCGTTGACTGACATAAATCTTGAGACTGGGCGACAAGCGCTTAGACGACAACTTGATGACAGGGGTTTACCAATGGCTATTGGTTCTGGAAGACTTATTCTTTTGGTTCCTGACAGTCTTGAAAAAACTGCTCAAATCATTTCAAAATCTACTAAGAGAAATGGAACTGCTAATAATGACCTGAATATTTATGACGGAATTGTTACTGTTATTTCAACAAAATGGATTAACAGCCAGCAAACAAATGGAAGCGACACAGCTTGGTTCTTAGTTGATTCAATGTATTCTCCATTTATTTATTATAAACGTAGAGGTATTAAAACCTCCGTTTATACGGACAATAAAAACAAGAATACTATCTATGATATATCTGCACGATGGCAGGTTGGAAACAAATCATGGAGAGGTGTATGGGGTTCAAAAGGAGATTCAGCTACTTACTCAGGCTAATCTTTTTAACTGGGGAGGCTGGTGCTTCAAGCTGGCCTCCCTTATAGGGATGAGGGTGTTTAGCTCAAGTCCTAATTAATAAGTAATTTAAAAACAATGGGAATAAGTAATTTAGACATTCTGCACGCTAACCAAGTTATTGGTTCTGGCGCAGGGATTCCTGGCACAGCAGGAAAAGTTATATTTTGTGATTATGGGAGCGGTAGTGATGGGAACAATGGTTTAGTTCCAGAAGAGGCTGTGAAAACAGTTGCTCAAGCTTATTCGTTGGCAACAACAAATAAATTTGATGTAGTAGCTCTTATTGGTAATTCAACACATGTTTTAACATCAATGCTTACTGTAGCAAAAAACAGAGTGACTTTTATTGGAGTCGATGCTTCTTACGGAAGATTGACAGCTCAAAGCGCTAAAATAGAGTTGGGCGTTACTACTGATACTGATGATATAGCTACTGTGTTGATAACTGGAACTAGAAATGCTTTTTATAACATTAAATTCATTAACGGTAATTCACTAGACGAATGTTTGTCTGTTGTTATCGACAATGGAGAAGGATCTGTTATCGAAGGATGCTCAATGGTTAAAATAGCTGGGCTTGATGACGCTGATTGGTGTAGTTTCTGGATGGCTGGAGATTCACTAACAATGCGTAATTGCGTTCTTGGACAATCTAATCTTCCAAGCGCAGTAGCTCATTTCGCTATTAAGATCGATGCTAAGACCGGTGGAGGCTCAGGCGCAGTTAAAGAAAATTTCTTAGAGAATATTTATGCAAATATGTCTGTAGGAACTGCTGCCGCTGCAACTGCTTGTTTTATCAAAGTTGTTGATGGTGCCGCTATGAACTTTAATAATGTTATTAAAGATTTTAACGGAATAAACTTCGTTCAAGCTAGTACTGGAACAATTATGACAGACGCTGTTCTTGGTGCTGCTACTACTGGTGGTTACCTAAGTTTAATCAGACCGACTTTTATGGGGTGTACTGGTGTTGGTTCTGCCACTGGACAAGGAATTTATATTTCTCAATCTACTGCTCCTGATGCTAATGGAGGATTAGGAACTGAACTTACTGATTAAGATTGAGTATTTTTATGGAGGTCTAGTTGACCTTCATAGTAAGTAATCAATAATATAAAATTATGTTTAAAAAAAAGGCGAAAAAGGCGAAAAAGGCAAAGAAGGCGGAAAAGGTTACTAGAATTGTTAGAGTTATCAAACCTAAGAAAGTAGAGAAAAAATCATTTGATGTTTTTGATGGCAAGACACTCGTTAGAACATTTAAGAAAATAGAAGTAGCAGAGAGTTGGGCAAAAGAAAGAAATTTTATAGTTAAATAAATTATTATGTATAAATTTACTAAAGAAAAAAGTTCTAAAATGTTGGGGATTAATGTAGATTCTACACCTAAGAAAAAAAAGAAAGAAGTAAAAAAACCTGAAGTCAAGAATAATGATGGCATCGTTATAGAAAATTTTGAGGAGGTTGTTAAAATAGTCAAAAAAGAAATCGAGGAAAAGAAATTAAATCCTAGCGCTGTACTCGATGGGGAATCTGGAACAAACTTCATAGAAGGGAAACCACATCTAGTTATAGATGACCAATATGTTCCATTTGACGAGGCCCAAGTAATAATTCAAACAAGAAAGGTCGTTAAAGAGTGGTTAAAACTAGAGGAACTAAAAAATAACTTAAAATAACATGGGAAAAGAAGTATTAAACACATTATCAACTCCTATTAATGCAGCAACAGCAACAGCTACATCTGCTGAAATAAACATAGAAGGTGCTAAGAAGGTGAGCTTTATCTTCACTCGAGCTAACCATGCATCAGGAAGTTCAAAGTTTGAAGCTTTAACTTCTGTTGATGGAACATTATTCGCTGCAGGGATGTTGATCAAGACTATAGCTGCTGATGCTGGAGCTGGGACTTCTGGCGAAGACATCGGTTACACTAGAGCATTAAGTACGACTTTAGGTGGCAATGGAAGTGAGGTTTGGGCATTGGACCTAACACACTTTGCTTTTACATCTTTAAAGATAAAAGCAACTGAGACTACTGACGGAACTCATACAGCTAAGATATTAGTTGAATATTAGAGGCTGGCGTGAAAATTAAGACTCTTATGAAGCCATGCTTATGCGTGGTTTCATTTCTAAAAATATTATAAAACAATGATAAGACCAGGACTAAAAATTTTACATAATCCTACCGGCCCACAAGGAGCCGATGGAGATACTGGTACGACTGGAGATACCGGTGATCAAGGCGATACAGGTGTTCAGGGCGATACAGGTGATCAGGGCGATACAGGTGCAGACTCAACTGTAGCTGGCGATACAGGCGATCAAGGAGATACAGGTGTTCAAGGCGACACCGGTGATCAAGGAGATACCGGTGCAGACTCGACTGTGGCCGGAGACACTGGAGCGCAAGGAGACCAAGGAGATACTGGAGACCAAGGAGA
>Ga0222679_1000606_pt1 | contig 12248 bp, 12 predicted proteins | sample AntAcemetagen939_FD_179843 | JGI IMG/M metagenome (GOLD analysis project Ga0222679, IMG submission 179843) | Saline water microbial communities from Ace Lake, Antarctica - #939 | ecosystem: Environmental > Aquatic > Non-marine Saline and Alkaline > Saline | place: Antarctica: Ace Lake...
AAAATCATTGGCTGAAATAGTATATTTAGCCCATCTAACTCCACCTTTAAGTGTGGCTACAAATACTCTATTATTAGCGGTTGTTCCAGAGCCATAAGGCACTGCTACCCATACTTGATTCTTCTGTGGGTTGTAAGTAACAACTACTTCATCTTTTTTGCCTGCTGTTATTGAATTTAACTCGTCTCTTATAGGTTCTCCTATGTCTTGTGCTGCTCCGTTCTCATCCCATAGCCATACTGACTCTCCAGAGTACCAAACAAAGCCATAGGGCGTGTGTGTTACTGCTTTAGGGCAAGGTGCCCCTGTTTCTGATATACGAACTACCCTAGCTACTATGGAATCATCTTGTGCTGGTATTACTCGATATAATCCAGTAGGATAACTCCATACGTAAAGATAGTTTCCTGACTTCTTAACACACTTAGGTAAACTGCCATCAGCATATCCTATAGGTGTATTATCATTAAGTGTTTCCCATAGTAATGGGTTCTTTGCTTTAGACCAATAAATAAAGGTGTTGGCATTGGTTATCATCCATAACTTATCAAGCCATTCCTCAACATCTATTGCACCTGCTGGTGGACTTCCAGAAGCTCCAGATAATGTGGCTGTCTCATTAGTCTCTGTAGACCCATCCCATTGTATCTGGTTAGTTCCTTCTACTCCTACCAATAGGTCGTTAAGAACTGCATACTCCCACCTAGCAGTAGCCGTAGTAGAATAAGTAACTCCTGTTGGTGTTCTATCATCCCAAGTGCCATCAAGAGAATCCATCTTATAAAATTTTCCATCACTTCTGTTTGTAACTGCATACTCCGTCCCATCTGTTAATCTGTAACGAAACAACCCTTGAGCTGTATTTCCTGTTGGTGACCAAACATATGCTTTAACATCAGCCAAACCCTTTCTCTTAGAGAATTGATTTGGATTAGATAATTCTATATCTTGGCAAACAGTTGTTTCATTCTCATCAATGACAGTGGCATTGCTATCGGAGTTTAATCCTTTAGCAAAGTTAAATACTTTACCTACTGCCTGGGAATTAACCATTTAGGCCACTGCTCCATTAACTGTGACTGATTCTATGTGAAGTGATATGTTACCTGTAGCTGTAGCTACAACATCTAAACCTTCTCCAACTGGCAATACCCATCTCAAGTTATCTCTAACTATTCCACCTTTCGCTGATAGATAATATTCTTTAGTAAGCTCCGAAGCTCCTGTCCCATAAACAAACTTAACTGTGTTGGCAGTGTCCGTGTTTACATCAAAACTAAATACTACAATCCTCTTTCCCGTTGCTCCTGGGATTAACTCTGTCTGGGTTGAGTAGTCAGCAGCATTAAACGCTCCTAGACTTGCCCCTAACGATCTCTTTTCATCATAATTACTACTATACTTTGGCATCCTGTTTCCTCCTTATATTGTTTGCCCTGTTTCAGGGTCCATTACTTTCGCACTAAAATTCTTATTCCTTTGTCTTTGTTCCTCTAATACCATCCCCTTTAAGCCACCTACTACTTTCTTTCTTCTTGTCCAATTGGGGTCTCCATTGATGAATTTGTTATATGCTCTTTCTGCCCGAACATCATTGTCAAACTCCAATCCCCTCGCATACACTCCATCAGTTATTACCCTCCTATTTCTCTCTAAAAATAATGGCTCATCTGAATCTGATGATAAGTCAGTCTTTGTTAGATAATATGGAACCTTCATAGTTACTGTGGCTGATGGTTCTGGCCATAGTCTTACCTTTGTCTTATTGTCTACATAACAAAAGTGAGTCGAAACACCTGCTTGTGAAAAATCTGCATCTAACTTTATAATATAATCTAAAGTTGTTTCTTCTAGTCTTATGTTATTAGTTGTGTCTTGCATGTATGGAATATAAGCCACATCAGAAGCTATTGTAGTTATTAAATATTCAGATGTCCCTGCTGTGACAGCAAAGTCTGTTCTCTGCTCCTGCTTTAATTCCCAATCGTAATAGTTCCACATAAGGTCATAAACATCATTAACCCACTCGTTCATAATCGTTCTATATGAATCACTAATCCCTCTATTTATAACTGCTGTCTTTATATCTCCTAAACTTATTCCCATTTTATCTCCTCAATAGCTCCTTGCAGACTTCTACATACTTTGGAGCAATCTTCTCTGCATTATAATTCTTGTAACAATATTGATAAGCTGCCTCACCAATTTCCTTTCTATGCTTAGCACTAGATATAAGCTTTTCTATCTTATCTAAAAACTCACCTTTAGTATTAAACAAGTAGCCAGTTACTCCATCTTCTATCGTCTCTCTGTAAGGAGTAACATTACTAGCCAGCATGGGCACTCCCATTGCTGCTGCTTCTAAATACTTAATTGGACTCTTACCTCTATCAAACTCTACCCCTCTCAATGGGGCTAAAGCTATGTCTAAGTTTAAACATATCTTCCTATATGAGTAAGCGTTTGATGCTACCCAAGGAACTCTCTCTACTTGGTTCTGTGGTAAGTCATTTATCCATCCACCTAAGCCAGAACCAAATACTACAAACTTGCAATTCTTATTCTTCTTTAATAACTTAGTGATAGGTGCCCTCAATAATTGAAGGTCTGCAAAGTGAGAAGCCCCACCTGCCCATCCTATTCTAATCTCTTTGTTATCCTTATTTAAAGGAACTCTTGGCCACAAATCAAAGTCTATTGCATTTGGTAATACATATACTTTCTTAGCATACTTTCTATATACATTAGCAAGATACTCTGTAGTTACTGTTACCGCATCTACGTTCTGCAATGTCCAAATTGTGTCTTCTTTTCTAATCTTATTTTCTGCTTGATTATAAAATCTAACCCCTGGCCATTTCTTTCCTATATCTTCTGCTTTAGGGTCATCTTTGTCAATCCAAACAGGTGTCTTCCCACCGTCTGGTAGGTCATGCCAGAAGTCTTCCACTGTGAAAGCTCCATAAGCATCGTTGTAAGGGCTCATCTCAAAATCATTGTCATCAGTGTCGTAAATAAACTTCTTGTTTCTACAATCAAAGTTTAACTGTATTCTCTTCATCCCACCTGTATGCCCACCTCTTAAGAAGATAATGTCAGACCCTTGTATAATCTCAGTAGCGTTACTATCATCTATCTTTAGTCTTGATAAAGCATCTTGGTACATAACTTCAGCCAACTTCATCTTCTTTATCTTGTCAAAAGGTATCTTTATTCTATAGTAAGAACACCCATCCATTCCTATTCTAAATGAGAATAATCTTAACTTGTCTGCTGGTAACTGTGAGCCTAGAGAATCAACAACTTGTGGTAAGTCTTTTCTATACTTCTCTACAAACTTGTCTCTAGCCTCTGCCCAATCATCTGAGAAGTTACCACCACTCATATGAACTATTGGTAAGTTTATTACAAAGTTTCTATACCCAGCCATGTGTGCTCTTAGCGTTGTGGCTACATCATAGAAATGAAACTTTCCAAATATCTCTTTACTGAAACCACCTATGTCTTCAAGAACTCTCTTAGTGGTTATTAGCAGGCAACCGTCTAAAACTACTGCGTCACCAAAGTCTCCATAAACATTAGTATGTTCTTCATACTTTCCATCAACTACTGAACCGTGAGTCACACTTCCTAACAGATGCTCATGTGTCGGATTACCTAAGAACTCAAACCACTTACCTGTTGTAAGTAGCCCTCTTGTCCCAGCCACTCCTAGAAATCCTGTAGACTTATCATCTATTAACTTCTTTAGCTCTGGGTACCAATTCTTAGGAAACCTTAACTGAACATCATCATGCACAAACACAACAATGTCATGTCTAGCTTTCTTCCATCCTTCGTCATAGGCTTCTGATAAATTGTCAGGGTTCTTGATAACTATAATATCTGCATGCTCGCCACATAAATCTTTAATGCTTCGTGTCAGTGCACTAGCATCCTTTGTGGTAGCTGTTACAAAACTAACAGGTATTGTCTTACTTAAATCTACTATATTTTGCTGGTCAAACACCAAGTGTTATCCTTCATAAATCTGATTAACTCTTTCTGTGATAGTTCTGAAATCTCTTTCCCTAACTTATGGGCATAGAATACTAAGAATATCGCTGGTACCTCAGCCACATTCCTAATGTTCTTTGGCTGTCCAGCTTCATTCATCTTCCTAATGTCATCTCTGTGCTTCTTGTAATAGAGCTTTGCTTTATCCCATTGTCTTTGATACCAAGCCAGCATATACTCCATTGCTAAGTAGTTTTTAGCTAACTTCATTCTTTTATATTCTGGGTCTTTTTCTATTACTTCTTGTACTATATTCATAAGTTAGAGGGGCCTTTTTTACGGGCCCCTCGTTAATTAGCTAGTTGCTAATTCTGTAATCTTTGCAGAAAACAGTTGGTTCTTGCTGATAAGAGTCAGTTCGGATACAATACCGAAAGACGTACCATCAACAGCACCTGGAAGAACTTCACCTTCGTTTGGACCATCGAAGAATGCTACTTCCCACATATCTTGCTGAAGATTTAACACTTCAGTAGTTGTGGCTAAGTCATGCAAGTGAATCTTGAGAACACCGAAATCTGAGACGTAAAAAGAAACCATAGAGGTCAAGGTTTTTGATGCCTGATCTACGTTTACGTTTACAGTTGCGGTTGAACCTTCACTACCTGCAAAACTGTTAATCTTTCTCTTTTGGAAAGCATTAACATAAGTGTCAGTTGGTCTACCGTTGTTGTCCCAAATAGCTTGCAAGTTGTCAATGAACATATCCTCGTCAAGAGTCTGTGTTCCAGTTGCGGAGCCAGTGGTTGCGGTAGAAATCCATGATCTGATACCTTTTAGTCTGCGAGAGGTGCCTGAAAGCCCAGTACCATTTAAGAGTGCATATTCGATGTCTCTTGCGTGATCCTTAAAAGCTAGCTTGCGTTGCTCTGCGACCTCACTACCGACGCCTGCTTTGTCTACCTTATCTTGTGTTCTTGATATGGTATAACATTTACGAAGAATTTGAGCATAGTTACCTGTGCGTACACGAGCAGTAACAGTGCCTGCAGACCAAGCTGCACCTTCGTTAGCAATATCGCCTGTAGGAGTCGGAAGGGCTTGGGTCATCCATTCCGTATATGTACCACTAGTCTTTTTCTTCTTTAAAGAAGATAAGAATGGAGTGGTCTCTCTGCTGATGTAAGTTACGAGATCTAAAAGGATCTCTCTATTACCAGCTTGAGCGGACGTTTTAAAAGTTGCCATAATAATTTATTCCTATTTTAATAAACCTTTTGGTGCGAAACGTGGATCTAACATAACTGCATCCCAATCATTAGCATCTGCTGCCGCCTTCATTTTATCTTTTAATGCGGGCGTTGCCACTGGTGGAGGAGTTGTTGATCCCTCGCCTAGTACCGTAGGTTTCGTTGCGTTTATACTTTCTAATTCCTTCTGTGTCCTTGTTGTTGCCTCAGCTATTTCTTGGTCGATGTTTCTAGCTCTAACAGAGTCATAAGCTCGTTTAATAACACCTGCTTGTCCCATCTTTAAGCCAGCCATAAGTATAGGGTCTGCTTTTATCTCAGACACTATCTCTTGCTCGTAGTCCTTAAATCTAGGTTGCTTTGAAACTTCTTTCCAAGTATCAGCTATATCACGTAGTTTTAATTTATTCTCTACATTTTCTAGCCTTTGCACATTTGGATCAACATAAGTAGCACCATAAGGGTATAGAGGGTCTTTCGAAGGTGCATCAGGTGTTCCCAATAGGGAGCTGATGTCAACTTCTTCCTCTGCCTTTTCAGGTGTCTTTTTTTCATGGAAGTTATGCTCAAGACTTTTAAAAGCCTTTTCAGCCTCATCCATGTTCTTATACTTTCCAAATATTAGCTTTTGGCCTTCTTCGGGAGAAGGAGGGTCGACCTGTGTTGGTTGATTCCCTTCGGCAAGATTTTCTTCGGAAGGTGTAGAGGTAGATGCCTCTGCTTCCTGAACCTTGGTATCGTCGGTTATCTCATTCATTTTAATTTATCACCTTTGCTTTGCTTGCGATTGGGTAATACCCTTCAAGCTTTCAATTCGTTTACAATTCTTTCTTCTCGTTTCAATATTATGCCTGGTCTATCTAATATTTCTCTATATACACCAGCCATAGTCAGTTTCTTCAACTTGTTCTCATCTTTTGCTCTAAGGTCTGTCGCTTCCTTTATGCACTTGTTATACTTAACCTCTAGGAACTTAACCATGTCTACCCAACCTATTGTGGAATGTAATTCCTTATAGGCTGTTACCAAAGCATACTCTCTTGTTAAAGTATCCCTTTGTTCTTGGTTCATGGGGTTATAGGTGCTCCAGTAGTGTTAGTCCCTGCTTGAGCCTGTGAGGCCCCTGGCGTGCCCACGTTGGCGTTAGGAGACTGTGCCCCTGCCTGTGCCCCTTCTCCCTCTGGGCCTACCTGATTTTCCTCTTCTATCATCTGTTCTGTTAAACCAAACTCTTCTGGCTTTTGACCCATTGATTCTAATAATTTAGCCACTATCCTAAGTAATACTTTTTTAGATACGCCTAAATTAACTAGAGCTGGTCCAACTGTCTGAAACATGAAGACTAAGTTTTGTTTTATCTCTTCTTTAGACTGTTGTGTGTTGCCAAAGTTTAATTCGAAATCTAAATCCAGTGGAAGGTCTTCTGGGCTGACCTCTACTGTCTCTTCTTCTGTAATCTTAACTTGCATCTTACTAGACATTGATTGAAGAATAGTCCAATACATTCTGCGTAGAACTTCTACAAAGCCAATCTCTGTTAGCATCTGAATGTTTAAAGTGTGTAGTTCATTTCCTAGCATGAACTGTCCTCTAAACTCAGTAGCTGTAGTAGCACCTTTAGTGGTACCGATTCCTGTGGTCTCTCTAGTGGCCCCAGTCTTTTCTTCAATATCTTTCTGTAACTTGAATATCCAGTTAGTTACCTGTAAGTCAGGTGTGGACCTGTCAAAAGGTTGGATAGTATCTTGTGATGGAACATGAACAACACCATTAGGTCTGAATGTTAAGAAGTCTCCTTCAAATTCACCTTCAATAGCTTTGTACATAGGATTAACCGTTGCATTTAAGCCATCGAACAATAGATTAGTTAGTGAGTTGGTCATATCCTGCTCTGTTCTAGCTTTGGCAGGTGCCCCTCTCCCATAGAACTGAAAATCGATCTTTTCAAATATTGCTGACACAAAAGGGTGTCTTCCGTGAAAGAATGGATTTTCTTGGTCTTGGGCTATGATTTCTCTATTGATTATAGTGATTACTCTTGAATCATCTGCTCGCCAATACTCAAGGACTTCTACAACATCATCTTCCATTGCTGGTTGTCTTGTTGGTGAACTATTTAATGATTCATAATTTCTAGGTGTTCTTGTATCAGGAGCCATTGATGGTTGTACATCTGCTGGGTCTACTGTTATGTTTTCAATGTTCTTGTAGATGCCTTGTGCTTGTAGAGATTTTAATTCTCTTACTGTCTTCCATGCTCTATGGAATTTATCAAAGCCATCTATCTTAGTTGCGTCTGGGTCTATTCTAAAGTTATTGGTAACATTGATTGGGAAGAAGTATGGACCATCATAAATCTTAATAGTTTTAGTCTGTACTTCAAACTCATTAGTTGCAGGGTTTAGTATTCTATGTTTGACGTTTCTGAATAACTGATGATAAGTAACCTTACCTGCACCAGTCCCATAAAGAACTACCTGTCTAATAAATGTCAACATGTTCTCAAAGAAATTAGGCATCTTCTGCATTGTAGTGAACAATAATTTCTTTAAGACTTTAGCTTTCTTAATATCTCCTACGCCTATACCTGAAAGAGATAAACCAACTAGATACTCTGCAATAGCAATAACATATTTAGATATTAAGGAACGACATGCTTTCTCTGTAGAGGAATCAAATACATGAGACCTAGTTGCCCAGCCAGCCTCATCTTTTAAATGAGATATGGATGCGTCTTGTGCATATTCAAATTCTTCTTGTTTGTTACTTACAAACCATACATCAGCTCTATCTACTTTCTGCAAGATTAAGTTTATTAATTCTAAATCTTTAGCCTTGTTATCTTCTACTGGAAGTTCTATAGCGTCTGATACAGAGTGTACTTCCTTAACTCTCTCCGACATGTCTGCTTTCTTATTCGTCTTTTTCTTTTTCTTCTTCGCCATTATTTACCTCACTTGGTTGTGTTCTGTCGTCTAAGTCTATGTCAAGACCCCATTTCTTAGCATACTTCATAAGCCAATAGTCCGAGCCATATTTATGAATTGGTCCTAGTAGGTCCATTATATTCCTGTTCTCTCACACAAAGGTTTGTACTTGTCTTCTATTTTTTTCTTTCTAAATATAAAAGGCTTTCTAACATCTTCTATGAAAGCCAATGCATCAATTAAATCGTCTACATTGCTTCTAGGGAATCCAGCCAGCTCTTCATGTAAGTCTTCAAACTCTGCTGGTATTGCAATCCTACCTTCTTTAAAATAAGGAACTAATCTTTTAATCCTATCTATCTTTGATTTAATAGGACCTGTCTTTATTTCTGTTATTCTAAAAAAGATACCTGACTGTCTCTGTTTCTCTTTCATCCATGAAGGAAGTATTCTCTGTGCTGAATTTGCTTCAATAGCCACTACTCTTGGTTTCCACTGTTGCTGTAAACTAAAAATAGTGTCTACTACTTCTTTGGCGTCTGCTTTTATCTTATGTGATAAGAGAATATGTAATCTCTTTTCTCTATCAAAGCCACATACTATGAATCCTGTATGGTCTGACCGTTTAGATACTGAGTAAGCTGGGTCAACTAATAAATACTTGCCTCCGTATATCTCTGGAGTAGGGTGTTCATCTGCTAACTGCTTGGCACTCTCGGTCATTTCCTTGGTAAAGAACAAATTCTCAATCATTTTAGGACTATTGAAAAATTGACACGTGAAATCGTAATCACTTGGACTCTGTGTATACTTCTGATTCAATATATCCCAGCCAAGTTCCTCTGGAAAGAAGAATTTAGCCTTTTCCCACTTCTTATAGACCACTTTAGGGCTATGAATGGAAATTGGAACTCCATCTGGGTCATCTTCTACTGCTTGTCTGATGTAAATATCCCAATAAATCCCTTTGTGGTGCCTTTTTTTGAGTATGTCATCCCAATCTTCTATGCATTCAATGTCTGTTACTATTTTGGCGGCCGAATCTGCTTTATCCCAAATAGTCGCAACCATAATACACTTTGTATCTTTAGTAGCGATCTCAGTAACGGTTCTAGAAAATACTTTAACAATCTTGGCGACCTGATCGCTAGTAGTAGAATTCTTGTCGTCATGCAAATCATCGAAAATAACACGTTTAGGGTGATAACCCGCCATGCCTTGGTCTGCTCCAAATATCATCACGCTCCCTTCTCTTGATTTGGGAGCTCCTTTCAGTATAAGTTTGTCTTTTCTCCAGCAACTAGAATTTTGACTCTCGCCATATAAAGCCACTACCTCTGGCTTTTCAAAGTTCTGTTGGATTTCCATCATCCAGTTTGTACCTTTCTCAAATGATGCAAACTGCAAAGCGTAAGTCTTAGTCTTATCCTTCAATAACTCTCTAACCATATAGGCAAATAAAACAATTGTTGTATTGTGAGTAACAATTCCCTCAATAAGAAAAGTGCTGGTGTTCTCAATCTGAAAATCTATTGATTCACCATAGTAAGTATCTATACTTACAATCTCATCCCAGACTACTTCATCAGTAGAAGCCCACTCCATCTTTATTTCTTGTGCAAACTTTCTAAACTTAGTAAACGAAGTGTGATATTTATTATCTATCCTAAATCCTCGCTTACGTGAACGGTAAGGTATTGAAAGTTCTCTCCATTCTTTTGGAACAGTTCTATACATCCCATCTTGGTTAGTAAACCCAATGTTTTTCTTGCCAACAATAGGAAGTGCAATCAACGCCTTTAGACTAATCGGGTCAGTAATATTTACTCTGTAATAGGAAGAGTCTGGATATTTATAATATTTTATGTCAGAAAATATCCCAACTGTTCTCATTAAGTCTGAAATTCCAAAAGCTAAACTCTTACTTACCGTCGTAAAGTTTGCCTTCCCGCACTTTTCATAAGAGCCATCGGCAGAAAAGTAGCCAGCTATAAACGACTTCCTAAACTCTGATGAGTAATCGTAAATATTAGGTAGCTCTTTGGTCCATGATGTCTTTCCTAATAATCCCCACTTCCTTAAGTAGCCAGTAATTCCCTTGAAAGTATATTCATACTTACCAGAACGCTTTTTAAGGTCAAACCCCAATTGTTTACAAACTTCTGTGGCTTTAGCTAAAGTTTTATGGTCCCCTATTGTAACTCTACCGCAAGTGCAACAGCCATCTCCAACCATGAGTCCTAGTAGCCAAGCTTCATCTGATCTGCCAGTAATACTTCCTTCAATCTCCCTACCAGCCCAAGCCATTATTCGTGAGCCAACAGAAAGTTCCTCTGATTTAACAAATCCTTTAACTGTTAATAACGGATGATTATGAGAAACTTGTATGGTTCTTCCAGAACGGAACTTTATAGTCCGCATGTCCTGAAGTTTGTTTCTCTTTACAGCCACTATCTTAGAAGGAATGAAACCTTTTTCTTGGCTATAGCTCAAAACCTCATCACCCACCGAAAGATTTTTTGCCTCAGCCAATGAACCATTTGGTAGATTTATCCTAGAGTCAGGTGAAACGCATTTGTATGTACCTCGGGGCATCAATATAAGTAAATTCTTAGTACCGTCTTCAAACTTATCTAGTAAATCACATAGCTCCCCATGTGTATTCTTCGTCATCTTCTTATAGCCAAGTATCTCTGTAGCAAAGTAGAACAAATCTTTATTTGCTCTTTCTCTCTTTAAATCATTAACTAACTTAGCCTTCTGGGCTGGTGTCAGTTTCTGCCAAAATGTGTCCAGTTTCTTGTTCCTGACCACTTAAATGCTCAAACTCCTCTCTTAGTGCCCTCGACGACGTTTCTTCCGCTTGTTCGCCTTCTTTGACTTTACCGCCAACCGTTTTGGAGACGATGTTGTTGAATATCTCTCTAGCAGCTCTAATACCTTCTTTAGTACCTGCTTTAATCTCTCGCATAAGAAGAGAATGAGCTTCTGGGACAATAGAATCAATATGCGTTTGAAAGTGTCCAGTAAAGCTGTCATACTCTTTAGAACGAACATAACGACGAACTGTCTCTGGATGGACACCTTCAGCTTTTGCAATCGTGTCTGTATCTTCACCTAGTATCTCCTTCTTGTAAGCTATCTTACTCATTAGTGTGGGGCTCTTTTTCTTCGGCATTTAAGCCATCTCCTTAGTAATTCTTTCCTACCATCTGGGCTCTCCCTAACTTACCAACTGTCTTCCAAGGGATATGTTGTTTAATAAATAACTTTCTTTTAGCCTTTACTGATAAATCTTTACGGTGAGATAAAAACCTCTTGAACAGATGATTTCTAATCTTTATCTTACCCTTGTTGTCATTTAGGTAGCCACCTATCATTTTAGGTGTCAGAGTGTTTATACTAGTTATTTGACCATGACAGTCAGCACAAAGATAGGCCATGTTACTTTCTGTATAGTCAACATGGTGTAAATGGATATTTTCTGTAGAACCGCACCTTTTACAAACTCTATTTAATATTACTAAACTCCTAATAATAAGTTATTAATAATTTAAGCCACTCTTAGTAGCTGGTTTAACTTGTTGTTAAACTCTCTAACCCTTATCTACCCTTTGTATCTATATATATAACGATTCTCAAACCCCTTTTATTGCCACTTTTTAAAAAGAATTTATGGCCATTACCAGTATTTGGCTGTTTAAAGGTAAAAAATAGTAGTGAGGAATTTAGGCTATTTTGGGGTAATTTGCAGTTAGTGCAGAAAAACACGACAATCTGTAAAATGCCTCTGGCTGAAATAGTTAATAACTAAAGCCAGTATGTTCCATTTTGGCACTAACTGAAAGCCCTAAACAATTATTAATAAACATATACATAGGGAGAAATTCTATTAGTTGTCTCATTTCAGAACACCCTTTATGTATTTCCTAGGCACTATTGGGTATAGACCACTCCCCCCACCCTCTTCAATATTAGGCATAAGGACAAGGAATACTAATAATACTTGACTAATTTAGTCAACTACTATTTAAGGCTAGGTGACATAAAGCACCAAGCCAAGTGATTGTTATGA
>Ga0222679_1000620_pt1 | contig 12013 bp, 21 predicted proteins | sample AntAcemetagen939_FD_179843 | JGI IMG/M metagenome (GOLD analysis project Ga0222679, IMG submission 179843) | Saline water microbial communities from Ace Lake, Antarctica - #939 | ecosystem: Environmental > Aquatic > Non-marine Saline and Alkaline > Saline | place: Antarctica: Ace Lake...
GTTTTACCACATTCTGGACATTTATGGTCGGTTTTTATACCTTCTAGCATATAAAATCTCCTTTATTTAATCCTGTTTCTATATTATATCATATTTAGATACATCTTGTCAAGTTCTATTTTAGAATGCGTATTGTGCTACTCCCTCTTCTTTTCCTTCCCAACAAAGAGCAATCCAACCAGAGGGGATGTACCAACTCATACCTTTAGCATCAATAACCCTGTGTCCACCACTCTTAGGATTGTAATTTAACTGTAGTGGAGCTTCAATAGTAAACGGTGCTAATAAACCTTCCTTTACAAACCAATACATTCTATAAGATTCATTACTAATATCTTTCCATTCTAAATCTTTAGTTACTGTCATTTTCTTCTCCTTCACCCTTCAATTTTACAGAAGCACCAACGTAATAAAGTATAATTAGAGGAATAGCTGTAAATAAAGTTGCCAAAGAGCCTACCATTACAGCAAACCAACCAGTTAGTTCCTTTACCTCATTGATTAATGTGTCAAGACTCATATAAAGCAATCCAAATAACACAACATTGAAAAACGTATACATTAGAGCGAACCAAACATTTCTAAAAAACCTCTTCATTTTATATCTCCTTTACTATCCCATATTAAAATAAGCAAGCATAAAAGCATACCCTAATGATACTAAAATAAACAATATACCTCCACATCCACGAAGTACAGCATTCCATCCCTCATGCTCATTTACCTCAATAAGTCCACAAATGCCACCTATCAAAGTACCCAAAACAATCAAAGCGTGCCAATAGACGATACACGTATAACCAATAGTAGTCCAAAACATTTACTCCTCCTTTGTTAGTTCTCCATTTACTACATTATAATACATTTCTTGGTGTTTGTCAAGTACCAATAATTTTTCTGCAAAAATCTCCTCTTTCCAGCTATCCACTCTGCCCTTTCTAATTCTTCCCTTCTGCATACAAAAATCTTGGACGGAGATAACTATAAATCTAATTATCATATCTGTATACTTTACTTCTAAAAAGTCTGCTAAATTTCTAAGCTCTCTTTCAGTATCTTCTTTCAACCACTCATAAGTGGTCCACCAATAGTTGAATTCTCTTTCCCCTTTAGCTTTACTAGAATATCCTTTCCACATCCTATCAAGATGCCTTTCTTCTTGTATAGTAGCATTCTTCTTAATTATTTCATCTGTCCTTTCCACACTGTATTTCTTAAAGAATACTTGAGAGCTTGTTCTATCCTTAGGATTTCTACTAGTAGATAGAATAATAGCATCAGGGTATAGTTTAAAGACTGTCTCTACAGTAAAATTGTGTGCTTTAACAAACTTTCCTTCTTCCCAAATTTCTGCAATCTGTTCCAAGGTCTTTGCGAATCCAAACTTTGTTTGTAAAAGACCAGACAAAAGATTACAAAGCCAAGTACTACCTGTTCTCATAGAAGTTAAAACTATAATATTCCTATTTCTTATTTCCATGTCTTCCCACAATCCTTACAAAACCCTTGCATGTCTCCAAAATCAAGTCCATACCACTCTCGATTACCACCACATTCTGGACACGTATTACTTTCCTCAATCTGCACCTTTACTATCCCTTTATCTAGGAACAGTGGAGAAAGAATTTTAGTAATTGGTTTCATAAGGTCTGTATTTCCATCCCAAGCATCCACAACTTTTCCAATATCAGCAAGCACCTTTTCTTTATATATCATAATATCACCTTCACTCTTTATTGTCTGCCATCCAAATCATCATCTTCTACATCTTTAATTTTTTCAAGTATATCTTTCCAATCTGTAAATCTAAATGCTCTATCATCTATCCACACATTAGATGCTGGTTTTCCACAAAGAAGAGTATGATACAACACTCCGTTATCATCTAACCATTTCTTTGTATCTTCAAATAAATTCCAACGTCTGGCAGTATATAAAACTACAGTGTTTCCAGAAGTATATAAACCATTAACTGCTTCTTTAGCATCTGGAATTAGTTCAGCATTTCTTACATTTTCAAAGGTATTATCTCCAATTTCCTCACAAATAACACCATCAATATCAATTACAAATCTAAGTCTCGAAGTATTAGTCATTATAACTCCTCTCTGATAGTAAGGTTCTTTTCTTTAGACGGATTTCCAGTACTCTGCTATCTTTACTTCATTTTCTCTAGAAGTAATATTAATATTAGGTTTTAAAGTAATTTCTGGAGCTAAGTTGTAGGGATTACCATCAAAAGGAACATAAAATTTTTCTTTCCCTACATCACCTCCCCACTTTTTGATATAAAAGTTGTGATTATTACTAAAAAATGAATGAGTAGAGCCACCCTCTTCCTGTTTCACAGTTCTACTCCAAAAGTGAAAATACGTAGCATTGTTTAAAAATACTGACCTATTTTGTATGCTTCCTTCAAGTATTGCTCTTCTAACGAAATCGTTATCCTCAAAATAAGCAGGATAGAAGTTTGCATCTATATATCCAAGAAGGTCAAAAATATCTCTCTTAAAAATAGTTAGATTATGACAATCTTTAAGTGATAGGTCTTTATTTATAGAGATTTCTGATGGAGCCTCTATAGGAAATTCTTTCCAAGGTCTTGCAGTAAAATCTGTAAAGATAAAGTCTTCACCAGTAAAATGTCTTTTTGCTTCTGGATGCATAGCACAGAAAATCTTTACACTTACTTCTGATGCACTTGCCCAAATATTATCTGTTGTATTCATTACATGAATTAGGGAATCCACTGTGTGTGGAAGGGCAATTACATCATTACCCATAATAACTAAGTTATCAAATGCATTATGCTTCCAAGCATAATCATAAATGTCATTTACTGAGCTAGGAAATCCCATATTTATACTATGTACTTTATGTGAGATACCCTTTAGTTCTAACCACTCACTTGTGGCACTATCATTAGGTTGTCCCACCACAATATAAAATTCATACGGCTTTGTTACTGTTTCTTCAATAGATTCTACAGCCATCTTAGTAAATTCTAAATTTCCAAAAGTAACAATTCCAATTAGTGTTGTTTTATCCATTCTCCCCATTCCTTGTTATTACATTATACATTGCTTGATAAACTACATCAATATTCTCACTACTAGACCAAAGTTTTTTCATTGGTGTTGGTATAGAAGCAATAAAATGTGATGCACCAGACACCTTTGTAAAAGAAAGTGTTGCTTTACTTGGGTCTAACCAATTATCTCTTACCTGTGTAAAAACATGTGGTCCTGAGTTTCTTCCTATGATTGTGTCACAAAAACGACTCAAATAAGATACTTCGTTAAGGTCAAAGCCAAACTTAGTCTGCGTAATGTCTGCTGTAAAAAACACATTCTTTTTAACGATTTCTCTTTTCTCTGTTAAAATAAAACTTACCTCTGGAAGAGCATCAGCAAGTCTTAGAATTGCAGGAGTAAAATCAAAGTTTTCTGCTTGACCTGACTGAACATTCCCATTAGAAATTAGCACTTTCTGCTGTGGAAAATCTTGCAAAAATAAATCAACAACCTTTGTATAATAATAAGAATAATCTATACTTGGTACATACTCAAAAGGTTCTTTTTCTAAAGGTGAAATACCCAGTGAACGTAGTATATCGTTATGCATCTCATAAAGTTTTTCCACTACACATCCAATTCCAGGTAAAACATACTTACTATCTCTACCTATCCAAGTATTTATATGTAAAACATTATTGATAGTAGTTACTGAGTTCATTCCACTCATTTCTTCTGTTACGTCTGTAAACTTAAGTTCTGGAATGTCAGCAAGAATGCTTGGGTGTTTCCCATGAGCATAATAATAATTCTCTGCTGGTATCTTCTTCATATACTCTTTAACAAACTCTCTGGACTCAAAAATATCTCCATTTCCAAAGTGATTATAAAATATTACTTTTTTATACATTTAATACTCCGGTACTGGGTGCTCTTCTAATATTTTTAATACCTCATCAGCAAAGTCATATCTCTTTTGGTAATAGTCCCACTTTCCTTCTGTAAGTCCATCACTCCCCCAATCCAAAGCTTCTGTTCCCCAAGGTAATTTAACAAAATCATTATCACCACTCAATGGAACAACTGTAGCTTTATTTACTAATCCTAAAAGAATATCATCACCTATATGTTTTCTCCGTTGGTGTATCTTCTTCAAAATCTAACAAGGTATCTATACTTCTTACTAATTTATTTCTTCTTGCATTAAGTTCCTGTGCTTTTTTTGCTGCCAATAGTGCTTCTTCTGAGTTTTCTGGAGAATTCATAATATCCTCCTGTGCTAAAAAGCATTTAATGTCTGCTGTTATTAATGAGTCTATTAATTCTCCAGGTGTTTTACTAGATAATTTTCTATGAGAACAAATATATGCTCGTTTAATCCAATTTAAAAATTGTTTTACAGACATATCTCTTTTAGCAATATTACAAATATAACAACATGGAACACAATTATCTACCTCATACCCTTTTGTGTTATCAAGCCTATCTATCCCATTATAGTGTACTGGTTCATGACAATTACTATTTCTACCATTAAATGTTTTTACCGTGTTTAGTGGAGGATTACCACAATAATAACAATCTTGTTTTATAAGCTTTTTTAACTGTTCTTTAGTTAGGTTAAAAGATATCTTTCTATCTTTTGCATTCCTTTTATATGACTGATATACTGTTCCACTAGCTACATGAAAAGAATCTTTTTTATTGGCTTTTCCATTTTTACTTCTAGCACAATGCATACACTTAGAAGCCTTTCCCTGAACTAGTGCTGTTCCTTTATACGCTCTTATTCCTCCACATAATTTACAAATACATTTCCAATAAGAATTTCCATGTGCTATATGTGAAAAATCCAATACTTCTAAATTACCAAAAACTTTTCCTTGTAATTTTAATCTTTTACTCATATTAGTCCTTTGTAAAAACAAATGTAGCAAAACTATAGTGATGTCCTTGATAGATAAAGTTTGGTTCTGTTTCCCAATTTGATTCCCCAAAAAGAGAACATCCATTCTTTTTTAGTATAGCTGGAAGCCTTTCTTCAAGGTCTACTTTAGTAAAAAATCTAACATCAGTTGCAGGTAAAGGGTCTCCTGCTTTATAGCTGTTTTTGAAATCACAAGTAAGAACAGCGATTCCTTTCTCACTTAGAAGATTACAGATGTCATCTATAAACTCTTCATCATCAAATACGTGTTCAATTACAGACACAGAAAAAATAATATCAAACTTTTCATCTGTTGATTTACGGAACGTTGCCAAGTCCACATTCTCAAGTGGGTCTATGTTTACTATATCATGTCCCTGTGCTACTAAAGATTCAGAAGTAGTATCTTCAAAAGAACCTACACACAAAGCTGACATATCACCACCAAATGCCAGAAGTTTCATAATGTACTCTAAAGCAAAGGCTTGTTGTACATTTGCCTCAGCAATTTTTCTACTCATTGTTTCTGGACACCACTCAAACATCTTCTCTATAAGAGGTTTAAGGTCTTCTCTATCTTTATTTGTTAATATACGATTCAATAGCATTATCTAACTCCTTAATAAATTGGTCAGTAGACCAACGTGTATAAAATTTTTCTATTGGGGCTATTCCCCTATTCATTATATCTATTAGTGAGTTATTTTCTCCAACAATAATCTCAGCATTACTAAAATGTCTAAACATCATACTTTCTGTAATAGCTATTGGTCTATTCACTGATAACGCATAATCTATAACACTTGATAATCCTTCGTTATTTGCATGGTAAAGAAAAACATTCAAATCATTTCTAGCTAAAAAGTCTAGTACCTCTTCATTTGATAACAGCTTATGTGTTAAATTCAATTGAATATTAGGATTAATATTAAGTTCTCTACACATATCCGCTATTTTCTTAGCCTCAATTCCCTGTTTGTCTCCAAAGATAGCAGAAGGCATGTGAATATTAAGAATTGCTTCATCAAAAGTATTGTTTACTAATGTAACTAAATCAGGAAAACCTTTATGCCATCCTCCAAGTCCGAAACTTCCAATGTGTGGTACTGTGTTCTTTTCATACGTATTAGTATAGTCAAACAGGGGTCGTGGAAGAACAGTTGCCTTATCTAAAACAATTCTTCTAGCATGAGCATCCTTTTCTCCAGCCCCATTAAAAAGATAACCATCATAATTTTGTCTAACATTCCCATCATGAAAAATAAACAGTTGTTTAAACTTTGTTTGCTTTGATACCCAATCCTCTGATAGCCATGACATTGTACAAGGATACCAGTTATAGATAATAACTTCTGGATTTATCCTCTCGGTTATTTTTACTAGCTCTTGAATAGAGTGTGGTTCTGCATACATGTATTCAAATTTCTCTGAACGAGATGCAAGGTCAAAAAACCTATTCCCAAATTGCCACACTCCACAAGACTGTTCTGAATGACTTACTACTAGTACTGTCATAAGAGTTCTTTCCCATCACAGCTTATAACTGCTGGTTCTGGACAAGGTACAATAAACTTTCCTCCAGCATTTATATACTCTTGATTTCTCTCAACAAAGTTCTCAGTGAAATGCCAAGGAAGTATAAAGAAGTAATCTGGCTGTGCTTTTAAAGCCTCGTCTTCTGGAATAATAGGTATCCCTGTTCCAACTGTTTTCAAACCAAACTTATCTTCATTTACCTCAGCGATTGCTATAATCTCTTTTGGTGTTAGACCAAAATATTGTAATGTGGTGTTGCCTTTAGTTGATGCACCCATTCCGTAAATAGTCTTTCCCTTAGCTACCTCATCATAAATGAAGTTCATAGTTTTCTCTTTAAGTTTTTCAACTCTATCACTAAAAGCTATCCAAGGGTCGTCAAACGATGTCATATATTTTCTCTCATCATCTAAAGCTTTTGTTACTGTGGGTTGTGTTAGTCTAATTCCTTTATGTGCTACGTATGCTCTGACGCTTCTTCCATTTACATTATTGTAGGATACATCAAAGATGTGTAAGTCATGCGAGTCCATCAACTTATTAAGAACTTCCAAAGAATAATACTCTAGATGTTCATGTACTATATTATCAAAAGCATTTACTTTCATCATAGAGAGCAAGTCTGTCATCTGTATAATCCAAATTCCCATAGGTGCTAAAATACTTTTAACATCCTTAACAAAACTGTTAGGGTCTTCCAAATCATAAAACATTGCTATACTCGTAACAAGTTTAGCTTTTTCTTTTAAAGGATAGCTCTCTTCTGTAAAGTAATCATTAATAAAATAGGTACATCTGGTACTAGCAACTCCCTTTAAATTATTTGCAGGGTCAAAGCCAACTGTAATAGCTTCTTTTGGAAACATTGCCAGCATAGTCCCATCATTGGCACCAATATCTACAGCGATATCTCCTTCAAAAAGGGATATCTTTTGTTTAGCCCGAAAAACAATATCCTGTAAAGAGTCTATCATAGAACTATTTAAGTCAGACCTATACCAATAATTTCTATAAAGAATATCTCTATCCATTGTATGCTTTAACTGTACTAGGTTAGAATTACTTCCCCTACAAAGAACTAGAGGAACTTCTACCCTAGATTCCTCTTCGTCTACAAAATTTGATGGACAAAGATTGCCAAAATTTAAAACTTCCTCTAAATTACTTTCATCTATTCTACAAGTAGTTCGTTCAAGATAGTTCATTTTTTACCCATCCATATAGTACAGTAATTCCATCTTCAAGACTAACATTGGGTTCCCAATCTATTTTGATTTGGGCTGGAGAAATATTAGATATCTCTCCTTCGTATGTCCAGTTCACTTCAATATCTTTTCCACTAACTTTAAGTATCATATCCATTAACTCTTGAAGGGAAATTGCTTTTACTCCTCCAAGGTCACAAAAAATTGTGTCTGAACTCATATGTTCTACAAGTCCTTTTATAGCATCGTCCAAATACAGAAAGTGTCTTTGTACCCAAGGGTGTCCATTTATTAGTAATGCTTCATTACTCTTCTGTTCTACTACTCTTCTACAGAACGCTGTAGAAACCTTTTCCTGTGGAGAGTTTAGTATCTCCCCAATTCCATATATACTAAACAATCTTGGTATCCTTACATCCAGTCCAGAAGATAAGTAAAGAGACTCATTATAAAGCTTTTCTAAACCATACTTGTTTGTTGAATTATATGCGTAAAAGGTACTTGGAAATAAGATTCTTCCTTTAAACTCTATCGCTTTTAAAGCACGTATAATAGACAGATTTATTATAGTAGAATCTCCATAGTTGTAGTCTTTAGATAGTAGATACTTGATGCTTCCAGAATTAGCGGCAAGTTGATAAATCTCCTGATAGTCCTTGTTAGCAAAGAAAATTTTGCATTGAGAAGAATCCCTTAAATCTACTACATCTTTGTCAGCACAATCCACAACATTCTCTGGATTTTGTTTTAAGTGTGTAACTAAATGTTTCCCTAAATATCCGTTAGCTCCCAACACTAGTATATTATTCAACTTCATCTACTCCTTCCTTATACCCATCATCATATCTTTCTTGCAGACACTTCTCACACGGGTCTACAATAACCTTTCCTTTCCACCAACTACAGTCTACTTCTGAACCGCAGTAGTTGCACTCTGTTGAAATAATAGTTTCATCTATCAGGTATTTGTCTGGAATTTGAACAGCCATATCATTCTCCTTTCCTTAATGTGCTACCTCAGTTAGTAATGCTATAACAATAGAAAATATCCCTATAAACAAAAGAGTAGCACAAGTAAATTCAAACTTATCTTTCCACATTTAGTTTCCTTTATTCTGGTTCTGAATCAAAATTTTCCAACTCTACAACACCATCACCATCATAAAAGTTATCTACTGTAGTTTCACCTTTAGCATAAGCTACTGTACTAGCTCCTACTGCTGAGAATGTACCACGCATATCGTTTTGGTCAAAGGTCAAAGTACTACCTTGTGCCATATAGATTTGCTGTCCAACATCACCAAAGGCATCCATATTTGCACCTAAGAAATTGATAGCCCAATCTTTATGTTCCTTGATTAGTTTACCAACACTCTCTGCATTAAATTCTTTTGAAGCATTTTCATATCCATCGGTTAATATAGTGATAATAATTTTATCATTTTTCTTAAACTCTTTGCCTTCATTATACTGAATTGCCAATCCAAAGGCATCCCACAATGGAGTAAAAGACCTTGGAATATAGGTATCTTTTTTAAGCTTCTTCACAAAAGCAATATCTACATCTTTGTATACCCAATTCATTTCTTGAGAATCAAATTTCATGAAGCTAAACTTCACATCCTTCAATTCTTTCTGTAATTCTTTGATATATAAATTAAAACCAGCAATAGTCTCCTGCTTTACAGAAGACATACTGCCAGTTTCATCTAAAACAAACGTCACGTATGTTGCCATAATTCTCCTCTCCTTACGAGTTCTTTAATTGAATTGTGCTAACAGCAGAATAAATACTGTAGTAAGCATCAAAATGCCTATCAGTACTAGGTCTGCTTTTTGATGGCTATCCATCAAAGTGCTCCCTTTCTAAGACCTAAGACCTCATTTTAAAATCCTTTTATACTTTGGTCTGGATAATAGAACAGTGAGCGGTGAGAGAATCGAACTCTCCTCCGTGGTTTTACAGACCAGTGAAGTCAACCAGACTACCAACCGCTCAGGTGTGGGGAGTTTCACCCCACGTTTTTTTAATACATAGGAATAACTAATTCCATTCCTACATTAATCAAATTAGGATTTTTCAAGATATCCAAATTTGCTTTATAAATTTCCATCCACAGCTCAGGATTAAAACTTCCGTAGAGTCTGTGTGCAATTGCTGATAGTGAGTCTCCTGGTTTTACTATGTAGTAAGACTTTCCTATAGCTACTGCTGTTGCTACTTCTATTTCTTCTGGTATTGCTTCTATCACCACTGTTTCTGTTGTTGCTTCTATCTTTTCTTCTACTTCTACTTCTACAACTACTGGTGGTACGTACTTTTCAACCTCAACTAGCTGGTTGTTTTGGTAATAAGTATCGAGAAGTTCCTCATATGTTGTTCCAGCTTCTGCTCTTTTCTTTGTGTTCCACTGTCCCATACAATCTGTCGCTCCTCTGCTAAGACAAGTACCATACCAATTGTCATAATAGGTTCTGTAAGGTTCTCCTTCTTCTGTCAGCAAAGCCATGCCCCAAGTCTCATCTACTGCTCTATCTGTAGCTTCCGTTCTCCACTCAGGTTTATAAACTTGGTCAAAGTTACAATCATACACATCTGCATCATGCCATTTTCCACCTACTGCTATGAAAGACCAAGCATACATTTTTACTGCCATAGCTCCTGCTTTTAAAGACTCTTCATGCCAGTTATTACCCCATTCTGCTGGTAACACTCCTTTTACATACTCTTTAAAATCCATTTCTACTACTTTATAAGGTGCTTCCCATGTACATGCATCAAGTCCTGTCACACGTACCCTGATTGTTTCTGGTATCACTAATTCAGGTGCTTGGGATAAACCTACATCAGGCATTGCACCAGCAACCATAGAAGTTGCCAGCAATATACTTATTAGCACACCCATCCTTTCTCCTTTACTGGGCTAATACACTTAGAGGTTCTCTTCTAAATCCTCAATAGTTTCTGTCATATTTTGAATTGTCTCTGTTTTCTCTGCTACTTCTACAATAAGCTTTGAAACATAATCAATTGCATTTGTTTCAGTAACAGGGGATACTGGCATAATAGTATTATCCAGTAAATCAACAATGTTTTCTAAATTAATGTTCTCTTCCATAGCTTTCCTTTCCTTTATATAACTTCACTAATAACTTTAAACTTACGTGGTCTACTCAGTTTTTCTTCAACATAAGCCTCAGCTTCTTCAATCTTTACAAATCTGATAGGCTCAGGTAAAATTGAGTAGGGAACTGCTCTTGTTTCAGTAGCCCAAATAAAAATAATCCGTCTTTGTACAGTCCACCATGCAGTGTACAGCTTTCCATTACCATTAGCATACACCTTATGACTCTTAATTCTGAACTCCATATATTCCTCCTTTCCTAGACTAATAAAACATCCCCAGTACCAACGGTGGGAGTCGAACCCACAGGATATTCGGTCTTTGTATGCCAATTCCGCCACGCTGGTTTACTTTGTTACAATAATGCCTAGACCTGATTCAGGTCGGTAAATATTTTCTGTTTCCTCAAAATTGAATACTCCTATTGAAGGGTCGTAATTCATCCCTTCATATCTTACCACCCAATGTGGAACTGTCAAGTAAATCCAAATCACTGGTGTTTCCATAGGTACTCCATGTACAAATGCAATATCTGATATGTCATACCCAGCGTTTTCAAGCATTGGAATAATTGGTTCATATGTAGTCACAATCCATGTTTTCAGTCCGTAATGGTCTTCAATAAAGGTTGCTAACAATCTGAAATCTACAGGGTAGTCACCACCTGCCATCTCATTTGCTATATCCTCGACAGTCTCATCACCAGCTACTCCATAGTATTGAGCAACCATAAGAACTGAGGCACTTGCACAAGCATTCTCATACGTTCCATACTGTGATATCAATTCCAATGTTGGCTGTGATGTGGGTATTACTGTTGGTATCTCTGTTGATATCAGTATCTCTGTCGAAACAACACCTTCAGTAGAAGTTATATAAGGAACTGCTGTAGCAATCAGTTCAGGTGTAGGTGTTACATTTTTACACCCAACCAACAATAAAAATAAAAATATTATTCCTTTCCTCATAATTTCCTTTTCCTATGTCTTCTAACCATTTCAGTATTAGCTTTCTTACACCTGTCACCCCTGCTTATCCAGCAAAATCCCACAAGTCAATGTCATCATCATCGGAAAAAAAGGAATCACCTTCCTCTTCTATCTCAAAACCAATACAGTTTTCACAAAGATAGTCACCCATAAAATCATATGCTCCAATTGCACCACAATTATCACATTCTAATTCGGGGTCATATAATATATCTCT
>Ga0222679_1000622_pt1 | contig 11992 bp, 12 predicted proteins | sample AntAcemetagen939_FD_179843 | JGI IMG/M metagenome (GOLD analysis project Ga0222679, IMG submission 179843) | Saline water microbial communities from Ace Lake, Antarctica - #939 | ecosystem: Environmental > Aquatic > Non-marine Saline and Alkaline > Saline | place: Antarctica: Ace Lake...
CTCACAATCTTACCATCCTCTCCAACTTCAAAATCATCTGGAAAAAATGTTGAAGAAGTCACTGTTACTGAATCAGTTGTATATTCTAATATTAATGTTTTTGTTTCTCCGGGGGATAAATGAACCGATGTTAAATGGCTTGTGTCTGTTCTATCAATTATTGTTATATATGGTTGGAGTATTCCAAAAGGGTCATATTGTAGATTTTTCCCTATGCTATCTAATTCAATATTCCTAACCCCTGATGGAAATTCGTGTTTTTCTACAACTGTTGTTTCAAATGGGTTTGGATTATACATAGTGATTGTTATTCTCCATTCTACATTATCAAAAGGTTTTATCGGTTTATTCAATATATCCTTAGTCTTTGTGATTTGAACAGGCAATCCCTTATTACTTTTTAATTGATAGCTTTGATTTTCTGAAAGGTTTGTTATGAATAATAAAAATGAATCATCGAGGGAATCCCCATCATTATCAGAAAAGGAAACATCTAACCTATTTGTTATATCTTCTGTGCAAGTATCAAAACCATCAGAACACTTAAATATTTTATTAGAAACTACCCCTGTATCTTCAAATGTAAAATTAAACTGCACATTAGGAATATCCCTTGAAGAATTTGTTGAAACTGAAATGTTATAAATATTAAAATCTACCCCCCCAATCGTATCAGTATAATTAACCGCACTAAGATTTATTTCAGAAGAATTATAAGCCATTGTGAAAACATCACTACTTCCATTATTGATATCATCTGTCCAGTTGAGATTTCCATTTGTTGCGTTATATGTGGATATTAAAACATCCCAAGTTGAATTTCTAACAAGGTTCTCAGAGGATATTGAATTATTATCTCCTGTCATATTGATGCTTACATTAGTGTAATTTACTGTTGATGGGTTTGAAACTGTGATTGTATTAACCCAAATAGTTTTTTCCCCGACAATCTTCTGTACTGGAATCCATGTGCCTTCTGAAGATGATGTTGCGACTGTTGTATAATTAATACTTATTAAACTTGAATTTCCCGGAGTTAGAGTTAGATTATTTATTACAGTATAATTACATCCTAAATTGCTGACTAAACAAGAATCTGTTATGTTTGTATGATTTAAGAAAACCTGAACACCCTCACAACTTGGTGGCAAATTATATGTCTGCGTAACATTCGTGAAATTCTGAGGAGACCCTATATTCACCGTCCAGTTATCTTCATACTCAAAAGGCACTCTAAAACCCTCTAACGCTATTCCTTGGGTTGTTGTGTTGAATGTAGTGATGTAATTAAACGGAGTGTATGTTGCCGTTGTGAAAAGACTAATAAACCAATTAATTATTTGAATAATTCTTGCTTCTATGCTTCTTAGATAGTCTGTAATTGTTTCTATTGTTAAAGAGTCTCCAAGTCTTCTAAATAGCGTTGCTATTCGGCTCATTAAGGTATCTATATTTAAAATCTCAAAAGGGTTTCTAAGAAAACTTACTAATCTCTCAACAGCAGAAACAGGATAGTTCACAATAACTTTAAAATAATCTGTCGATATTCCTTTTATTGTAGTTAATATTCCCTCAACAATATAGTTAGTTGTAAAAGGTTGGGTAATATCTTTTTTTAAAGAGCCAGTTCTATCAGTAGTGCTTGTTGTTGTAAATGGTTGAGAAATTGGACGACTATAACTTTGAACTGATGAAGTTGTAGTCAAATAATAAATTGGGGTGTTATTATTATTTCCTGCTGAATCATTTACATACCATCTATACGCGAATGTTAAACCTTCTGTTGAGTTTAATGTTGTAATATTAACTATTGTTTGAGGAGTAGATGTGAAATTAGTTATTAAACTATTTATCCAAACTCCAGTATTATTTGTAGCAAAAATCCATTGTCCATTTGGTTCTAATGCAGTATCATCATTATAATCTATTGAGAAATTACATAATTGTCCTGCTATTGTTGTATTTGTTTGATTATTTGAGTATGTTGGGGGGGTTGTGTCTCCCGCTTCTGAATAAGTTATTCCATTTCCACCATTATATAATTGTGTAATTTCGGCAGATGATAATTCCCTATCCCAAAATCCTAACTCATCTATTGTTCCGTTCATAAATTCTACATTACTGGTATAATAATTAGAACCCATATAAACATTTCTAATTCCATCAGTTAGGTCTCTTGCATGAGTATCCACACTTCCATCTAAAGACCCATCTAAATATATTTTAACCCCATTTGTTGAATTTACAACAAGTGCAACATGATACCAAGTGTGATTATTTAATGAGGTGTCTGCAGTTAAGAGATTTACTATATAACCCTCTACAAAAGTTAATTTTCTAAGATAAAACCCAAAGTGCCACTCACTATGACCATGAGACAAAATAGTCCCTAAATGTGTGTTATTTGAATTAATCCAACCAGCAATAGAAAAATTATTTTGTCGTGTTAAAATTGAGGCATCTTCAGAAATCTTTACATAATCATTTATTCCATCAAAACGATATGAATTACCTATTATTCCATCCTCACCCCTTGTTACTCCATTATATACAGTTCCATTATATAAATCAGCACCAACACTCGCAGTAACATCTCCAGTAGTCTCATCAAGTTTCCAATAAGCAAGTAAATCTGTATTTAAAGAATCTGTCCAAACAGCCCACTCATCAATCTCCCTTCCAAAAAATTCAGGAATCCACTCAATATAATCTCCCCTTTCTACATCTGCAAAAATTCCTATTCTGACTTTTCCTGTTGGGAGTTGAGAGAGTGAAGAAAACTTCTGCCATTTATAAATTTCTGTTGTTTCATAACCTATTATTTCAGTATGGCATATTTGTTCATAAGTTTTATTTTCTGAGATATACTTCTTTCCATCAATACAATCTGTGTGAGTTACACTTGAGTATTCTTCATCAACTTTAATTCCATATTTATATTTGAAATCACGATTAATTTGAGTAGGGGAAATAGATTTGCTGTCTGAATAAAATTCTATTTTATTAAAAACATTAGAGACACTTTTAGTTTTATCAATTTGATTAATTTCTAATTCCGCAACCAACCTATCTTTTCCAGTTATCACATAATTTATTCTTGGGCTTATTAAACTAATATTCAATAATATTTTATCTCCATCTTTTATTACAACTGTTTTAGATTTTTCATCATATATTTTATCATTTGATAATGCACTAACTAATAAAATAAATGCCATTAGAAAAATTGTTGAAAAGATTAATATTGTTTTTTTGTTTTGTTTCATTTTATCCATCTTGAACCAAGAAAGTTATATTCCCAGCCCCCTGTCTTACATCATTTAAATAATTAATTCTTGCGGTCAGATTAAAATCAGTTATCCCAGTTCCAGAGTCAAGTAAACTCCAATCACTTAAAGTATAATTCCAAACATAAAGATAAGTAGTTCCTGTACTAGAAGTATGACCTTCCCATAAAACATCAATATAATTAGGATTTATTTCTTCAATAGCCATTTCAAATCTATGATAAGGATGGTCAATAGTAAAAGTATCTGTAGCATAAATATCATCAGAGGCATTAATCTGAGTATAATTCATTTCTGTTTCTCCTACGGGGGTAAGAGTTAGAGGTGGAGAGTTTACTACAGTATTATTAAATGCTCTTGAATTAAAAACTCCTGAAAAATCATAAGTTATATCTAATGGTTGGAGAATATTAATTTGTTGACTTACAGATACAAGAATACTTTTGAATTTACTTACTAAACTATCTATTGAAAATGGTTGAGTGAAACTTCTGAAGAAAGATGCTATTGGGTCTGTTATAACACTAAAATCTAAAATCTGTGATGGCTTTCTTTTTATATCTGTTGTTCTTTTTATATCGGGAGTTAAATCTATCTCCTGAGATAATAGATTACCATAAATTTGATTCAAAGAAACAATATGAAAAACATTTTGTTCAAGTGTTAGATTATAGGATGTTGAATCTGTTATAGTTTCTGACTTTGTGGTATTTATTGTATAATTGTTTTGAAAATTTCTTGTGCCACCAAGATTAGTATATTCAATTAATTTCTGTTGGGTTATTTTTCCTGTTGCATCTGTGTTATCTGTAAATATTTGGTCTACTGTAACATTCCACCCAGTAACTGTTGCATCCTCAATGGCAGTTCCATTTGAATAATTAATTTGTGCATCAAAATACCACTTTCTTATTAGTTCTGATGTGCCATCCACACTCTCAGAGGTATAAGTTACATTAAGAAAAGTATTATTATTAGACCCATCTGTTAAAAGCGTATCATAATTTGTAGTTCCTGAAATATCCCCATCTTTAAAAATATTATGGTCTGATAGATAACTAAAAAATATTCCATCAACATTATCCAATAAAAATATATCTTCAAAAGTATTATAAAAACTATCCCTCACCCAAATACCATATTTAGTTGCATTTTTTGAAGTAATATTAATAAAAGAACTATTATAAACACCATTAAGAAAAAAATTTCCAAAATTACCCTGAGAATAATTAATAATAATATTTTCAAAAGTAAAATTATTACAGGCTGAATCTGAACAAATTATTTCAATACCTGTGTATGTTGTGTTTGTTATGTTTATATTAGAAAATGTTATGTTTGTTAATGATGAATATGAAGAAACCCAAATACCCCTTAAATTATCGTAAATATCTGCATTTATGATAGTTATATTATTCCCAGAACCACCACCACCCGCGGGACTTAGGCCAATACCCTCATAACTACTATAAATCTCAACATTATCAATCCTTAAATTGTCTGATGATACGGCTGAAGAATATATCCCTGCACCATTCTTCTGATTAGTTCCATCAATCTCACAATCTTTTATAGTTACATCTTCACTATGAATACTGACCCCATAATAATTAGCATCTGATGTTGATGTATGATAGGTTATTTTTTTATTATTACAATCTAATGTTATTCCATCACCTGATATATCCATACAAGTTCTAGAAACAGGTGCTGGGTTTGATGTTATAACATAAGTTTCTCCGGGTGTTGATAGAACTCCACAGGCACTAACACCAACATCATCAATAGCAATAAAATCTGAATCTATTTTTGTAATTGAAATATCTGAATAAGGTTGCCAAGAATAAACAGGAGAAGAAACATTAAATTCATCTGTTCCATTATTTTCTAATTGATATTCATAACCTACTAAATGCCCTATTTCTATTTTTGGAGTAATAAATCTTAATTTAGAATCATCTTTTGCTTTCTCGCAATTTCTATAAGGGGTTGCACTCAAACTTGAATCAACATTATCAATACAGGATTTTTGATATTTTGAAAGAGAATAAAACTTAATATCCTCTGCTCTTAATCTACCGTCTTTAAATTCGTAGTGGACTTGTAAAGTTTCTGAAATGTATCTCTCATCATACCAAGTTAATCTCAAAACATAATCATCATTATCCTTAATTGAGAAGTTGCTAATTATAACCTCATATCTATCATTATCTCCGCTTGAATCTGTCCAATAATGAGTAGCATAATAAGGCAGTTCAAAGTTTACATAATCAGTTTGGATTTTTTGATACTTCTCTGCATAAAATTCTTTTTCTGTAATTGATTTTTGAATCGCCATCTCCCCAGAACCACTTAAAAAAGGAACTAAAATAAAAATTCCAATTAATAAAACAAACCCAATCAATACTGATAATGTGATTTTTGCTTTTTTATTCATTTTGTAATCCTCACTATTTTTATATAGTCGCCAACCTTTATATTACTATCCTTAGGGACTGTTAATCTCTTTTGAGTTTTATCCCCAACAACTTTTAAGATTATTTCTTTTTCTACCATAGGCTATATAGACTATTAGATTATTTAAGGGTTTCTATTTCTAAATATCAAAAATGCCAAGAGGATTCCAAAAAATCCGATTATTAAATCCCATGCAGTATCAAGAAATGTCTCCCTTAAAATCACAGGCAAAATGTAGCTGACTGAAAATTCAAAGACTTCAAAAGTAAATAAGATTAAAATTGCTGTTAAGAAAATTCTTTTTTCTTCAGATTTAATTAAAAAATACATAATTAAAAAACCCGCGAGTAGATGTATTAATCCCCAACCAACCATAATTTCTGCATACCCATTAGATATAATCGGTGTTGCTAAGACTTCAAAGAACCTATTTAAAAAGTCTGGGAAAATTGCCCCAAGAATAGTAGTAGCCATATTAATTATCTCCCTTTAGGAATAAAAAATATAATTGAAGTGATTAATACAGCTAGAAATATAAAAATTCCTATTGGGATTGTTAATGTGGTTATTATCTCTCCAGTAGAAGACAGAGAAGAAATTGGAAGGGGGGCTGGTTTAACAGCAAAATTAAGAAGTGCTAATGCTATTGAAAAAACCATCGCTATAAAACTTATGGATTCTTGCTTTATTTTCTTTGCAAAATCTTTTCTTTTTACTATTGCAAATATTATAAAACCAACTACAAAAAAAGTTATAATTAATGGCACAAAATTATTTCTGATAAACTCTCCTAATATCATCTTCTTACCCCTGTTTTGTATTTATGTTTTTCCATTTTGATTCTTTAGGAAAACCAAGATAAAATCCAATCCCATATTCTACCAAAAAAATCTCCTATTTTTGAAACAGATGGCTCTCCCGGAAGTCCTATAACAGTAATCTTAGATACCTCTTTCTCAATTATTTCTTCAGAAGTTACAACCCACTCTCCGTCCTTAAACTCTTGTTTTACTTCAAGTATTGCCGGAATAAAATAATAATCTCCTGATTCTGTAAATGTGTGGTATACTCCTCCTTTATATGTTCTCAAATTTCCTAAATCTTTTTCTTTCGGTATTTGTGCAATTACATTTCCTGAATTATCCATTATAGCCCAAATTCCGAAAAACCAAGAATAAGTTAAATCACTTATATCCTTGTCTGGAAAATCTGGCGCAGTTAATTCAAAATCTTGGCTTACCCTTGTATTAACTGCAATAGTATCTTCCCCAATAATAGATAACATAGGGAATACTGGAACTCTAAAATCAAAATCAATTCTTGCTAAGTCTTTTGAAATTATTGGTTTTGATGGTCTTGAAACAGCCATTACAGAGGACATTAAAGTTATAACTAAGAAAATTCCTATGATTGAATTTAATATTTTTTTCTTCATTTTTAATTTGATGTGAATAATGATTTAATCCATGACCATAACTTTGAAAAAAACATCTCAAATGATGAGGTTATTCTTGGTGTTGTTGGTGTTGTTGGTGGTTCTGATGTTCCCCCACATCTGTTATTTTTCTCAGGCAATTCTCTAAACACGCAACCATTATGTTCTATCCATTTATTATTCTCACAAGAATTATCTCCATAAATTCCGGCATCACACCAACCTCTAATTACTGTATTATCAAAATAAGTTTGACATTTTCTTTCAAAAAGGGGTTCGTCATTCATATAAGCATCACAATCGCAGATTCCATTATCAAAATTACAAGTATTAACATAAGAATATGCGTGTTCTCCCTCTAAAATATAAGAAACACAACTGCCCTCATTCAATAACATACAAAAATCTTCGTCATGGTCTTGTCCAAAAGGGATTATAGAAAGAAATTTAGGAAGTTCTATATCTTGATTTCTTAAAATCTTAGCATCAACAACAGAAATTAAAAATGAAGAAAATAAAAACACTCCGACAATTAAAGCTAATATTTTTTTCATCTATCTCCCCTCATAAAATTAATTAAAAAAATCAATAAAGGCAAACCACCTAAAATTAAAATCAAACCTAACGAGCCACCAACCCCTATCAATCCTATAAGAATTATAAGAATCCAATGATTAACAACCCATAAAGCAATAAGCCCGATAATTATTCCAAACACCGCACCAATAACAAAATCAACCCAATTATATTCTCCGTTCTTTAATTTCCCCCTATATCCTAATAATGAAGACATCCCAAGAGTAAGTAAAACAGGTAATAAAAAAAGCCAGTTCATATTAAAATCTTCTGGGGCTTCTGCACAATCATCAGGGCAACTAAATGCTGTTTCTCCAATTACACTTTCACATTTCCCATCTCCACAATGTCCTATCCAAACATCATCTTCGGTGCATCTCCAATTTTTACAGACCATATTTGGTTTGTTATAAAGAGCAACACAAATCGCATTATTTGTGCATTGGACATTTATAGGATTTGATTGAACACATTGATTATTTTTACAATCATATTTTACATAGGAAGTTCCTGTTTCTGCAACGGGGTCTCCAGCATTTGGACATTCATAATCGTAATTACATTCTTTAATTACATCTTCTTTAAATTTAAAATCATCATCACAATTTGCTTCAGTTGGACAACATTCAACACTTTTAATTTGATTGCCTTGTATTTTTTTTGAACTCCCATCTATTAAATCAATATTATCTATTTCATAAATTGTTCTTGCTTGGCAAAGTACTTCTTTCCTTTGATACTCATAAGTTTTTGTTTCAACTAAAATATAATCTGTGATATAATTTTGACATCTATTTACTCCAGTCTTTGATAACTCATTTAACCCCCCGGCTAAAACTCTCTGCTTTAAATCAGAATTTAAGATACAAGATTTAGAAACAAAAACTTTTCCATTCTCTTGACCCTGAATATAAAACTTTCTGAACTTTGCTGAAAATTTGTAATATCCTCTGCTATCTTTTATATCCAAAGAACATTTTTTAAAAGTGATTTCATCACCATACTTCAAGATAAATCCAGTTTCATCATCCCATTGTTTTGATTTTGATACCCCATTTATTTCATAACAGGCTCTACCATAAACCCCAATAGGTTTATTATCAAATATAAGATTTAGACGACACTCATCAGTATAACCATCACATTTATAAGTAGTTTTATCGTCGGCATATTTTATATAAGGAGGCTCAAAAGCCCCTTCTTCACAACAAATATGTCCATAAAACGCTTTATAAACGGATTCATAGCCAAAAATTGCTAGGGTGTTTGCTGTTCCAGTAAATTGTAAAAGAGCAAGAACACCACCTATGAGAATAACAACTATAAGAATAATTGCTAAGATTGTTTTTGTACTGGTTACTTCTCTACCTCTTAATCCCATGAGATTTATAGGCTATTGAACTATTTAAAGGGTTTCGTATTATTTTAATATGTTATCTGATAAAAATTCCAATCCCCATTATCCTTAATCATGCAGACCTCAGCCAAAACATATTTTCTTCCCCTCGCCATTAAACTTGCTTTTTTTGTAAATTTAAAAACACTTTCATTAATTACATAAGTATTTTTTAACTTATTTTGAATCCCGAAAATCAAATCTTCCTTCAGAAGTTTTTTAATCCTCTGCCGAATCGGAGTTGATTTTTGTGAGATGTTTCTGCCCTCTTTTAATTCAGGATATAAAATTTTTGTAATTGAGTAAATAGTAATCGGCTCTTTGGAAGAATTAATAATTTTCAATATCTTTAAATCTATGTTGTTTGGTTTTATCATTTGTTGCATCCTTTTTATTTGCCCCCCCATTCAAAAAAAAATAAAAAAATAAAAATTCCAATCTTCTCTAAATCAAACATCTGTTAGATACAGACATAGTCTTAGTTTCTAATTGGTTTATTCCGAGATAACTTGCTCTGATTTCTAAATTTCTTATATAATCAGTTCCACTAAAATCACAGGTTGGAGTATCTTCTGCCTGAACTTCAAAATACCCTAAAGAATCTGTTGTTGTTGTTAAAACTTCTCCAGTTTCCAAAATTCTAACCTCAACATTCGCCCCCTGAATTAAGTTGCTATCCCAATCTCTTACTTCTCCAGTTATATCTCCACCATCACAATTTGTTCCGAGCATATTTGTAACACAAGACATATCAAAAGCATCTGCACTTATTGAAATTGTCTGAGTTATCGGGGAGGGTGTTGAAGCTGTATAAGAAACAGTATATTGAATCTCATAATCTCCGATTCCGATTACTTTGGCAAAATAAGTTCCCTCTTTATGAACTTGTGTGAAACCATATCCACTTGGGATATTTATTGTTTCAATTAATTCATCTTCAACATCAAGAACCCCATTACCATTTGAATCAAAATATATTTCTGCCTGACCCTCATCTGTGTCTGGATAATACCAACTCCCGTCCTCATCAACTAAATCAAAATAGACATCAATATTGACATCTTCTTGATTATTGAAAACATAACCAAAGATATGAACCTCATCTCCAGAATATACTTTAAAGGTTGCATAGCCTACGGCGGAAAGTCCGCCCAACACTAAACTACAAATTAAAACTGCTGATAAAACTGAAAATCCAAATATTGTTTTTTTCATTAAATAAATTTCCCCCTTTCAGCGTAAGCCCTATAAAAAGGCATATTTATTTTGAATCTATTTATCATCTTTAATAATCATATCAAACTCATTAGGATATTCTGATTGGGATAATTCTCCTTTATTTTGATATTGATTTTCCTGTAAGATTGGGGGATTCATTAATGGGGCTTTTGGATTTGTAAAAGAGCCGTATCTTGTGAGGTAATCTGTACTTCTCGAACCTAAAAAATATATGTAAGCATCCCCACCCCTATCAAATCCCAAAAAATTTCTTTGTTGCTTATTTAATCTTTTTCTGTTTATCCAACCTCTTTCTGATAATCTTCTAATTCTCATGGGAAGATTTTTTTTATCATCCTCAGAAAAATTAGCTAATTCAATTATTTTTCTAAAAGTAAGTCCATTTTCAGAAGTCATCCCAGCTTCTTGTAATGATTCTAACAAAAAAGGTTTATGCAAAAAGTCCAGCCTTACAACTCCATTAGGTCTTTTTCTTTCAATAAAGCGATTTCCTATTATTTTATTTACTCCCATATTATGTTCCTTAAAGCATCCATTACTTATTAAGTTTGTGCTTTTAGGGTATGTTTACTTGTTTTTAGTGTTTTTGTTGTTCTGAAGGGTGTTTCTGCGTGAATTAAGGCTATTTCTCACCCCATTTGAGCCACGCATCCTTTTCAGTTAATCCTTTTTCCATCCAATCATCAATTACTGCTATGCAATCCTTACAGGCATACCGAGTATATTTTTTATTTCCGCATTTGCACAACCCAGATTTTAAGTATTCTTGAAACTTAGGGTCTTGTTTATCCATGCTTAAAACAACTTTTTCTTTCCCGGAAGATTGTTTTTTAGGTTTTGTTTTGGGATTTATGTTTCCTAATATCTTGGTTTCATTATAAAACTCCTCAAGAAATTCTAAATCTTTTCTCTCAGCCAAAGTTTTATCTCCCAAAATCTCGGCTATAAAAATCTTGAATCTTTGTTTCATTTCTCCTAAACTTATATGAGATTGTTTTAATTCTGCATTGAGTTGAGAGACGGATTCTCTTTCTTCTGATTGATTTTTAGATATATTTCCTAATTCCCTTTCTAACTTTATTTCTCTTTGTTCTGATTCTGAAAGTAGATTATTGAGCCTTAAAATCTCATCTTCCATTTTTTGTTCCACCCCCAATAAACTTAGATTTCCCTATTTTTATTATGTTTCTTAAATCAAACATTTTAAGAATCTTATTAATCTTCTTTTCTTTTCTTAGTAGGAGATATTGTTGGGAAAGATACTCAACTTTTCCTATTTTTCTTTTGGATAATGTTCTATCAAATATCTCTAACACCCTTACAAATTGATAATGCTTTTTGCATAATGGTTTTGATTTTCTCCAACCCATAGCCTTCTCTCCGCAAATACAACATCTTTCTTTAATCATATCTTCCATTATTCTTCAAACTCCTTTCTTACATAATCACGCAAATCTTTTCGTACATCTTCAATAGTTTTTCCCTGAGAATTTACATAAAGGCTATTGCATAATGGCTTTGAAGTCTGGTCTAAAATACAAAATCCCTCATCATTTGAAATAATCGCAATTCTATGACCCTCAATATTTGTTATTCTCATAG
>Ga0222679_1000625_pt1 | contig 11954 bp, 18 predicted proteins | sample AntAcemetagen939_FD_179843 | JGI IMG/M metagenome (GOLD analysis project Ga0222679, IMG submission 179843) | Saline water microbial communities from Ace Lake, Antarctica - #939 | ecosystem: Environmental > Aquatic > Non-marine Saline and Alkaline > Saline | place: Antarctica: Ace Lake...
AAAATGAGGGAGGCATAATCATGGCTGACCAGATTGTGCTCAAACAGCGTAAAGGGAATGTGGACTTAGATGAGCTTAATGATGTTAATGCTACATCTCCTTCAGAGGGTCAAGTATTAAGATGGAATGCTAGTGCAAGTGAATGGGCACTTAGTGCATCTAGCTCAGTATTGGATTGGCAGGAATCTGTTAAAGATAAGGATTTAACAGCTCCACCTGTGAGTCCTAGCGATGGAGATAGGTATATTGTAGCAGCTGGAGCTACTGGTGCATTGTCTGAAGAAGAAAAGATTAAAATGATTGATGCAATGAAGGAGTTTGAAACAATGCTTCTCAGAATCAATGAGCAATCCAAAGTACAGATAGATGAAGAATCAGTTAATGAGATGACTTCTCAATTATCAACCAAACTAGAATCACTTAATATAAATGATGAAAGTATACTTTCACTAAGTGAAAATGTTAAGGATGCGTTATCTATTAAGGATACTGCGATAGATGCATTAAATGAGAAGATTGAAGAGATTCGGGGGTACAATACGAAACTAATCAAAATGAATGATGTTGCTATTGAAGATATTGCAGTCCTTGCAAAGCTAGTTGCTAAAACAATACCTGAAGATAAATTGGAGGAGTGTCTGAATGAAATTAAAGATGATTCTGAATAATGAAAAAAGTATCCGTTTAGCCAGAAAGAAGGAGAAGAAGGATATATTCTCTAGTTTAGATGATAAGACTAAGACCTATACAATGGAAGGTTGGTCTAAAGGTAAGAGGGTAGTTATGCATAAGATTTCAGATGAAGTCCATCTCTATACTGATTTACTTGATGATGTAACTATGGAATACCCTGAATTTGTGTTAGACTCCCTACGATTAAGTCAAAAGGATTACATAATTGATGGGAATATTATAGAAATTAATAACAAGTCATATTATCAGGTATTTGATATTGTCTATTTCAATGGACAGGATTTACATTCATTATCCTGGAATAAACGAAAGAAATTACTTCACACGTTAGACTTTACAAATATAATCAGAGAAGTTGATAGCATTATTGTGAAGAATTCGCAGGATGCTAAAGAGACTATTAAGATGTTTAGCAGTAGAGATAACTTAACTCATGTTGTTTTGAAGGATTTAGAGTCACCATATAGCGTAGATGGTGAAACTAATTGGGTTAGCATAACCTTGGGAGGGGTAGACGATGAGACCAATAGGGAGCATAAGCATAACAAAAAAACAGATAAGCACGATAATTGAGCTGTCTCAGAAAGGGGAAAGCCGAAGGGCTATCGCAGAGCAAGCCAACTGTGGAAAGACTACCGTTTACCGTATCCAGAAGAAGAATATGCTCATTTGAGGCAAATCCTTATTAATGCCATAAATGTCTCCTTATAGCATGATAGAAACGCTTAAACCTAAACAGTTTTTCGAGGGTAAATTAAGTGAACATGCTGAAACAGACCTAATGAATATCACATTACCTTACGTTAGAAAGGATGTAACACTGATAAGTCCAGGCGTATGGAATAACAATTATTACAAATTAGAAGTAATTAAGAAAGCTTTTGAAGACACAGATTGGACCAATAAGGATGTCTGTTCACTATTTAACGACCACGAAGATAAGAAATCTAAACAATGGATTGGAGAAACAAAGAATCACAGATATGACGGAGAAAACGTCATTGCAGACCTATACATAGTAGATATGGAAACTGCAAGAAAATTAGAATATGGTGCTCATTTCGGAATCTCACCTACAGTCGTAGGGAAAGAGGAAGGGGGAGAGTTATTGCAATTTGTATTTCGCAATAATTCTGTTGTTATTAACCCTGCGGTTAAAACAGCGTATATTAATAATCAGGAGGTGTCTGATTTGGAAGAAGAAATCAAGAAAGAAGAAAAGAAAGAAGATGTCGTTTCAGAAGAGGCTACTACTGAAACTGTGGAGACTTCTGTAACAGAATCTCCTGAAGAAACTGTTGAAGAAGCTAAAGCTGAAGAAGCTGAAGCACCAGCAGAAGAAACAGTTAAAGTAGAAATGTCTGAGAAGGACGCAGAAGTGCTCTCAAGAGTACTCAAAAGTGTTGCTGTGAAGAAAGAAGATGATGTGAAAGCATTATCAGATGTAGACACAACTATCACTGACTTTGTAGCATTCCTACAAGAGTATCAAGAGGACCACAAAACCGCTTCAATTGCAGAAGTTGCAAAGGTTTGGGGTGAAAAAAGAGCTGTACTCAATTCAAGATTTGAGATGAGCCAGAAGATTGACGCAATGTCAGCAGAGATTAAGCAACTCCGAGAGGATAAGCCTGACGCACCTGCTAGAAAAACAGGTCAATCATTTGAACTTTCCGAAACGCAGAAGAAATTGTCCAGTAATGACCTTATGGGACTTGCTCTTGCAGACGGAGTAGATGGAGCGTGAAAATGATGAAGAAAATATTTGAACTTGCTGATACTGTATCGGATACATCGAATATTTCAGAATTAGCTGCTAAGAAGTGGCTTAATGAGATAATCACAGGTGCAGCATCTAAGAAGTATTATGAACAGGTATGTAAAGTGTTTACAATGCCTGCAGGACACAAAGACCTTGTTGTACCTTACAAAATGAACTGGCTTGCATCATGGGATGTAACTTCAGATGAAGGTGGAACACAGGGAGAAGGATACACAGTTCCTTACACCACAAAGGACAACCTAAGCGGTGTAACTATTACACCAACTCCTGAATCTGTTGGTATTGCAATATCATACCACGCAATCAGGACAAACTCAGCAAATCTTATTGCTGATGCTAAGGAAGACCTTCAGGAATGGGTTGCATCTTATACAGATGATGCAGTCTCAGCAGACATTGTTGCTGCTGCAGATGCAAGCGTATCTGTTAAAGGTATGCAGACAATCTATGGTGGGGACGCATATTCCGAAGGAACACTTGATGCAGGAGATGTGTTAACAACTGATTTAATTACAGATGCAAAGACTAGACTTAAGTCAAAGTACTGTTATTACTACGACAGTTCAACATGGACTAAAGGTATTGAAAAATATCCTTGGGTATCTGAACCTAGTAAACCATTTGTCCTCTTTATTGCTCCAGAGCAGGAAGGAGACCTTGAAAAAGATTCACAATTCACAAACGCTTCTGAATACGGTAGCAATGATATTGTGCTTAATGGTGAAATTGGAAAGTATCACGGTGTGAAAATCCTTTCGACAACACAGACTCCAGCAGGAACTTTCAACAGTCTTGCAGGACGAAGATGTCATATGGTGAAATCACAAGTATGTGCTGCATCCGTATATGGTGAGAAACCTCGCCTACACGTATTCGATTACCCAAGAGAGCTTGAAAAAGACATGGTAATGGAGATTGCACACGGCTCGGATACAATCCACGATGACGCAATCGTTGAGATTAGAGTCTTAGACGAGTAAAAATAATGATTTGGGTGGCAGGGAGAAGCTCTCTGCCGCAATTCCCTTTTTTTAGGGATGGTATAATCTAGAGGTGAAAAATAATGGCAAGGACAGGAAGAAAATTCGGATGGCATTCTGGTACTCTTACAGCTAAGAAGATTGAATGTCTGGGGGACATAGAAGTCCAAGATGATATCGTATTTACAGATGTTTCAGCTGGAGTACTAGGTGTAGATGGTGGAATCAAAACAGATGCAGCATTTACAGGTAAATTCATTGAAACAGGTACATATAGTTCAAGTGCAAGTAATGGAATGACTCTTTCATCAACTTATAATAGACCAGTGAGTTTCTTATCAGATGATGCTGGAGCAGCAATGACTGGAGATATACGAGCAGTACTCTCAAGAGTAATGCTAACAGTAGACCAGGCAACTCCAACAGTTAATGCAATGAGAGCTCAACTTAAAATGGCTGATTTAGTTGACATAACAGGTGCAAATGCAGTAATTTCACCTTTTACAGCTTATCTTGAATTAGCAGGTACAGGTGCTAGAACTCTTACAGGACATGTAGCAGCTATGAGAGTAGCTATTGAAGAGGGAGCATCAGGAACTACAACTATAGCAGCTTCCAGTTACTATGCAGGTTTAGAGTTAACTCTTAACTCAACAAGAACCTACACAGAAACAGGAGACTTTGGTGCAATTGTTATTAACATCAATACAGGTACAAGTGTATGGAACAATGGAATCTTTATTGTTTCAGGTTCATGTACTACAGGAATTGATATCGGAACATGTACTACAGGAATTGATATCGGAACATGTACTGGTGGGCTTGTGTTTACAGGAACAACTAACTATATTATGGACTTTGATAATGTAACAACAGGAGCAGCAACTATTACAAGTGGTGCAGCTAGTACTATTAAAGCACAGATGTTAGTAAAAACACCTGCAGGAGACACGGGCTACATTAATATCTATGGTACAACAGGAACTTAAATTATTTAGAGTTTTTTGGGGTTGCAATATACCCCTCCTTTCTTTTATGGAAGGATACAAATCCTTTAAGTAGTTAATAAATATGTTAATTGCGTAATATATTGAGGTGGAATAGTATGAAGAGTATAAAAATTGAGAAATGGGACGGTAATGTAACTGACCCAAAAACAGGAAAACCAGTTAAGGAGAGTTTACTCGTAATGATTAATGCTCTCATTAGTTCAAAGGACCCAAAGACACTACCAAGAGGAATTGACCAGTTTAGGCTGTTCAGTAAGGTTTCAAAAGCCTTTGAGAAAGCTGATAAGTCAGGAACTCTTGAACTTGAGGATGCTACATACAGTTTCCTTAAGAAGATGGTAGAAGCAGACATTCCAAGTGTATGGGGTACAAAACCTGAATACGCAAAATCTGTTGGAGCATTTTTAGATGCTGAAAAACAGAATGAAGCTGATGAAAAAGTAGTAGAGAAGGAGGTAACATAAGATGGTAAGATTGCACATGGGTGGACAGGCTTTTAAACTAGCTAATCTGCCAAGTGGCGTACAAGACGCTATAAAGAAGAGATTAGCACAGAAAGACCCCGTGATGGCTCAAGCTATGAAAGGTGTACTTCCTGGAATCAAGATTAATGGAAAGCCCGTTACTCAAGAGAGTATCAAAGAAATTGAGATAAAATCAATGGGTGATAAACCTAAAAAGGTTGAGAAACTTTCCAAAGTTAAAGATGAGAAAGTTCTAACTAAAGTAGTGTCTCAGTTGAAGACAAAAATTAAAGCTAAGGCAAAAGCTAAGACTAAAACGAAGGTGAAGAAATGAGATTTAAGAATGAAACTAATGGAGCTGTAAAGTATTATGGTTTTGATGACCATGGATACAAAGGATGGCAGGTTTTAAGTATTGGTCAGGAAGGCAATATGCCTACAGGCAAAGGACTTGGTCTTAAACTTACTCCACTTGGAAATGATAAAGCATTCACTCCCTTAGCTGTTAAACAAATAGGTGCAGTTAAAGAAGATTCAATGCAGTTAGGAGAAGATGGTCCTATTGTACCTAAAATTGAAATACCTAGACCAAAAGGGAAGACTACAAGTGATATGAATAGGTCACTTAAGGGTAAGCCAGTAGAAAAACCTAAACCTATCCAAGAAGTAGTAGAAGAAACAGCAGAGAAACTTAAAGATGTAATTATTCCTGGACATGAGGCTAAAAAAAACGGTGAAACTGCTGAAGTTGCAAAGAAGACTGAAGAAGTTAAAGAAGATTTAGCAAGTGAAGTGAAGAAGATTAATGGGATAGGCACAGCAACTTCAAAAGATATTGCTACACTCTATACAGATAAGAAAGAGATGGTTGATGCATTGAAGGATGATAAGAAACATATCCCTCTTCGTGACGATACTGTAAAATTACTAAAGGATAAATTCCTTAAGGAGGAATAAAAATGACAACAACACATGCAAATACTTTATCTGTTAATCGGGTTGACCCCCCTGCAATTCAGATAGTTAATACTCTCCCTGATTTAGCTGATGTTAAAATGGGAGCAATGGTTCTTCTTATATCTGATTCAGCAACAGATGACAAAAAGATTCATATAAAAATCGCAAGTGGATGGATTACATCCGCTGCATTAAGTTAAGGAGTGATGATGTATGACAGTTGCAACAGCACAAAAGGGAAATTTTACACATATTTGGGGTACGATTGCAGAAGTACTTGCAGAGCTTGCCGCTAAAGGTGTAATAAAAGACCAGGTTATTGGATTCACTCAAAGGACTAGTGGGTCAGATGCAATCTCAGTACTTTGTTATGGTCAGTTTAACCGTTGAGGTGAATTAAAGTGGCATATTGTGAAGTTGCAGATGTTAGAAGTATTACAGGGCTGAGTACTTCAGATGTAAGCGATGAAAATATGGCTAAACACATACTTACTGCAACAGCAATGGTAAATGCTAAGATAAATTACCAGGTACTAGAAGAAAAAGTAAGATATATCTCATCAGAAAAGGAGAATGATTTAAGTGACAACACCACTTTTTACACACGACTCTACCCTCTTGGAGATTACGATAATGACGGGGATGTTGATGCTTCTGATATGGATGTTTGGACTATAGACAGTACAGGCACAAGAGAAACTCAAACAGTATCCTCAATTGATGCCGCACTTGGTAAATTTGTATTAAGTGAGAATGTAGACACATCTGATAGATTATTCGTTTCATATTCCGCAGCACCACTTGACGAAGAAACACCACATGCTTTGATTAAACAAGCATGCATGGAAAAAACAGCATCATATGGTTATGGTAAAGTAAATTCAGCAAGAATTGAAACACTTAAACTAGGTAAATTAATGGTTAAGAAAGGTGGAGCTCCTTCATACTGGAGTAATGAATCTCAGAATACTATTAATGAGATTAATGCAAGAATGGCTGATAGAATAGAATCAACAGGAGCAGTCGATATGTATGGCAAGCCTTGATTTTAATGATGTCCTAGCAGGTCTAGGGACTAATACAGTTACAATTACAATAGTCACACAAGCCTCCCATAATACTAGAGGGGATGATACAGAGACTACTACTACAGCTGAGGTAAATTGCTCAATTCAAATATTAGATGGCACAGAGAGAGAAGTAGAAGAAGGTCTGCTACAAGCAGGAGATGCAATTGGATTCTTTCATCCTGATGATTCAGCGTATCTTGTAACAGGAAACAAACTCTCTTATCAAAGTAAGAACTATGTATTTAAAAGTGGAGTAGTTGAGGATATGGGTGACTCCAATAACATATTCGTAGAGTGTAAGTTACGAAGAGCGTAGCAAACCTATATTAATGCCATAAATGTCTCTTATACTGCTAGTGATGGTTGTCAATAGCATACCTCGTAGTTAGGTGATTAGATGGCAATAGGTGCAGTAAGTAGTAGTACAATTTTTACAAGTGTTTGGGATAATATTTATTCTATTGTTAATGATAATAAAGCTAACCTTGGAGCCACCGTCCAGACAATCACCTCTGCGTTTCCCACTAAAGACGTAGATAACAAAGCAAGCTATCCAATTATAGTAATCCATCCTATTTCCTTTTCCCAAGAGAACTTCACTATGGGTAAAGCAGTAGATGAGATGACCAGTATCATTGGTGTTTATACTACACATGCTGAAGACTTAGATAAAATCATGTCGAAGCTAGTCTATTACTTAACTCAAAATAAGGCTACTCTTAGGAATACAGCAGGTACAGTGCTTGAATCAATGAGGTCAGCAGGTGCAGACACAGTGATTAGGTCTGGAATGAAAGTTCATAATAATAATGTGGTACTCACGTTGAAGTATCGTTATGCGTGGTAATTATGGCAATATATAATTATAAAATGACAGTTGACATGCCTGAGCTACTTACAGGGAATACCTTATTCACTACTATTTTTAAATCAATTGATGATAGAGGCACACTTGTTTTAGAAGAATTAACAAAATGGATTCAAAAATCAATTAAGCTTAGAGCACCAAGAGCATCTGGATATATGGCTGAGTCCATTAGTGCAGAGCCAACTGGAAAGAATGAGATGGCAATAACTGGTGTAGATTATGCAAGATATCAAAATGAAGGATATACCCCCCACGATGTTTCAGTATGGTGGGAGAGCAGAGGTTTTCCAGGTTATTCTATAGCAAATTGGCTTGAAGGGAAAGGTACTGATGTTAATAATATTGGAGCTTCTATCAAGGTTAGTAAATTCAAACAGGGATTTATTGATGCTGGAGTAGAAGCAGGATTTGAAAATCTTGAAAACATAATTGATGATATGGTCATTAAAAAGATACATAGTGATATGGACAAGAAGAATAGGAGAGTAAAAAATGTATACAAATAGGAGTATAGGAGGAATGTAATATGGATGCATGGACGGAAGTGGCATACATTAGTATTGCTGAACAAGGTGAGGCTAATTATGAATTTGCTTCACCAACAAGTTCAATAGATATAGACGAAGGGGATAAGGAGTTTGATTCTGTCCCTAATATGAAAGGTGGAAGACTCATAGTTGATAAAGCACAAGAGGATACAATGGTTACTCTAGAGCTATATCCTATTGAGTTAAGTCCAGATGATAACTTAGGAGGACTTTCTCAGTATCTTAATGGTGTAGGTACTATGGATGTTGCAGGAGCTATGGAGTCAACCACATCAAGAAATCGACTTCTTATGAGAATAAGTATTCTCTGGACAGATGACTCTGATGCGGCTACAGGAATAACTGCTGTAGCTTCAGGAAGTACAGGTATTAGATGGGTAGGAGCAGAAGGTAGACTTGTTTCTTTAAAGAAATCATTTACTGATGGTGTTTTGAAACATACTGCAAAGTTTAGATTTCCTCCATTTGATAAAGATGGGTCAGCTAATATCCATGAAGAATCATGTGATGCAACTGCGGAACTAGCTGCTATTGATGCATATACGTCAAGCAATAAATTTCGATAGGTGAATTGAATGGCAGCACCAGATACATGGACTGAGATGGCATACATTAGTATTGCTGCGAAAGGTTACAAAGACCTTGATTTCTCTACTGTAACGTCTTCAATAGACATTGATGAGGGAGATAAAGAATTTGATTCAATACCAAATATGCGTGGAGGACGACTTATTGTGGATAAGGCTCAGGAGCCAACAATGGTTACTTTTGAGATGTATCCCACAAGCGTCCATTCCAATGCATATGAGAAGTATGGTGATGGAGTTAGTGATTACTTCCACGGAAGAAATTTTACTAATATTGATACCTGTACGGTAGCAGATTGGACTGAGAGTACTGACGCAATTGCAGATGCACTCAATACTACAACCTATCTACATAATGGAACTTCTCTATCTTTAGGTAAGGATGGAAGTACATCTACAGGTATTAGTTATCTTAAAACAATTACTTCAGCAAGTATAGCAAACCATACTCTTCGTTTGGATGTGTATGTAGCAGATGCAACTACACTAACTGCACTTGATGTATCTTCAGATTCAACTTGTTACATCAGACTTGGGTCTGGTTCAGACTTAACTGATGATTACGACCAGTTTGATTTTGCAGATAGACTAGCAGTAGGATGGAATCACTTAGAATTTGACCTTGCAAGTTCAGATTCAGAAGGGTCATCAGCTGCTAATTTCGCAGCTATTACTAAACTAGGTATATATTTCACTACAGATGCAACAGGAACTACATTCGCTTCTGGAAAGGTTATCATGGATAAATGGAGAAGTAGAGATGAGACTGAACCATTTGATGTGGTTGTTTCAAGCAGACGAAGAGAGTTGTATAGAGTAGCTATGCTTTGGACTGACGATGTTATTGCAACAGGTACAGTTGGAGCAAGTCCCTCAAATACTATAATAGCTACATCTGGATTAACTTCTGATGAAGAGATAGGAAAACTCTTTCGCTTAACAAGTGGTACAGCTATAGGAAATGTTTATCTGATTACAGATAATGCAGCTACAACAATCACCTGTGCAGGTGGTACTATGGAAGATGATGGGGTACTTGCAGATGATACCTATGAGATAGTTAACACAGGAAGAGGAGCAGTCCCTTCAGGTGAGAATGGGATTAGATGGTATGGAAAAGAAGGTAGATTGGTTTCATGCAAGAAATCTTTCACAGATGGTGTTTTAAAATACACTATCAAATTCAAGTTCAATACATTCAATAAATCAGGCACAGGTGAAATGGTTGAAGATTCAACTGATGAAACTGCTGTTATGAGTGATTTAGGGGTGTATTATTAGAATTAGAGGAGTTGTTGAATAGAATGGAAAAGAAGATGAGCGAGGTGAAGGAATTTTTACATAAAAATAAACCTGCACTTAGCATAAGTAGAATGAATGCAAAAGACGTTGATATGTTTAAGAAGATGGCATTGGAGATGTTCTGTGATGATTACGGACAGACCCTTAGCTTTCTTCTTAGAGAAGTTGCATATTCATCAAGCATGATGAAAATGTTGAATAACATACTCGTATCTTTCACCGATATAAATAAAGAGATTACTGATGTTTCTGTCAGAGTTACATCTCTTGAGGATGAAGGAAAAGATACAAAGAATAGTAAAGAGATTCGCTCAGTTAATGGAAAAGTTATAAGGAGAGGATGAATAGATGAACATTGAAGATTTAGAAAAGATGAAACGACACCTGGGTAAAGGTGGAGATGTTGAGATAGTTAATGTAGATGGTGAGAAAGATACTTTCCACCTTGAACAATTAGGAGTAGGGTCATTACCCTCACTATTGATGGTTTATGGCGAATTAGAAGAAGCAGGTACATTCAATAATATGAGTATGGATGGCAAGAATAGACTCATAGACCTTGTTGTTGAATCAGTTAATGGGTCATATACTAAACCTAAGACCATGCCTCAAGAGGAGTATGATGCTCTAACTGGAAAGTTTGTTACTTTGAATTTTATACCTCTAATGATGAAAGTATTTGATTTAAATGGAATGGGCTCAAGAAGTATGAAGGACTCAGATGTAGATAAAGTTAGAGCAATACAGGAGAGGGTTGCCAATGCAAAGCGTGAAAATGCTGTTGGAAAGCCACAGGACTCAGAAAAAGGAGATAACAAGTGATTACCTAGTAGAGTTACACCATCAATTCATGAAGGCTTATGGATATGTCCCTATGGATGAATTCAAAAAAATGAAGATTGAAACCTTCTTCAATTTGATTGGAAAAATTAATAGAGATATTGAAAATCAGAATAAAGCATATGAATCAATGGGTAAATCTAAAGGTAGGAGATAGGAGTTATTATGGTAAAATCTGGTAGTGTTCAAGGAAAATTGCGTGAAGAGATAGTTAGATTAGTATATGATGTAGCAGTTCATAATACTAAAGATATTGATAATTTAATTACAAGAAATGAAAGATTAAAGACTAGCTATAAAGAGATTGCCAGAGTTATGAATACAGAGATTGCTAAAATAAGAAAGGCAGGAGGAGGAAATTTAGGATTAGGACCAGATGGTAAAATAAGTTATACTAATGTAAAATCTATCGCAGGAAAAGCAGGAGCACCACTTCTTACTAAGAAAACCATGCCTAAAGCAATGGGTATGGAGAGAGAAGGAGATTTAATTGAGAGATTTGGTGGAGTAGAAAGATTTAAGGCTCTACAATCTGCTGCTAAATATATGAATACAGAATTAATGCAAACTCCTAGTGTTTTAGGAAAAGTTGGAGTAGAAATAGATAAGTATGGTACTCCTTGGAGAGGGCAAGTTAAATTAACAGGTAAAGCATTTCCTAAAGCTATGGATAGAGCAATTCAGGCAAACAAAAGATTTAGAGGAGAATTGCTATCAGTAATGTTTTTTGGAATGGCAATGCAAAGGACATTTAAAGGATTAACTAATGGTGCTATGGAGATGGCAGGAGGGACTAGCCTCTTAGCAGAATCTATTAATATATTCATGATTCCAGCAGCATTAGATTGGAAT
>Ga0222679_1000627_pt1 | contig 11927 bp, 17 predicted proteins | sample AntAcemetagen939_FD_179843 | JGI IMG/M metagenome (GOLD analysis project Ga0222679, IMG submission 179843) | Saline water microbial communities from Ace Lake, Antarctica - #939 | ecosystem: Environmental > Aquatic > Non-marine Saline and Alkaline > Saline | place: Antarctica: Ace Lake...
AAATGATTTATTTGCTTGATACTTTTAATCCCAAAAAACGAAAAGCCAAAGAGGAGTTGGACGGTTTAAAATCCGAGATACTAAAAAAATGGGGTTTGACCGAGAGCGATGCGTTCAAAGCGAAGGTATTAAATAGGAACTAAGCGATATAGTTATTATGATTGACTTAAATGATGTTGCTGGTGATTGGAATCGGAATAAAAATGATTTATTGGTATTATATGAAGAAGGTAATAAATCCATAGTTTTTGATAAGTGTAAACACGATTGCTTATTTGATGGAATATATGATAAAAAAGGAATTTATGGCAATAGGACATTTTATGCACCTGTCGTTATGGATATCGGATTGGAATTACCGATTGATTTGGGGATAGTGGAGATTGTTGGATATGATGATTTACCCGATTTGATAAAACAAAGAATAAATATATGGAAGAAAGAAATAGACTGGATTCAGGGTTGCAATACTTATTATTTGAAATATAGTGTTCCTTATTTGGATGTGGATGGTAATAGATGTCCAAAATGCTATGTCGATACAAGGTTTGTTGAAGAAAAATCGCAAATGGTGTGTGATATTTGTGGTGATTCAACGATGACGATTGCTATTCATGGTCACAAGAGAACAATGGACAGTGCTTATAATTTTCATTTCCAAGTTTTGAGCTTGATGGAAGTATTTAAACGGAATGAATTTTTAAATGCTCCTTTGATATTGGGATATTATGGCGGTATGATACCACCTTTTGAAAGATGTGTTTATTCACATCGTATTGTTATTGGACCAGCTGGGGCTGATTATATTGATTACAGTATATCGTCGATAAAAGAAAGGGACGATATAAAAACTTTTTTGGAAGATAATAGTGAGATTGTATTGAAGTGTAATCCTTTGATGTCGCTGTTTAAAACATCCCCTGCAAAATATTATACATATGAGAGGATACAGTCCTATTGGCATATACTGGATGGGGTTGTATCTCCTATTATTGAAAAGATAAATAAAAAGGGGAATCCATATTTTGATTATGTTTGCGGGGGAAATAGAGGGACATTGATTAAATTGGGTGCGAAGATATGTGATGAGGATGGTGTAGTATTAGATGGGTGCGGAAGTATTTTTGATTACATTGGCAAAGAATATGATACACGATGTAAATTGGACCACGGTGAATGGTCAAAAGACCTGTTCGGTGAACCTTTGGATTCAAAGCAGAAAATAGATGAGATAAATGATAATTGGAAAAATCGTGACATCAATATGAGAAGAATAGCGGCTTCGGTACTGAGATTTTATCTGAAACGCAAATTTTATAAGAAGGATGAGAGAGTGAGATATGAAGAAATGAAGGAATATGTTAGGAGGTCGTGAAAAAATGAAATTATTCGATAATTATTTGAGTGAAGATGGGCATAGTGAAGTATTTGAAACAGATGATATTTATGCAACATTTTATACGGATGATTTAGTGTTTGATGGTGAAAAGCATTTTATTTGTTTTGGCTGTTTTGATTATAGTATTGATGATGCTTTTGAAGATTTGTCGGATTTAAAACAGGGTAATTGGGATGCTGTGCTTGATGTTAAACTAAATAATATAGTTGAAAATCCGAAGATGATAGAGGATATAATCAATAATGAATGGATAGAATGGAACATTAGAATTAGGGGGCAACATGGGGAAGGAGAAGAATATGAAGATGATGAAGATGGGAAAGTTTATGATGTGGAGAGGATGAACAAATTGATTATTGAGAAGATTAACAAATCTGGAAAAAGGGAAATCATTTTTTGATTCATAGGTGGAAGAATGAAACTAAACAGATGGAAAGGAGGCAATTTGCATGAGAAAGTAGAATTTGATTATAAGTTCAAATTTCCTGAAATTATGGAATATTTTCCATTTTTTTACAAACAAGAAAAGGATTTCTTTGAATGGGAGATTGAAAAGCAGTGGATTATAGATATGAATCCGTATGTAGAAAATGATTCGGAAGTTCCAGATGGGAATGAAATTGGATGGCCATCAGAAGGAATTTGTACCAAACATTTTATGGCAACTAGCGGAAGTATAATTCCTCATGATGATGGAATGAGAAAGATGACGGCAGAAGAGTATAACGAGTGTATTGATGACAGGAGGCAAGGATATAGATGGGCTGCGATGGATGCAGATAGAGTTCCAGATATTAAGGAATGTGCTGAAATTGAACAGAGGCGAAGTGAATTTTCATATTATGCTTGTTATGAATGCAAAAAAGCGAAAGTTCAAAGCGAATTTTCAATTCAGGAATCCATTGAGCATGGAATTTATGAGCAAAACCAGCGAATTATGGAAGATGAACCAGAGCAGGTATATTATTTAGGATGGATACCTGGAAGAAATTCAGAACGTGGAATCATTTGTTGTAATGATTGTTTATCAGAAAAAAAGGGATACCGTCATGAGGTAGAATTATATTTTGGGGATGAAAGATTTAGAAAATTAGATTTTAGGTGATGGGATTACGATTTGACAAGAGAATATTTAAATATTACCTTTGGTATGAAGTTCACGGTGATTTAATGGCTAAAGTAAAGCAATATGTGATATCCCTGTTTAAATCCTTTTTCAAATCCCTTGCCATGATTTTTTGAATAAATCACATATTCATGACAAAACTGACCATTTTTCTTTTATGTGTGAAGATTGTAAAAAAATAGCTGAGATAACTCGTATTCAAAGTTCCGATGATATAGTTCGATTTTATTTACAATGCAAGATATGTGGGAAGGCTGGTATTAGAAAAATTTATGTTATGCATGAATTACCTTTTTTGGAAATGTCTGGAAAAAAGATGATTGAAAAAATTCAATAATGTATTTATGGTTCACTCGGGAAAAAAAAGCAAAAAAAAAAAGCAAATCACATTATTTCTTTTGTTTTGTGAAATGCTTCTCACACTTTTTACACTCATAACGATTTGATTTATAATCGCCTAATGTTTCAGTCTTGTTACATTTTGGACATTTATCACCTTCGGCAAAACGTGTTTTACATCCACCCTTGGTTCTGAGACAGGTTCTTCCAAGTATTTTTTTGATAAAAGAAACCCATTCATTTGTCTTACATCTCGGACAATCGGGGAGGATACTTCCTTCTTTTTCCGTTTCACCTTTCGTTTTTTCATCCTTACTTTCATCTTTGATGGTGGGAAGAGTTTTCTTGCTAATCTTTTTCTTTTTCAATATTTTTTCAAGATTAAGAACTTTCCGATTCAATGAAGAAATCTTTTCTTCGACCATAAGTACACGTTTGGCAAGAGGCTTTTCATCCTCGAAAAATCTGTTAATATTGGAATGCGTTCTACCGTCACAACAATTGAAATCAGAAATTAAATTTTCTACTTTTTCAATATGAAGTTGAAAGGATTCCTCATTTCTCCCAGATTTAGCACGATACACCGAAACTACCCCTGACGCAATCTTGTTTCTGAACTGAGCTTCGGGAAATATTAAATACGGTAGAACATTCCCTAAAAACTCACGGAAACTTTTCTCAAGATTAATTTCATTACTTATCTTCATCACATCACTCCGTAGTTGATTCTTCTACTAATTCAGAAGTGGGAGGTAAGGATTGACGGACAGCTCTTAATGTTGGGATGTAGATGGGTTTCTTAAAGGTTGGATTCTTTTTTCGCATTTTTTTCTCCAAGATTGCCAACTCCAAATCACCAGCTTGGATAAGTTCAGCATTATCAGTTATATAGGAAAAAAGTTTTCCTCTACCATTGTTTATTTTCTTCATTATTTCTTCACAGAGGTAGGTGTATTGAGTTTTAGCACCAAAACCCGGAAGAGACGAACGCATCTTTCTGCTTTCAAGCACTCCTTTATCACAAACGAAAACGCCATATGAGTGTTTCAAAATCCGATATACAGAATTACGAAGATAAATGGCGGAGTCTACTTGGCCTATGTTTTTGGTATCCTTTTGATATTTGACCATTGCGAACAAGCCGTTTGGGATTTTTTCGTCTGAACGGAACTCTCCTTTCATCCATTCAAGTATTGATTTAACTCCCAGAATCGCCTCCAATCCATCTATGGGATAAATAATTTCGTCAGTACAATTTATAGCAATTCGATTTAGAAGATTCCCCTCTAATGCTGGAGCAGTATCAATTACGATATAATCATAAAATCGCTTATAAAAATCCAAATGCTCATTAAAGAAGTCAAATATTGTGATTCGTTTTCTTCCAATCAGTTTTCCTTGCCTGAGTTTTTCTTCAAGGGCATTAGCGTCAATTTCAGCATCGCGACTTCCTGCCATTATTCCTACCTTACCAGACTTTCTTCCCGTTTTATGGATTCTTTGAAGACCCTTGAATTCGACAATATGGGAAAGACCTGGTTTTGTTTCGAAGTTTCGAAAAATACTGTCAAGGCGTTTATCAATTAATTCTCCATCTCCCAATCCCAATCGTTGGGTTAAGTTACATTGTGGGTCATTATCCCAAAACAGAACCTTGTTTCCCGTTCTTATGAGATACATTCCTAGTGCCAAAGCAGTTGTGGTTTTTCCGCAACCACCTTTGTTGTTCATTACGGCAATTACTTTCGTTTGCTGTTGCTGTTGCTGTTCATCGGGCAATTCTTCTATACGAGTGCGTATCATTTTTTTCATTTTTTTTCACATCCTTTTATTTTTTATGTGGTTTAACCAAAGTCAAACAGTAATTAACATGGTATACCTCTGTTTAACGCATAAGGTGAGGTGTTTATATTGCAAAGAAGATAAATCGTTGTATACCATTCGAATGGGGCGGGTTTTTGCCTCTTATTTTCGCCACATTTTTTGGAACAAAAAACTATAGATACTACCAATGGGATATAGGTATAGTAAATAGGAGAGTTAGACTATGTCTATTAGACAACCTATTGTGTGCGTACTTGGTCATGTTGACCACGGGAAAACAACAATTCTTGATACTTTGAGAGGTAGTTCCGTTGCTGACAGGGAATGTGGAAAGATAACTCAGCACATAGGGGCTACTGATGTCCCGTTGGAAACCATCAAAGAGTTATGTGGAAAACTGATGATTCCAGATGCTATTATTCCAGGATTGTTGTTCATTGATACGCCAGGTCATTCTTCTTTTACTACTTTAAGAGCAAGGGGCGGTGCTCTTGCTGACATTGCCGTACTCACGGTGGACATAATAGAAGGGCTCAAACCTCAGACTATTGAGTCATTAAAAATTCTCAAAGAGCACAAGACTCCTTTTGTTGTTGCATTGAACAAGGTTGACCGCATCAATGGGTGGGTTTCAACTCACGGAAGCTGCTTTGCTGATAGTCTCAAGAGTCAGAGCGATAAGGTACTTGAAGTGCTTGATTTAAAGTTGTATAATCTGGTGGGACAGTTATCCAGGGAGGGATACGATGCAGACCGATATGACAGAATACTTGATTTTACGAAAACGATTGCCATTGTGCCGACTTGTGCTCGGTCTGGCGAAGGAATAGCTGACCTTTTGACGATATTAATTGGTCTTGCTCAACGTTTTATGCAGGAGCAACTCGAAACGAAAATGGAAGAAGGACTGGGCGAGGGAACTGTACTTGAAGTGAAAGAGGAAAAGGGACTTGGGACCACATTGGATTGCATAATATATTCAGGCATCATAAAATATGGTGATACCATCGTTGTAGGAGGAAAGGGTGAGCCAATAGTTACAAAGGTTAAGGCGCTGTTGAAACCGAATCCTTTGGCTGAAATGCGTGATTCAAGGGAGCGTTTTAATCATGTGAATTTTGTGACTGCCGCAGCAGGGGTTAAGATAGTTGCATTGAACTTTGACAGAGTTTTGCCTGGCTCTCCTATTAAGGTTGTAGGGGAAAATATTGATGAGATTTTGGAAGCTGTTCGGATGGAGACCAAGGTGACTATTCCTCTCTCTGACCGTGGAATTATCTTGAAGGCTGATGTAATTGGGTCGCTGGAGGCAATATCATTGGAACTGGCGAAACTCAATATTGATATAAACCGTGCAGAAGTTGGCGATGTTTCGAGGAGGGACATTGTGGACGCTGATACACAGGACGATTTATACAACAAGACCATACTTGCATTCAATGTTAAAATACTCGGTGATGCTGAAGAGATGCTTCAGAATACTAATGTCAAGGTTTTGAACGATACTATCATCTACAAACTTTTGGATGATTACGCTGAATATAGGAAGAACATGGAGCATTCTCTTGATGTGAAAGCCAGGGAGGAAATAGTCCATCCGGGCAAATTCAAGGTGCTCTCTGATTGTATATACAGGTTATCAAAACCGGCAGTGGTAGGAGTCAGGGTTCTCGGTGGTCAAATGAGAGTTGGACATAAAATACTGCGAAGCGATGGAAGGGTCATAGGAAAGATTAAAAGTATTCAGGATGATAAAAAGAATTTATCCGAGATTAAGTCTGGGCAAAAGGCGGCTATCGCCATTTCCAAGGTCACAGTAGGAAGACATTTGAAGGAAGAGGATGTTCTTTTCATAAATATACCAGAGCCTCATGCCAAGAAACTTCTGGACATATCGTTGAATGCGGACGAAATAGACATTTTGGAAACAGTAAAGACGATTAAACGGCGTGAGAAGAAATTTTGGGGAATGTAATCTTTCGACCTTTTTGATTTGGGGTGGGTTTTTGCCATAGTTTTTGGTACGAAAAACTATAAATACTACCAATCCTATATAGGTATTAAGTGACAACATGAATGAGACGATGCTTCAAAAGATTAAGGATGGTTTGGTCGGTCAATCAACGCTGGGTTTGGATGATAAACAGAAAAAGTCTCTTTTTGCCGAGATTGATAAGGCATGGCAAGAGATTGAGGATGCTGAGAAACACGATAAGGCGGAATGGAAGGCATTGTCACATGATGAACGAATTTTGGTATTGATGGAATTGGATATGTCCGAAAGTGAAGCGGAAGAAATAGAAACAGACAATATTGATGGCCTTCCTGATAAAATCAAAGAATATGTTCAGAAGTGTAGCCGTTTTGACAGAGGTGAGTATGCACTTTCAGGACCTCCTGAGTTAGCGGCATCAATTCTATCTTTGCCGCTTGATAGCAGGGGAGATTTTATGAATATTCATAAAGGAGAGGGGATGCAATCTCCTCATGAATTGAAAATCCAGTTTGCGAATGAAAAGGCTTTGAAACATTTCGCTGGATGGTTATCTGGTGCGGGGGAACAGGATTATTGGCAGTGGATGGAATACAGGGAGCAAGAGGAAAAGGGCGATATTACGGCATTGAATTTTAAATATCGCAAGGGTAGTGGGGAATTATTTTTGGGGGATAATACCATCAGGACAGAACTTGGTAGGCTTGACGATGGGGCGGAACAGCGAAGAAAGGATTTCTTGGAATGGAAGATGGAGCGAGACAGGGAACTGGAAGTTGATGAGGACGAAGAGTACGATGAGGCGAAGTACGGAAAGTCGAGTAATGGGGATGATGATGCATTGAGGGATTCACTGAGAAAGGGTTTTGAATCGGTCAAAGAGGCCGATAAAAAAGAGGCCGACAGAATCAAAAATATCAAGGGTGATGCGGAATGAAATGCGGTGCATGTGGATATGAAAAGGAAATAAATCATTACAACTCGGAAAAATCAATTAATCCTGATGGTCAAGATTTTCAGCGTATTGAATCAGGTGTTAAGAGTGGATTTACTGTGCCGGGTGATGATTTTAGCGATAGTCCGAAGGAGATGGGGCTGTATATCTGTCCCAAATGCGGTACGGTTCATGCGGAGGAGGTGTGGTAATTGGATAATGCGAGACAAAAGGCACTACTCAAAGAGCTTAAATCCCTTGTTGGCGGGATGAAGATAAGTCAGGATGAAAAAGACTTGATTGCGGCAAAGGTGAAGGAGGCATGGGATGATATTGATTCTGGTGTGATTAAACCGAGGATTCCAGATTCAGAATTTATTGAAAATATACGGGAAGCGAAAGAGGAAGTATATCCGATTGATTCAAATATGCCGAAGATTTCTGGTGTAAGTGATGAGTGGATTATTCATTCGATGCTTGACACGGATTTATATAAATTGACCATGATGCAAGTTGTTTTTCATCAATTCCAGAATGTGAATGTGGAATTTGCTTTCAAATGTCGGAACTATCCTGGTGTACAATTGAGGGACCATATCCCAGAGATAAAACGGCAAATCAAACATTTATGTACATTACATTTCAAAGAGAACGAATTGGATTATTTGGCGGGATTGACGGTCAGGGGCGGAGTACGGATATTCAAGGCAGATTTCATAGAATTTTTACGATATTTCAAACTTGATTATCGGAACATTGATGTGATTTGGAATGAGATAACGAAGGTAGTTGATATCCCGATAATTGGCAGTTGGCTGAGTACGATTCTTTTTGAAGTTCCAGTATTGGCGATAGTCAGCGAGGTATTTAGCACATCGTTTGGTGATATGGATGTGAGGTGGAGGGTGGGAAAGGAACGATTAATAAAAAAGATAGATGTGGTTTTAAATTATAATCTCAAGGTATTATCCGAGTATGGACCTGAAAAGTTCAAGGAGATGTGTCTTAAATATGTTGACTTTGGGTCAAGACGGAGATTCATGAGGTCATGGCACGAATATACTGTGAGGACCATGAAGAACAAATTACCAGATAATTTCGTGGGAACAAGTAACGTATGGTTGGCGATGAAATACGATTTAACGCCTATTGGGACATTCGCTCACGAATATGTGCAGGGTTGCCAGCAGTTAACTCGATTGATAGACAGCCAGAAGTTTGCCTTGCAGAAGTGGGCTGACGAGTATAGGGGAGCGCTTGGAATTGCATTATCAGATACGGTTGGTTTTGATGCGTTCTTACGGGATTTCGATATGTATTTCGCCAAATTATTTGACGGGTGCAGACAGGATTCTGGAGACCCGTATGTATGGGCAGAGAAATTGATTGCTCATTACAATAAATTGGGCATAGACCCGAAGACGAAGGTAGCAGTATTCAGTGATGGGTTGGACATGGAAAAGGCGATAGAACTGCATGGGATGTTTGTGGACAGGATTAAGGTATCTTTTGGTATCGGGACCAATCTCACGAATGATGTTGGAATCAAGGCCATGCAGATAGTTATAAAAATGATAAAATGTATGGGTCAACCAGTTGCGAAGATAAGCGACAGTATAGGCAAACTGATGTGCATGGACATAAAGTTCTTGAGATATTTGGCAGAGGTATTCCAGATAGACATAGATGTGGAGCAATTCACATGAGGGTTGCTAAATTGTTCATAAAAGACGGGATAAAAAGAAGAGATGAAAAGGAAGAGAGAATTGCTTTGAAGGTCGTAGAAATCTTGAAGAAGGAAGGATTTGTTCAAATGGAAGGAGATGAAGTTGATTAGAATATGGGGTGGGTTTTCGCAACACCTTTTGGAACGAAAAGGTGGTAAACAATGAAATTCAAGGGTAGCGACAGATACGACAAAGAACTTTCTCCGATATACGAGAAAAGATGTGGCAGTCCGGAAATGGCACATATCTGTGCGAATTGTGGTGATGTGAAAGGTTCACATCGTTATGATGATGAGTGTTTCCCGATAACCGAAAGTTCTTCTTTGCATAATATAGCGTATCCGAGTCCGTTGGGGCGAATGGTAGATGCTGATAAGATGCTTGATTGGTTGGTAGAAATGGGAGACCATGAAGAACTTAGCGTGGTAGAGGTTGCCGAATGGCTCAATAAGTTTCATCCTGGGATTCTGGTCGAATACAATAAAAGGACGATGTAATTATGTTGAAATTGAAATGGAACACATGGCTAGTATTCGGGATTCTGATAATAGGCATCGGAATTGGTGGTGCTTATTCGACTGGACAGATAACGGATAATAGGTCTTATGAATTTGAGGATGTTGAGAACGTATTGTTTGGAAATGTGTCTTTTTGGAACGAAACGGGGACATTGACATTTGATACCAATAGAACTGAATATGATGTTATGAGAGCGATGGTATTTATAATGATAATATTTATTGGTGTTATATTTATGATGACTGGCTTCAATCGGTCGGTTCGATTAGCAAAGAAAAAAGAAGAAGTTAAAAATACGGCAGAGTCAATTGGATTGCTTTCTAGTGAGGAAGTTAAGGAAAAAATCAAGGAGATAAGGAATGGGAAAAAAGAAGAAGAGAAATAATAAGTGTGAAAAATGCGGTGGTAAGACGGGAAGCAGTGCTTTGGTCTGTCGCCGGTGTGGAGATGAGTGATTGACTATGAAAGAAGATGATAGCAGGGGAGAGGGGATGCAATCCCCTAGATGGCCTGTGATTTTGATGGGAATTGGAGTTGCGATGATGTTTGCTGGTCTCACCGTTTTTGCTATGTGCTGGGGTTCTCTCAGTATTGAAGAGGCAAGGCGAGAGGAGTTCCAATTTGAAGATGTTAAAAATGTGACTCATGATAATGGAACATTAAAATTTACGGCAAATGAAACTTTCCATGAACCCGATGATTTAATAATTACTGCAATAGTAGTTGGATTTATTGGGGGAATTATAGTTTATACTCTTGGACATTCTTTCAGATATGAAATGAGTGTTAAAAGGAAGCTGGAAATTGAGTACGCAAGGCTGAAACGTAAGGTTGAGAAGGAGGGTAAAAAATGATATTGTTCTGGGTATTAACTGGATTAATTATGATTCTGACAACATTCATAACATTGAGGGTTATGTATTTATTGCATCATTTTTCGGACAGAGATGGGTTATGGCAACCTCATAAGAAGATGAGCAAGTGGGACAAGGTCAAGTTATTGAGGAACGGTGTTGGTTACGGTACTTGTTACTGGTGTGGTGGTGCATGGAATTGGAAAGAATCTCATGATATAAATGAAAGTATGTTTTGTTGTTGCCGGGAATGTTGGAGGAAGATGACAGTAGATGAGAGAGAGAGACTTGGAGCGGTACGACATACATACAACAAATTATGGGAAGGAACTCATAATCCACCATTGGAAGATTTCGAAAGGGCGGTAAGAGAGGAAGACCTCGGAGGGTTTAGCGTGGGAGAGGGGGCGCAACCCCCTAAGATAGTCATAAAGATGCGGTAGTGTTTAAATGATGATAGACAGAAAATGGCGTGGCGATAATGAGCCAGAAGATATAGAAGACCTTGAGGTATCGGATATAAAGGATGTCTTTTTGGTGGATTCGGGCAGGGTTCATGTTTCCGACCCTTGTTATACCCTAGGGAATGAAGATGGAATGTTTGATTTGAGAGTCAGAAGGGGATATTGGAGGGTAAGGATAGTTCCGAAAATGGGTAGAATTGGTGAATTGTCGGTTTATCACATTGGAGATTATAAACCAGAAATATTGGGGATTGACAAGAATTTTGGTATATTGGATGAGACAAGGCGATTACAAAAAATATTAAGGGGTAAATATAAAAAGTGTTTTGATGGAATTGGAGTTGATTCGGGGCAGTGCGGTATTTTTGATTCTTTGCTTTATCCGAAAGGTGATACAGGAGAATATGGCGATACTGATTCATTTTACGGGAAGTGCTGTGATGCAACGGTAGGGGATAATAGATATGGCATTGTGGATGGCAGGGGTGTTGTAAGCGAGAGTGGATTTGGTGATGGCGTATATAAATTATACGAATTGGAGGAGAAGGGAGAAATAATTGCATTGAAGATTATTTTCATTGAGGAGGAATAGGATGAAAACAAAATTGATTCGCAGGTAATCCATCAGTTCGCTCATCCTGATGAGAAGAAGAAATAGGCAAACAATATGGGGGATTATTTTTTCCCCCCTTCTTTTTTTTTATTTTTAATTATTTTTTGAACACAAAGGTATTTATACTCAACAACG
>Ga0222679_1000629_pt1 | contig 11916 bp, 15 predicted proteins | sample AntAcemetagen939_FD_179843 | JGI IMG/M metagenome (GOLD analysis project Ga0222679, IMG submission 179843) | Saline water microbial communities from Ace Lake, Antarctica - #939 | ecosystem: Environmental > Aquatic > Non-marine Saline and Alkaline > Saline | place: Antarctica: Ace Lake...
AATCCTGAGTCAATGAAGAAATTAAAACAGTCTATAATCAAGCATGGCTTTTCCTTTCCAGTGTTCGTGTGGAAACACGGGAAAAAATACTACTCTATTGATGGTGTTCACCGAGTAAAAGCATTGAAGGAATTAGGTATTGAAGGCTATGATGTGCCGGTATCAGTTCCAGTGGCGTACATAAACGCAAGAGATCGGAAACAGGCCAAGACATTACTCCTTGCAGTGTCGAGTCAATACGCTAAATTCACCGAGGAAGGATTCACGGAGTTTATCAAAGACTTAGATCTGGATGACATCAGCAACGACATTGACATCCCATCGATAGACATAGACTCCATTTTAAACGCACCACCTGAGACTGAAGACGACGATGAGATACCGGACGAAGTTGATCCGGTGACAAAGTTGGGTGATCTGTGGGAGTTGGGACATCATAGGGTTCTGTGTGGAGACTCGACCAAGATTGAAGATGTTGAAAGATTGATGGATGGGGATAAGGCCGACATGGTGTTTACAGACCCTCCGTATGGTGTGTCGGTAGGCCAGAAGAATCAATTCTTAAACACCTTTCAAAAGGCTGGAATGTGTTTAAAGCCCATAGAGCACGATGATAAAAAGCCTGAAGAATTGAAGGAGTTATTGGTTCAAGCGTTTACTAACCTCAAGAACATAGCTCAAGAGCATTGTTCATTGTATGTCACCGCTCCACAGGTTGGTGATCTCGGCATGATGATGATGATGATGATGAAGGAGGCCGGTTTATCTGTACGCCATGTCTTGATGTGGTGTAAAAACGCTCCAACGTTCTCTATGGGTAGGTTGGATTATGACTATCAGCATGAACCGATACTGTACTCATGGATAAAAAAGCATAAGTTTTATGGCAATGGCAAGCAGAAGAAGAGTGTATGGAACTTCGACAAGCCAAGGAAGTGTGACTTGCATCCTACAATGAAGCCGGTTGAATTGATAGAGAATGCTATATTAAACAGTAGTGCAAAGAATAACATAGTGGTTGACGTCTTTCTCGGATCGGGATCAACTCTAATAGCATGTGAGAAGACAGAGCGAGTATGTTGTGGAGTAGAGTTTGAGCCAATATATTGTGATGTAATAGTAAACAGGTATAAAGACTGGTGCGAGAAGAACGAAAGAACGCCAGAGATTAAATTAAACGGGAATCCACACGTTATGGCGAAAGACACGAAGTAACCACGATGGCAACAGGAAAGAAAACAGGCGGAAAGAACTTTGCGAAGGGCAACAAGATTGGTGGGCGCAAGGCATTACCGGCCGACATCAAGGCCGCCCGTAATCTGAGTTATGAGGACATGTGCAGAACCGTCATAGAGGTTCGCAATATGACACCAGAGACAGTCAAGAAAGAGAACATGGAAAAAGTTCCACTTGGCAAGAGGGCAATCATGAACGCCTATGCTAAACTTGATTACAGAGGTATTAAGGATTATGAAGACCGTCTGTGGGGAAAGGCGAGGGAATCAATGGAACTTTCAACGCCTGAAGATTCAAGTATCACAATTAAAGTTATCGGGGTAGACACATCGGAAAAGAAATGACATTTGAGATACCGGCTAAGTTATTGCCGATTATCGACAGTGAAAAGAGATATATCAATTTACACGGGGGCCGTGGAAGTGGTAAGAGTTGGTCAGTGGCACATTTTCTGTTAATTAAGGGTATGGAGTCGAAGAAACGGATTTTGTGCACCAGGGAAGTGCAGAACTCGATACGGGATAGCGTTCACAAACTACTATCAGATCTGATTGACAATAATGGGTATGGCTTCCATTACAGTATACAGAGAGATGCTATATTAGGGCGTAACGGGTCAGAACTTATATTCAAAGGGCTTCACAGAAACACTAACGATATAAAATCAACAGAGGGAATTGATTATTGTTGGGTTGAAGAGGCTCAATCAGTCAGCAGAGCATCATTAGAGGTGCTTGTCCCTACGGTCAGAAAGGACAGCAGTAAACTACTGTACACCTACAATCCGACCAATGAAGACGACCCTGTCCACGTAGACTATACACTATTGAAAAGACCTGACTGCCTGAATATCGAAATTAATTACATGGACAACCCATTTTTCCCTGAAGTACTGAGATCTGAAATGGAGTGGGACAAAACACACGACATGGATAAATACTACCATGTGTGGATGGGCCAGACAGTCAAACATTCAGAGGCACAAGTGTTTTACGGGAAATGGACCATTGAGGCCTTTGAGTCAAAGGCCTCAATGTATTACTTCGGGGCTGATTGGGGGTTTTCTACTGACCCAGCGGTGCTGGTAAGGTGTTTTGTGAGAGACCGTAAATTGTATATTGATCATGAGGCCTACGGGGTGGGTGTTGATATTGATAAACTGCCTGAGATGTTCATGTCAATCCCTGAGTCAACAAAATACCCTTCGATAGCAGATAGTTCAAGACCCGATACTATTAGCTATGTAAAGAAAAACGGATTTCCACTTATGAAACCATCCAAAAAAGGGCCGGGGAGTATTAAAGACGGAGTGGCGTTCCTGCGGTCATTTGAGAAGATCATCATTCACCCACGATGCAAACATACAATATACGAGTTTAGATTTTACTCCTATTTCACAGACAGGCTAACCGGAGCAATAACAACAAAATTGGTTGACAAACACAACCATATAATAGATTCTCTACGATATGCTATTGAGCCGATAAGGCACAGTGCCGGAGCACTCAAAGTAGGGAAGACGACAGCTTACAATTTGGGGTTATAAACATGATACAAGAAACATTAGTAGACGGACGACTGAGAGCGGAAACGATTGCATATTTAATCAACAACACGGACTTGACAAAGTTCAGCGCTAATAATTCGTACTTCACGGGTAACAATCCGACTATTCTGTTAAAAACTGCACCGACAGACTCGACGTACCCGAATAATAAAGTCCCTATTCCATACGGTCGCAAGATTGCACTGACCACGAAAAACTACATGTTCTCAAAACCTGTCAATTACACCGCAGAGGACAAAGATTATATGGCAATGCTTACATCTGTTTTCAATATCAATGAGAACCAGAACAAAGTCAATACTGCCGGTGAGGACTTGGTTGTCTATGGAGTGGCGTACAAGATGTTTTACTTCGGGACAGGCAACGGGACAACACCACGGTATGCACTCATTGACGGTGACGAGATTATCCCGATTTACAGCTATGACATCGAGCCTGAAATGGTAACGGCAATTAGATTTTATCAGATTGTCAATATGGCAGACTCGTCACAGACCAAGACAATCATAGAAGTCTATTATAAGCTCGATATGGTGAAATATATCATTGATGGAACGGTTATCAACGAGACAACCATGATGATGGAGAGTGATAAGCCACACGGATTCTATGACATACCACTTGTGGTCTATGGCGACCGGTATCAGTTGGGAGTGTTCGACACGGTTAAAAAGATCATCGACGGCATAGACTCCATAACAAGCACTGACCTGAATGAGATTGAAAAGTTTGAATTGGCTTATTTGATACTGAAGGGCCAGAAGCTCGACCCATCGGACGTTGACAAGATAAAGGAAACCAGAATCTTTGAGCTTGACGATAAGGCAACACTGGAGTATCTGTTAAAGCAAATTGACAATGATTTCAACGGTTCGATACTTGATTTTCTTGTTGCACAGATACACAAACAGTCAGGTGTGCCGGATTTTGACAGTAAAGAGTTTTCCGCAGAATCTGGCGTGGCTCTACTCTACAAGCTGATGGGGTTTGAAAACCTTGCGGCGAGTTATGAGAATCTTTTCATTAGAGGGGAACAGCGGAGCATTGATATAATCAACTCAATAATGTACAATATACCGGACTACGATAGAGCTGAGTATCTTGAGGCCAACCCTGGGAAGCATGTGGATATTGCAATGACACGAAATATCCCTGGAGATGTGAAAGACAACATCGAGACAGCGAAGGAAATGCTTGAGGTAGGAATCAGCATGGAGAAAATACTTGATTTCGTAACGGTTATTGATGACACCGATGCAGAGCTAAAGAGAATTGAGAAACAAAAGAAAGATAATATTCAGCGGTTCAATGATTCAGCGGTTGCAATAGAGACAAAAGAAGTTGATGAACAGGATGTAGTCGATGACGATCAGGAAGGATGAGACCGCACTATTCAACAGCGTTCTGACTGATGTAGAGCAGACCAACACCAGGATAATAACTGCATACAATAACAGTCAAGACAGGATCCTGGAGAAAATAGCGAAATACCGGCAAGATGTAGCAGCCGGTATTATTCGTGGTGATGCCGTAGAAGCCCGACTGATTGAGTTATACAAGCAGATCGACGCAGAGGTTGCAAGGCTGATAACATCGACCGGCGGACAGATAAGGATGGGGTATGCTGATGTGTATGGGTCAACGTATTACAACGAGGCCTATATCATTGAGAAGTCAGTCAATTTTGACATACCAGGGCTTACGGCAGGGCTTGAATTGAACTACCCTGTTCTGGATACGAACGCGGTAGCTGCATCCTTTGACACAAGGGTGGCTGGCAATACGTTTGTTGACCGTATGGCAGACATGAGGCAAGATCTGCGATTCGGGGTAAGGCAGGCAGTTGCAGAGAACATAGCCGAAGGGCTTACAGTTAACGACCTGAGAAAGCGCATACAATTGATAGATGACGTGTACGCAAAGAGCAAAGCAAGGGCCTTGACGGTTGCGAGGACCGAACTATTGACGGCTTACAGCATAGGGCAAGAGACAGCCACGGGCGAGGCAGTTGCAGCCGGTGTGGAGTTTGAATATGTATGGAGTTCAACACTTGACGGGAAAGTCAGACCGACACACGCAAAGGCGGACCACCAGAAAGCAATCATTAAAAGCGGGTTGCCATCGTTCAGCGTGGGCGGTGTTTTGTTTTCATCGCCACGGGTATTACATCCTGATAATACATCTGCCAAGACAGCCGGTGAAGTCATAAATTGTCGATGTAGGAGGCTTAATATCCCGTTCGGAATAACGCCTACCAGCAGGGTCGGGAAACTGCCCAGTGGAGAATGGAAAGACTTACCGTATACTACAACGTCAGACGATTGGTATAATCATCATTACGCAGAATAGAAAAATAACTTGACTAATCATCAAGTATTTTATAATTTAAGGAGAACACATGGAAGAAACCGGGACTACTACGCAGGAGAATCAAACTGCAGAACCTACCACCACAGAGGGACAAACGGTCACTCTCACACCAGACGAATTAAAGAATCAGATCCAGGCTGAAGCCGACAGACGTGTGACTCAGGCAGTAAAGACCAATTCAGATAAACTGATGACGGACTTTACAACCGAGCGCACAGAGCTTAAGGAGAGGATTAACAAACTAGAGGCGGCTACTCTTACCGAAAAAGAACGCGATGAGCGAGCGAAGGCCGAAAAGGACAACGAGCTTTCCCGTGTCAATCAAGAACTTTTACGGTATCAATTCATTGAGCGGAACGACGTCGAGAATGAATTCAAGTCGCTCTTAACTGCCATGACTGAGGAAGGACTTAAGAGTCAGCTGGAATCAATCGAGGCGGTGATTAAAAAACGTGTTGACGATGCGATGGCCAAGTTCAGGGGATCCGGTGAAGTCGGAAGACCCGAGAGCGGGACAGGACAGGCAGACACGTTCGCAATGCCCAAAACACATGATGAGTTGCAAAAAGTCTATGTACAGATCAAAAGGGAAAAAGGGCAAAATGCTGCGGATGAATATTATACCCGCGCAAATGCCGAGTTAAAAAAACTAGAGTAAGGAGTAAAAAATGGCTAGTACAGTAACAAGAGTTAGTGACATTATAGTACCCGAAATATATGAAAGGTATTTGATTGAAGATTCGATCTATAAAAACACCTTTATGCGTTCCGGGATAATGGTTAACAGTCCACAGATTAATGCACTGGTGGGAGGCGGTGGAACAATTTTTAATATGCCGTTCTTCCAGCAACTTTCGGGTAATCCACAGGCCATTCAATCAGATACTACCATCGAGACAAATAAATTGAGTACGTCCAGGATGGCAGCGAGACGATTGATGTTTGGTCGTGGTTGGAGTGCGGAAGAGCTTGCAAGTGCCCTCGCTGGTGAAGATGTTTCCGGCGCAATTAAAAGCATGGTCGGGGATTACTGGAATCGGTTTTTCAATAAAGTTTTGTTCTCGACAGTTAAGGGGGTCATTGCTGATAACATCGACAATGATTCTGGCGACCTCGTAGAGGACATTACAACCAGCGGAACGCCCGGAGCGTCCAACAAGTTCAACTCTGATTCTGTAATCGATGCGATTGCAAAACAAGGCGACAGAATGGACATGTTCGCAGGGATCGCAATGAATTCAGTGGTATATGCACAAGCACAAAAGAATGACCTCATTGATTTCATACCCGATTCTATGCAGGGTGGAATGATGGCATCTTTCATGGGCCTTCGTGTGATTGTAGACGATGGGCTTGCAGCGGACACAGACGGGGCAAACAGTGAGTATTGGACTGTTCTTTTTCGACCGGGTGCAATTAGTTTTGGTGAGAGTGCCAACAACATCACAGTATTTGAGACTGACAGGGAAGCTGCTGATTCAGAGGACAGAATTTTCACGAGGCGTCAATTTGCAATGCATCCAACTGGCTTTAGGTGGATTGATAACAGCGTTACTGATGACATGCCTACAGTGTCCGAGATTGAAGAGGCTGGAAACTGGGACAGAACGTACGAGAAGAAAAACTGTGGTTTTGCAGTATTGATAACCAACGGTTAAACTAAATAATAAATGGGGAAGGGAATTCCCCACAATGGAGGCACAGAATGGCAATGGCAGGAGTTAAACATTCAGGCAGACAGAGAGAAAAAAACGCAATCTTGATGGAAAGACTGACAAACATTGAGAATAGATTATCAGAGCTTGAAAGCAAAAAAGTTAAAAAACCCGCAACTGAAAAAGTCACTGAAATTCAGGAGGCCACAAATGAGTAGCGCATCAGAATCACTATTAGTAAGTACCTTCCAGGGAGGCTCACGGGTCCTATCAGATACCGCCAACTATGACGGCAACTGGAAATTACTTGTTGTGTTAGAAGATTGCGAGTTTACAACCGTGACCGATGCAAAAATGACCGGTACACTCACGGGGATTACAGCCAAAGCAGGTACCGTTATAGGTGGAAACATCACTCGGGTTAGGTTAGCATCCGGAACGGTAATGATGTATGAGTAACGATATGGATAAAATAAAATGATAGTAACAAGAGACAGAGTTAAATTGTTTTTACAGATCACCGGAACGGCAAAGGATATATTAATTGATTCACTCATCCCTGTTGTGGAGCATGACTATTTAATCATACGCAACAAGGAATTTAATGAGGACTCAAATGACGTAGTTGACTACCCCGAGAATAGTGAACTTGTCGCCTCACAGATGATCGGGTATCAGATGAGTGCGACAATGAAAGACGGTGGCATGATGAAATCTGAAAGAATAGGTGACTACTCCTACACTACAGGCGGTTCAGAAGATTTAACGAACGGTTATCCTAAAAACATAGTTGGCAGAATTGAAAGGTTCGTGAAACGAAGGTGAGAAAATGGCAAGAGATAAACGGGATGCTTACCGGTCAGAATGTTTTCCTGTTAGGTGGTGGAACTTCCTTGATAGGGTTCGATCGTTCAAAACTAGACACCGCATATGTTATCGCAATAAATCACTCCATCGAGCACTTCCCACAAGCACAATCAATGATCTTCGGTGATAAGATATTTCTAAGTAAGACTATGTTTGACCTGAAGACCTACCCTGGAAAAATATTCGTATCTGAAAAATGTATAAGGTCGAGGCCCATTGATGAGATGTGGGAGAATGACAATCTGTATATATTTGAGGACCGCAGAGATGAGCCGACACAGAACTTTAAACGTGGTTTATTCCATCCAACCTCATCGGGGTTACTGGCGTTAAACCTGGCGATTCAGATGAAGGCAAAGAAAATCTTTCTGTTGGGTTACGACTACTACAAAGACGGTGGCCAGATGCACTTCTACGAGGACTACCCACACCACAAAAAATATGAAGAATCAAAGCTCATTTCTAAACTGAAGAAATTCAAATACTTCGAACAGTGGGAAAGCAGGATAATAAATTGTAATCCCATATCAAGAATAGACGATTTTAAAAAAGCATCACTGGAGGAAGTCTTTGGTCAAAATTGTTATACCGGCGCGGAAAGGGTCGAAGGGCCTGCCACACAAGAACGTCAAACTGTTTGAATCAACGGCGGGAATCATCCCGAAAAGCGTCAGTGGCAAGGGTGTAATTGTAACCACTGACGATGAACAGATTGAGACAATGGCAGCGATGCACAGGTTCGACGTTATTCAAAGATCTGCAAAACTGTCATCCGATGACGCTGATATGCGGTCAGTGCTTGAAAACGTAATCGAGAATCAATGTATATTCAATGACGAAATAATAATAATGCTTTATCTGACATACCCAGAAAGAACGTGGGAGGACGTGCAGAATGCGCTTGATTGGTTTATCAAAGTCGAGGCGAAGTCTATGCTATGTAGGGAGCCTGTCAAAACTAATCCGTATCTGTGTATGATTGAGGACGGATTCCAAGGCCGTCAGATGGTTCCACACGACTACTACAGACGACAGGACTATCCGAAGGTGTTTGAGATAAGCCACTTCATATTTATTGCACTCGCCGGAGAAATCTACAATCTGAATAAAAACCTTTACAACGCTGATACTATGTTTTATGATATTGACCGAGTGCATGACATTGATACCGGGGAGGACTTAAAAAAATATGAAAAGAGCACTTGTAACATTACTGGATGATAAATTTGTCATAGGTGCTGAGGTATTTTTAAAGTCCTTTCTGCATTTTAACCCGTGGTTCTCTGATGAGTTCATCATGTTCGATAATGGAATTTCTGAGGAGAACAAAGACATGTTGTTTGAGATGTACAATGGTGTTATATTTAAAAAGATCAACAAGAAAAAATATGCTGATGTAAATCTATCACGGACCCATGACAAACTAAAAGCCACATACTACACCTTAGAGGTGTTTTCCCTTTATGACTATGACAGACTGACCTTTATTGATATGGATACGGTCGTCTTGGATAACATCAAAGAAATCTTTGAACAGGAAGACAATATCTCAGGGTGTAAAGTTTATAACGCCAGAACGGACAGGCTCGGTGAGACCATCAACACTGGAGTATTCACAATCAACCGCGATTGCATTGATAAACATATTTACAACGGACTGATAAGGGTGGCGCAGCGTGGGCACTCATCACCGGACCAGAAAACCATCAACAGTTTTTTCAGGAGTAAAATTAGTTACATAAACAAACGTTACAACGTAGAGAAGAGAATGCAGCATAGTACTAAATATCGATATTGTTTTGATGAGGCTAAAATCTTGCATTATGTGGCCACAAAACCATGGGAGGCTGAGAAGCCTAACCCCGTCGAAGCATCTTTTGAGGAGGCAGAGAAAATATGGTTGGATTGGTATAATAAATAATGGACCCTTTAACTTCCCAAAAGAGCTTTATATGGTCCCGCAGATGGATGTAGTGGAGGGCAAGGAAAATAATTACATGGGAGTATGGAGAATAGATGATATCAATTAGAAATGCTGCAAATGCCAAGGTCGGATTGATTGACTTGTGTGAGGCTATTGAGATCCGCGGGACCATCGTTGAAATAGGGTCTTACGTTGGGGACTCCACAGAGATTTTTGCAAGATACTTTGACAAGGTGATAGCAATTGACCCCTGGGAAAACGGTTATGATGACACAGATGCAGCGAGTTATCAGCACGACATGGCAATTATCGAATCACAGTTTGACGACCTGTGTGTGATACATGGGAATATCGAGAAGATAAAAGCACAAAGCCCTTCTATGGCATATGACTTTGATGAGAAAAGCATTGATGTTGTTTACATCGATGGGTTGCATAATTATCATGGTGTAAAGTCAGACATTGAGGCATGGCTACCAAAGATTAAAAAAGGTGGGGTGCTGTGTGGGCATGATTATCAAGGGAAATTTCCCGGCGTGATAAAGGCGGTTGACGAGTTTAGAAAGCCTGACAAAACATTTAAAGATACATCGTGGTTGATATACCTATAAATTGGAGTGGAGAATATGGATTATAAATACATTTATGAAACGCTGTACAAACTCGGGTATCATGATAAGGGTAAAAATCATGGGTCATCCTACATAAAACATTTTGTAAACAACTACAAATTCGATACTATACTAGAGGTAGGGTGTGCCAATGGTTCGGCAGTCCGAGACCTACACAAAAATAAAAAACAGGCTTACGGTATAGACATATCATCCGTGGCAATTCGGTATTGTACAGAAGTGACTTGTGTCCGGAACTGCATTGAGGCGTCAGCTTTAGACATACCATATAAGGATAAATTCTTCGACGCTGTATTTAGCTGTGACGTACTGGAACACTTAACCCCTGAAGATACACGAATTGCAATTAAAGAGATAGTGCGGGTGGCTAAACACTATTTGTTTCTGAAGATCAGCCCTGAACTAGAATTTAATCGGGACTGGTTGAATAAAGCCAAGGCCCAAAAAATCCGGGGGTTTGAAAATATTGACAACCTACATTTGACGGTCATGCCACATAAGGAATGGATAGGAATGATTACAGAAGACAGACGTGTAAGTTTTGAGAAAAACATATCTGATTTATTGATATTTAGGATAAGATGATTAAACCTGAAAACATATTGTACAGGGACAAGGCCGGCCAGTCAATGTATTTCACAAAGATTGATAACAAGCTATAAACTGGTCCAGGCTCTTGATTTGAAAACTTCAAATGCATGGTATTTAATTTATGAATTATAAAAACTACATCAAAGGCAAAAGAGTCTGCTTCGTGGGTGGATGCCCAAACATCCAGGGTATGGGAACCGGCGTTGATATTGATAATTATGATGTTGTTGTCAAAACGAATGGGTCTCTGTATCTCAAAGGCGATGAGTATTACCGTGACTACGGGAAACGGATTGACGTACTATATACTAACAACCAATTTTACAGAGAGATGTCACCGGATATCGTTGATATGAAAAATGTTAAATATCTGAGAATGAAAACATGCAGCCATAATGATTTGGTTATGTACAATAAAGAGATACCTGCGGAGAGAATAACTGAGGCGATCACCAAGGTTGATAAGAATATTCACGGGGCATTGATGGGATGTTATATATTCCAGGACATACTAAATCAAAATCCAGCTGAACTGCATATCACTGGGATGGACTTCTTTATATCGAAAAGCGCAGTTTTTCAGCATGACAACTACCGGGAATATGTGCCAGGATACTTACCGGACAAAATTAGGAATCAGGGCAATAAAATCAATATTGGAAAAACAGCAGATGGTCACAATATGCTTGATAATACTCTGTATATGTATCAGCTATTTAGGGATAGTGGAAAAATGACAATGCCGGATTTTATTGAGGACATTATGTATGGAATAATCGAGGGTAGGTTAAAACAGCATGATTAAATTGATAGCAGAAATCGGCATCAACCATAACGGGTCAATAGATGACGCAAAGAAGCTGATCGACGTTGCCAGTATAGCTGGATTTGATTATGTGAAATTCCAAAAGAGGTGCCCGGATATATGTGTCCCTGAGAGTCAGAAGTTAAAGCCGAAATCAACGCCGTGGGGCGAGATGTCCTATATCGACTATAAGCATCGCATCGAGTTCAGTATTGACCAGTATAGATATTTGAGTTCATACTCAAAGTCAAAGGGCATTGAAATGTTTG
>Ga0222679_1000633_pt1 | contig 11890 bp, 28 predicted proteins | sample AntAcemetagen939_FD_179843 | JGI IMG/M metagenome (GOLD analysis project Ga0222679, IMG submission 179843) | Saline water microbial communities from Ace Lake, Antarctica - #939 | ecosystem: Environmental > Aquatic > Non-marine Saline and Alkaline > Saline | place: Antarctica: Ace Lake...
TAACTGATGTTAATGAGACGATAGAAAAGGAGATAGTATAATGGCTAAACAACGAGAACTAACAACAATATCCTTTGATGCTGAGGATATAAAGATTAAAGACTTTCTGATGAAGAAAGGTATCGGGATTATTGCGACATGGAGGATAGGTGCTAAGGAGTTGGTTAGGGCTATTAATAAACGAAAGGAGAGGTGATTATGATAGGTTTCTGTTTAATTTTCGTAGCAATGTTTTGTTTCTGTACTCATCAGATAATTAATAAGGTACAGCCTAGTATTTTAAATCTGGTTTTAGTTGCAGTAATATCTCTTGGTTTAGTTATAGGTACAATATTAATAATTAAATAAAAGGAGGGGCATTATGGTATTAAAAACAGGTAGGAAATGTAAGTGGGAAGATATTGAGGTTGGAGAGGTTTTTGCTGTTAATGCTTGTTGGGCTGTATTTGAAAAGATTAGTAAGGAAGAAGCCTTGCTGTTAGATTCAGATGTCAAAGGTTGGCAAGAAGATTACGACGGATATTCTGGTAACTGGGGGAGATACGTGAAAGTTCTCTGTTCTAAAAATGTCTACAAACTCCCCCTATCAGTACAACGATTATGGAAGGAGGAATAATATGTCAAAACCTAGAATACTAATCTTACCGAAGGATAAAAGTTTAGTTATGGAAACGGAATACGGTACTGTTACTTACGAGCATTGGGTAGAGCTAGAGAAGAAAAGGATAGGAGGAGGTTGTGAGGTTAAGTATAGTCGGGATAAAAAACAAGTTTGGTTAACGGTTTAATAAAGGAGAGAGTTATGAAAGAATCTTTAAAGGATAGAGTTGGATATTTAGAAAAAAGTGTAAGGAGATTAGAAGAAAAGATTATAGGTATAGTTTATGTCCAACAATTGTCTTTTGGTCGTTATGTAAACGATGATGAAGATTATGGAAGTAATCGAAGTTGGGAGAAAATATTGAAGATAGTTAATAGAGTAGATGGATTCACTGAAGTAGCATTAAGCGGTGGGATATATTCTCCTAATATGCATGTCTGGGTTAAGAATGAGAATATTGTTTTAAAAGAAGCCATATGGGACAATTTGAAGAAGAAGATAGAAGCTAAATATAATAAACCTAAAAAGTAAAGGAGGCTGTAATGTCTAAGGTCAAAGAAGCAGAGGGAGTAGAATTGTATTACTGTAATATCTGTTGTAAGAACACCGAACACGCCTTAGATGAGAACGCACACTTTATATGCATTGAACATTTAGACCTTCCGGAGAGTTTTGTTAGTAGAGAGAGGAGTTTTTGTACGAAGTATATTAATGGGCTGCGGATTAACTAAATAGAAAGTTCTTTACAATCACGTAGTTTATAGTATAATGTAAAGTCTAATCAGGAGAGAGAAATTGTTAAATCAAAAAAACATTTGGGTTGTCTTAGTTGATAGTTGCTTAACGTAACTATTCTTCTCCCTTCTCTCTCGAATGGCTAAGGCAACCCTTATTAAAAGGAGTAAAGTGAAAAACGCAACTCTTGTTACTAACCAGTTGAATCAGTATATCCAAAAACAATTAGATGGTCGGATCCATAAAAAAGGTTCGGGGAAGATTAAGCCGAGTAGTTTGGGGAAATGTTATCGTGCGCAGTTTCTTGGTATGATAGATATGACGCCAAGTAATCCTATTGGTGTTGGGACTATGAAGGTGTTTATTCTCGGGACATTGGTTCATGAGTATCTGCAGAATCTTTACCCTGCTATACAAAGAGAAGTGGAGATTAGCACCGATGATATTCATGCGTTTGTAGATTTAGTTGTTGAGGATCAGATTATTGAGATTAAGAGTGTTGGAAGTTGGGCATGTAAGTATATTAAACAGAAGAAGGACGAGACGTGGTTACAATGGCAAAAGCGAGTGGCCATGGATAAGAGTGAGAATGTGATGCAGGCTGTTTATTATGCTAAGGCTTTAGATAGGGAACGAGCAAGGTTGGTTTTTGTTAGTAAGGATAACTTTGAAATGTGGGAGATTTGTTTGTTGGTTAGTGATTACGAAGAACAATTAGAGAAAGAGTTGGAAGTAATGAGGGGTTATAGAAAGAGTAAAGAATTACCTCCAGCTAAACCTCGTTGTTATAATGGGAAGGAATGTAGTTATTGCGGGTTTAAAGATTACTGTAAACATATGGAAGGAGGTGAGACAAATGGGACTGTTACCGTTAGAGAAAAGTCAGAAGAACACAAACCTTTCTGAACAGGTAATCCTTGTTTATGGAAGGCCGAAGATTGGTAAGTCGACGTTGTGTAGTTGTTTTAAGAATGCGTTGTTTTTAGCTACGGAACCTGGATTAAACCATCTTGAGGTGTTTCAGATTAACATTACAAGTTGGAAGAAGTTTCTTGAAGCTTGTAGTGAAATAGCAAAAGGACAACATAAGTATGAGACTATCATTGTTGATACGGTTGATAACTTAGTTAATTTTTGCTCTAACCATGTTTGTGAGGAGAATAATATAGAGTACCCTGGCGATATGCCTCATGGTCGAGGTTGGGCGTTAGTTACTTACGAGCTTAACCGAGCTTTGAGTAAATTGTCTATGTTACCCTACGGGTTAATCTATGTTAGCCACGCTAAACAAACGGAGGTAGAAACTAAGACGAAGAAGTATTCTAGGTACAGCATTGACATCGGTGGTAAAAATCAAAGTAGTATCTTGAAAGCTATGGATATTATTTTGTTTATGGATAGTGAGATGAAAGATGGAGAGGAAGTTGGAGTTGTTCGGACCAAACCATCTCTTTACTGGGATGCTGGAGATAAGAGTAAATTGTTACCTACGGATATTCTTTTTCCTCCAGATAAACCAGAAGTAGCGTTTGATATTATTAAAAAATCGTTTAAAGAAAAGGAGAAAAAATGAGTGATTTCGATTTAGGTGGGTATACCCCAGAGAAACCAACCGAAGGGTTTGAAATGATGAAAGGTAAAGGTAATATTTGTAAGGTTAATAGCTCTATGGTTGAAGCCGTTGAAGCAGGGATTAATGAAAGAACGGGTGAGAGTTATGAAGCTTATGATAAACTTCGTTATGAGTTAGAAGTTGTTAGTGAGAAGTATAAAAGTAGGAAGATTTGGAAAAGCTACAATCTTGATAGTCAAATAGCAACTGGGAAGAAAAACAAAACTCCGATTATGAAGTTAGCGGATGCTTTCTTCGGTATTGGTTTGACTTTTAAGAATAGAACAGAACTTGAAACTGCAAATGAGAAGTTTGTAGCTATGAACTTAATCGTTAGCTTTAGGTCTTGGACGCCTCCTGGTGCAGATGAAGCAATGCAATTACATGTTATTACTGGTATTGCTCCTGATTCTTGGGATGAGGAGAAAAGCGAGCCTGTAGCTACTAAGTTCTAGATTTTCCCGTGTTACCTCCTAGTTGGTTAACTGTGTAATTACCGAGGTCAAGTTTATGAAGATATACATCGATAGTAGAGAGCAAAAGAGATTAGAATTTTCCCCCAAGGACGAGCATGTTACTAATGTTATCGTCTGTAAACTTGATGTCGGTGATTACATGGTTCAGTTTGAGGACGGGTTTACTCCTCCGATAGTATTTGAAAGGAAAAGTATGGGGGATTTATTTGGGACAATGGGGAAGGGATATACGAGGTTTAAAAAAGAGATTATTAGAGCGCAAGAAAGCAACACGACTATGTTTATTGCAATTGAAGGAGATTATTCGAAAGTTAAGAAAGGTATTAAACACTCGAAAATGCCAGGGATGGCAATTATTCGTAAGCTTTTTACCATTTGGGAGCGATACGGGGTGCAACCTATTTTCTTTAAAGATAGAAAAGAAATGAAAGAGTATATGTTGCAGTTTTGGATTGGTTTAGGTAAGGGTCATTTAAGGAGAAAATCTTTAAATGGTAAATAGTCAGACATATATAGTTGTAGATAGGCTGTAATGGCTTGTAATGGCTGTTTTAAGAGATGTTTTTTAAAGATAGTATAGCTTTACTATCTAGTAATTTATATAGTAGTTAAAAATACTACTTAACTTGTTACACCAGAAAGACTTATATGAAAGAAGCAATAAGAAGATATACAGGCTCAGAATTACTTAGAATATCACCTGAAAAGAGCCAGCCGATTATAGAAGATTTTTTGTTTGAGAACGATTATATTATGATAGTAGCACCAAGTAAAATGGGGAAGAGTATTTTAGCGCAACAGATAGCTTGTAGTTTAACAAGTGCAACTCCGTTATTTAATACTTTAGATATACCCAACCCTGTTCTTGTTTGGTATTTCGCAACTGAAGGTAAAGATGATGATACTAAAGGTAGGTTGATTAGAATGGATAGAGCCGTTCCACTTAATACTCAATACTTAACTCTTTGGTGTTCGAGAGAGCTTCGGTTTAATACTAAAGCAGGAGAGAATATGCTTGAGATTTTACTTAATACTACTCCACCCGAAGATTTACCTAAGGTTATTATTATCGATGCACTTTATAGAGCTATTAAAGGAAGTTTAAAGAACGACGATGTAGTTAATGATTTTCATCATACTGTAAGTAGTTTTGCTGATAAATGCGATGCTGCGGTTATTGTAGTTCACCATATGAAGAAAAGGACTAGGACTGAAGGCGGGGATTATCTTAGCCAAAGCGATGAAGATAGTTACGGAAGTGCTTTCTTAACTGCTGCAGCTGACCATATCTACTGGCTTAATAAATGTAATAAAGGTGAGAAGAATGATAGGATTCTTAAATGCGATACTCAAAGAAGTGGGAATATTATTGATATGATAAGATTACGGTTAATGGAACCTGACCCTTTATATTATAAAACAATAGATTTATACGCCGAAGTTGAAACTAAGATTTTTAATATACTTGGTAAAAACCTTGAAGGATTAGATGCTACCTCTTTGATAGATAAGCTATCGGTTAGCAGAGGTGTCTTTTACCTAGCAGTTAAAGAGTTGGTTGGTAGGAACGCTATTTCTAAATCAGTTACAAGGCCTGTTATTTACAAGATAAATAACGACCTTCCATAACAGCTAAAAGCTGATGAAAAAATTAGTGTATATACAGTTTACTGTATTATATACTTGGACACTAGCTTTTTATACACTATTTCAGCACTTAAGTGCAATGAATTGTAGTAGTTAGCTGTTTTGCTAGTGTATTTTAAACGGCTAGTGTACGGTATACACTAACTTTTAGAATACACTAATTTAAGACTTATGAACAGTTTGTTAACAGGTTGTTAGCTACTAAAAACAAGGAAAAAACTCGATGACAAAAGCCGAAATGATGATTAAATTGTTCGATTATTGGGCGATGAGATTAATGAAAAGAACTTATCCGATGGTTAAAGATACAAGGTATACAGGACATCTTATTTTAGTCGAAGATTGTAAGAATAGTCCGATTATAAAGTATAATCCTAACTATTTAAAACACTGGAATGAAGCGATGTTGTTATCGGGAATCTTCCATGAGATTGGACATTTAAAGAATAACTTGCCTTATGATACGAAGGAAGAGATGGTTCATAGTGAATATATGGCAGAGAAATATTCGATAGTTAAGATTAGAAAATATTATCCTCAGCATTTAGATGAGATTATAGCTTGGACGAAAAAGGTTATGGCTAGACCGAAATGGAGGAAGATGTTTCCGATTCATTATATGGCTTTTTCTAAGATAAAACTTTTTAAATAAGGAGGAGATTATGTGGTATTCGAAGAAAACGGTTACGATTAACGTAGCTCATCATATCCGCGGGGTTAAAGATATAGAGAAAGTGCTTCATGGACATACTTGGAGGGTAAGTGTTTTTTGTATGAATGATGTGCCTAATATTAAGGGGAATTTAGTTAACGATGAAGAGATAGAGCAAGTTATATTTACGTATAATAATATAGTATTGAACGAGTTACCGGAGTTTAGCGACGAGGTAGACGAATCGTTAAACCCAACACCGGAGAACTTGGCTTATATTATCGCTAAGCAGATACCGTTGGCTTGGAGAGTTGTTATATCGGATATTACTGGGGATGAATGGTGTTATGAGCAATAATCAACGGGAGTATTTATTGCAATGAAATACTTTTCAATGTTTTTAGGGGTAGGATAGCAACCATGCAAACCAAAACCAGAAGTCTTATAGAAAGCTGTACAAACATAGCAATTGGGTATACAATAAACTTTATCGCTAATGCTATTATTCTTCCGTTCTTCGTTGAGGATTTTACAGTATCGGATAATTTAATTATTGGGGTTATTTATACATTTATATCTTTAACGAGAACTTACTGCATTAGACGGTGGTTTAATCGAGGAGAGAAGTAGTTTTAGGGGTATAGACTGTTTTTTAAAAAATTAACAAGTTTCGATAAATACACTAAGGAGGTGAGAAATGAAAACATATATAATCAGATACACTTGGATAACCTTACTTGCTATAAGTGTTGGGCTTTTACTAATTAATTAACAAAGGAGAATAAAATGCCAGACCCAAGAAACAGAGATTTATATAAACCACTAAAACCAGACCCTAAACCCGCTTATCTATACAAATACGAAACCCTCTCACCAGAACAGAAAGCTGAGTTTAAGAAAAGAAACCCAAACTTTACGGAAATAGATAAGTGGGGGCAGGATAATAGTGATGTCGCAAGAGAGAATGGAAGTAACCTAGAGTACTTACAATACCTAGCATCACTACTAACAGACCATCAGCACAGATACTATAAAGTAAATGAAGTAATTAAAGAGTTCGAAGTCACACCAAATGGAATAATAGAAAAAGTTAAACAGGAGTGGACATAATGGATAAAAATACAGCAGGATTATCAATGTTATTTACACCGCCCCTATATTGGTTACTTGTCCTCACATTGGCTACCTTAGAGGGGGAAGAAACTTCTAAAATGTTTTTAATTACAATTGGTATAATAATTTATATATCAGTTGCCGTAAGTTTACTAAATAAAGGACAAAAATGACTAACTACAAATACCAAAAAGGATACAGATTAGAAAGAAAGGCGCGGTAAAAGATTCGGAAGATGGACGGACAAAGAGCTTAAAAAAGGTGAAATAGAAAAAAGGTTTGGTGGTGAATGATAATCAGATACACATGGATAACCTTACTTGCTATAAGTGTTGGGCTTCTTCTTTTAACTTTGGGGACTTAACAAGGGGTAGATATGAAAAAATATCAGATAATATATGCAGACCCACCGTGGAACTTTAACTTCCACAAAAGGGATTTAAAGACCAAGGAACATCTTTATCCTACCATGAAACCACAGGATATTATTAACTTAGGGGTAAAAGATATAGCAGATGCCGACTGTGTGCTATTCTTGTGGGTTATGAACAGTGAAATACCGTTAGCGTTGGAGTGTATAAAATCTTGGGGGTTTGAATATAAAACAGTTGCGTTTACTTGGGTTAAAACAACTAAGAACACCTACCATTTTGGTGGTGGAAACTGGACCAGAAGTAACCCAGAGCTGTGCCTCTTGGCTAAGAAGGGTGTTATTAAAAGGCAATCTGCATCTGTAAGAAACCTTGTTATGGAAAGACTAAGGGAACACAGTAGGAAGCCAGACAGGATAAGGGACGACATAGTAGAATTATGCGGGGATTTGCCAAGGGTGGAGTTATTCGCTAGAAACAAAACAGAAGGTTGGGATGTTTGGGGTAACGAAGTTGATAGTGATATAGACCTTTGCCAAAAGGAAAGTAAATGAACAAACTAATAATAATCCTATAACTTTGGGGAATTAAACAAGGAGTGGACATAATGAAAACCCTAAAAGGAGAAAATGATGGAACATAGTAAGTTATCAAATATGTGTTTAGTAAAAGAGTTATCTTTGAAATCAGAAATAGGGGAACCTATTAAATGGAAAAATATAGATGGTTCTGAGCATTTTGGCATACTCAAGGAATGGGATAACGGAACTGCCATTGTGCAAACGAAACAAGGTGTTAAAGCAGTGAGAGGATAATAATGGGAGGAATGAATGAGTAGTTGTGAATCAGTTGGTTTTCATAAGTTTTGTAGGAAATATTTACCTTTTTTGTTAATTAAATGTAAGGGGTGTAACCTTCATTTTTTTTGGAGAAACAAGTGTGTTTGTTGTGTAGGAGAAAATTCACAGGGAGAATATAAGTTTAATTATTTAAAATGGAAATGGGAGAGCCAAAAGGAGAATAAGTGAACAAACTAATCATAATCCTATTACCCTTACTTCTTGGTTGTGCAACTCCTCACTATGTAAAGTGTAGTCAGACAGCAAGGAAGATATACCCTAAAGACAATACCTGTTTTCCTCAAGCTCTTTATGTATCAGATTGTTTAGGTGGAGAAACTTGGGGTAATAGTAAACACGCTTGGACTATTTGGCAAGGGAAGATGTATGATTCTACTGACACTTGGTTTGATGAAAGACCTATAGACGATAAGTATGTAGTTAGGTATTACGGGGATAAATCTACTTGGGTTAAATTCAATGGAGAAAGGTGGGAATAATGGAAACTAACACAATTTACAATGAGAATTGCTTAGATACAATGAAAAGAATGGATAATAACTTTGTTGATTTAACAGTTACTTCTCCACCTTACGATAACCTTAGAGATTACAAGGGGTATGCTTTTGACTTTGAGAGTATTGCTAAAGAGTTATTTAGGGTTACTAAAGATGGTGGAGTAGTTGTTTGGGTGGTCGGAGATGCCACAATTAAGGGTAGTGAGTCAGGAAGTAGTTTTAAACAGGCGTTGTGTTTTAAAGACATTGGATTTAAGTTACACGACACTATGATATATGAAAAGATAAATCCAATGCCTTTAAAATCAACAAGATACCAACAATGCTTTGAGTATATGTTTATTATAACTAAGGGTAAAATAAAAACATTCAACCCCATAATAGTTGATTGTATACATAAAGGAAAGGTTGCGTTTGGTTCTGCAATACAAAAAGATGGTTCAAGAAAGAAAAGAAATACAATGTCAGGAAACACTACAAAAATAAAGAAAAATATCTTTGGATATAGTGTTGGAAGAAATGACGGGATAAAGCATAGTGCAAAGTTTCCAGAACAACTTGCTAACGACCACATCATATCTTGGTCAAATGAGAATGATTTAGTATATGACCCATTTATGGGAAGTGGAACAACAGCTAAGATGGCTATAAAGAACAATAGAAACTATATTGGTAGTGAAATATCAGAAGAATATTGCGAAATAGCAAAGAAAAGAATACACACATAAATCTACTTGGAAGAAGTTTAACGGAAAGGGGTGGAAATGAACTGGGACTTTATAATAATATTAATTATTTGCCTAGCCATAGTAATTTTTGATATATGGCATTGGACAAAATACGGAGATTAACTATGCAAACTAGAGAACATAAGATTAAGGCAGTTGAAGGGATAGTAACCCTACGCAAAGAGAAAGAATCGAACCAAGTAGATGGTTCGGTATAATTTTAAGTATAAACTGGTTCGGTAAGTTCGGAAAGGAGAAAAATGAAGTGTAATGAATTAGTATTAACAATCTTACAAGTTGCAGCACCAATATTCTGTTTTAGTGTGGGGTTAACTTATCAAGGCTGGTTTTTAGTATGCTGGATAGTATTCTTTGGAGTTACGGAGTTAAGCGTAAAGAAGTTTACGGGTAAGACTTTATCTAGTCATGTATGGAGTAAAGCTCTTTGGATAAGAGTTGTCCTATCGGTATTAATGGTAGCTGGAATGATGGCTCTCGGCTATCACTTTATCTGGGGAGGTGGTATTTGAACTGGTTTGTATTTGCAGTAGGTATACTACAATCCCTCGGAGCTGGGTGTTATTTCTTAAACGGTAAAACTAAGTTTGCGTTACTCTACTTCTTATACGCATTAACTAACTTCGTAATCTTTTGGATGAAAGGAGAATAAATGCCAGTAGAAAGACGAGATTTAATTAGATATAAACTAAAAAGTCAGGGGGTTAATATGAGCGACGGAATGAGTGATTGCGCTAAAGAACAACGTATAGCTAAGGAGAAAGTACAGCAGAAACGGTTACACTTAATAGTTCAGGCTATTGACGATATTAAGTTTGTACTAGCAAAAGACATACTTGATATACTAAAGAACGAGGAGTTAAATGAGAAAGATTAATAATCAAAACGTAAGTAAAGTTTGGAATGGTAGAAAACGAACTGAAACAACTTGTAAGAAATGTGGGAATAAATACTTAACAGTTAACCCAAAACAAACTATCTACTGTCCAAATTGCCGGAAGGCTAGATATGTTAAAGATAAGATTACTGGCGAGTATATAAAGATTAAGGTTCGTAGACAGAATGCGGATTACTACTTTAAGTCAATAAGGTTCTTCGTTAAGAACTTAGCTAGGTATGAAGATAAGAAAGTGTTTGCGGTGTTTAATAAAGGTCGTGTTTGTATAATGGTAAAGGAGTGAGTTATGGTAACTATGAATGCGTTTTTCTTAGCTTTATCTATCCTGTTCTTCATAGGCGTTGGATTTTATGGGGGTTATCAAAGCGCAATGGAACAGAGAAAGATAGAGAAATATGAAGCGATAATGGATTTAAGAGGAGGAGATGATGAAAAGACCTGAGAAGAAACCAACACATATATCTTGTAAGGACTGTTCACAAAATGAAAATGATGCCTACAACCAAGCCTGTGATGAATGGGAGAAGTATTGCAAATGGCTAGTTGAGGACTTAAAGGATTATATCCGAGAACTTAATTCTTTACCAAGCGAGGAAGAAATAGAGAAGATAATAGATAGTTTTTTAGAAGGGACTCGGCTTAGAGATGGTTCTTATATGGAAGATGGGTATAACAATGATGTAGCAAAAGCAATAAGCAAGAGAATAAGAGGAGATAGTAATGACAAAAGCTGAGAGTGATAAAAGGTGGCGAGAAAAAAACCCAGATTACCTTAAAAACTACTACCAAAAAAACAAAGAGAAGTTTAGGGAATATGGTAGAAAACGATACGAGAAAATGCCAGAAGAGTACAACGAGAAGGGGAAAAAGTACAGAGATGAGAACAAGGACAAGTATAGAGAAATGACTAGAATCTGGAGAGAGTTAAATCCACACAAGGTTAAAGCACACAACACTCTTCACGTTGCATTAGAAAATGGTTCAGTTGTAAAAGAAATATGTCTTTTCTGTAATAATGTTGACGTTGAAGGACATCACGAAGATTACAATAAGCCACTTGAAGTTATTTGGTTATGTAGGAAGCATCATCAGGCAGAACATAGAAAAATCCATAAACGAATAAGGGGGAGAAATGAATGACTTAGAGAAACATTTTACAGAAAATACTGGAAAGCTGATTCATAAATGGAAACATTATTTTGAGATTTATGACCGTCATTTCTCACGTTTCAGAGGTACTGATGTTCACGTTGTTGAATTTGGTGTATCTCATGGTGGCTCGTTACAAATGTGGAAAGAATACTTTGGTTCTAATTGCAAAATATTTGGAGTTGATATTAATCCATACTGCAAGACTCTAGAAGAAGAACAGATTAAAATATATATAGGTGATCAGGAAAATCGAAACTTCTTAAAGTCATTAGCAAAAAAAATTCCACGAATTGATATATTGATTGACGATGGCGGTCATACAATGAAGCAACAAATAAATACCTTTGATGAGCTTTTTACTCAAATAGATAAGAATGGTGTGTATCTATGTGAGGATTTACATACATCTTATTGGTCGGCATGGAAAGGGGGTTATAGGAAACGGGGAACATTCATAGAATATAGTAAACATTTTATAGATTACTTAAATGCTTGGCACTCTAAGACAAGTAGATTAAGTGTTACAGAAT
>Ga0222679_1000642_pt1 | contig 11786 bp, 33 predicted proteins | sample AntAcemetagen939_FD_179843 | JGI IMG/M metagenome (GOLD analysis project Ga0222679, IMG submission 179843) | Saline water microbial communities from Ace Lake, Antarctica - #939 | ecosystem: Environmental > Aquatic > Non-marine Saline and Alkaline > Saline | place: Antarctica: Ace Lake...
TAAAAACCGCTGATTTCCACGTTAGGAGGCAGTAATGGAAGACATTAATGGAGTTCCGTGTGATGAGTACTTAGGACCAACATTCTCAATAAACCAGCATGATAGAGACGGTGATGTCTACGGAGAAGGGATTTATCTTCATTATGGGTATGTAGCGATTAGGGTGGCAAAGACGTTGCGAGGTTTTGAAGCCCACATCCGACGTTTGAAAGGCATGGTCGAAGAAATTAAAGAAAATTTATAACACGCCGTTTCAGACGGATGCTTCGCACCTCTTAACTAATCGTTATCTCCTGGCTGGACAGAGCAGGGCTAACAAACGAATTGCAGTCGATAGGACGGCTGAACGAGAAAGGAAATAAACATAATGGATGGAAAGGTTCGTTCTATATTTGACGTCGTATTTGAGGCCTTCAGTAAGATAATCAAGAAAGCAGACCCAGCGGATCTCTGCGCCACCGATGCCATCCGAATGGTGAACATGGGGAAAATCATTGAGCATAAGATAGATGAAAAGGAATTAATTGTCCAGCGTCCATTCGACACTAACCGCTAACCAGCAGTTCCAGCCGACTGGAGAACGCGGCTGAACTCAACGTTATATCCTTTAGGAGGTAAAAAATGAGCGATGCAACAACAGCAGGTATTGGTTTAGGATCAGCAATTGCAATAGTAATATCATGGTCAGTAAACAAATCTATTTTGTGGGCTATTTTACATGGTATTCTTTCTTGGTTTTACGTCATATATTTTGCCATTGTAAGGTAACTGGGAATTCAACCTGGGCGGCAAAAAAACGTCGTCTGTTAACTCCGTTGTTATTTGAAAGGATGGAATAATGGAAGGCATACATGTTTTCGGTGGAGGAACAATCCCCGTTAAAGATTCTTCAAAAGGCAGGGTGGTTTTCAGTGTCAGTGGAGGATGGGGTGACAGTATTCAGATTCAAGAATGGCCCAAAAAGAGCAATGCCAATCTTGCCTCGGTTGTTGGCTGGAAAAACCCAAAACCTAAAAATGGAGACGTTCTTAGAGTCCCGTGCCAAAGTGGGAAAACAGCAATATGTAAATTTGTTGGGGGTGAGAAATTGTGGGAACCCGACGGATATGTTTTTTGCTGATATAGAACTAATTGAGTACGAATCAGATAATAATGCTGTTCACTCGGACGGCTAAAAGTGTATCACCAGTGAAGACCACGTTATGTTTTTTTATTTATTTAAAAATTGGAAATTAGTGATACATCTGCTTTTTAGAACATATAGATTTGGTATAAATAATAGATGGTGGTCTGAATTTGATTCTATGTTTGGGTTGCCAGTATGGCAGAGATGGCATTTAATCAGAGCATACAAAATGATGAGATTTAGAGCTTGCGCTTGTTATTTTGTTGCAAAGCCTTGGAAGTTGTTTCCGAGATATATGAGAAGAAAACATAACCAATCAATTCAGGTGACTGAAAAGCATGGCTGAACTGCATATTATATTTAAAAGGAGGTGCAATGGAAACTTTAATACAAATGGATAAATTGAAAATGAGAGGCTATGCTTGTATAGGTTTAGATAATCCAAAAACAGCTGCAAATGTTGGCTCTGCAATGAGGGCGGTTGGAAATTATGGTGCGGCTTTTTTAGCTTGCACTGGCACCCGATTTGATACTGGTCCCACTGACACGATGAAGCATTATCGCCACATACCGTTTTTGCGAGTTGGTGATTTGCATACAATTACCCCTTATGATTGTGTCCCCATAGCTGTAGATTTGATTGAAGGCGCTATATCTCTGGTGGATTATACTCATCCTGAAAGAGCTTTTTATATTTTTGGGGCAGAGGACGCCACTTTAGGTCGTAGAATAATTTCATTTTGTCGGGACAGAATCATGGTTCCCACAAATGGATGCATGAACCTTGCCGCCGCTGTAAATGTAGTTTTATACGACAGGATGTTGAAACAAAGAAATTGATAACTGATCGTTTCATAGGATAAACCTGTGAACTAAATTGTTATCTACTTAGAAAGGAGAAAATCATGTCTGGAGGATTAGAGGCGTTTAATAGAGATCCAGATGTTTTCAAATGTGGAGGTTGTGACCATCGGCACAGAGAAACTGATGGTGGATGGTGCTATATGTTTGATAAGTTTATGCCGGACTGTCAACAATTCAAAGAGTATGTTTGTCAAGCAACCGCTAACCAGCAGTTTCAGCCGATTGAAAAGGTGGCTGAACGCGGCTGATCCGCACGTTATTTTTTAAGGGAGGGAACAAAATGAAACAAATATTTGAAATTGATTGCGAAAGTGAGAGGATTAGTGCTGAATTTTTAAGGAAGTATCTCAAAGGACATTTTGACCATTGTGCAGCTCTATCTGTATATGCTGTTAGAAATCTTGATATCAAAGTCAAAGAAATCACAGATCGTCCTGTCACAGTAACAGTAGATGTAAATGGAAAAGAATTTAAGCAGGCTGTTCGTAAAATTGCAGACGAAGTGCGAGTTAAAGCTTCTGAGGAATATTATGCTAAAATGTTGGGCGAAACACTTGGTTGGATACCAACTGAAGAAAAAATCTGTGATGAATGCGCAAATTTTCAGGCATCAGAAAACTTGGATCGCAAAGGACTTGCTGAGAGGCATTACTCTTTTCCTGATGGTATTGGGGGTGGTAAAGTAGAGATCTGTTTTGTGCATAAAACAGCAATCATCGATGGTGGTGTAGTTATCGGCAGAGGAACTAAAATTTGGCACCATTCCCATATCTGCAAAGAAGCGCGTATTGGAAAAAATTGCACCATCGGAGACAATGTTTATATCGGCAAAGAAGTTTATATTGGAAATAACTGCAAGATCCAGAACAATGCCTATATACCAGAGGGAGTGATTATTAACGATAATGTGTTTATAGGGCCATGTGCAACATTTACAAATATTAAGTATCCGAATGCAACTATTTCACAAAAGGATAAATTTAAACAAACATTTGTTAGAAACAATGCAACTATAGGAGCAAATGCTACTATCCTTTGTGGAATTGAGATTGGTGCACATTCAATGATAGGGGCTGGTTCAGTAGTTACAAAGCCGGTTATTGCTTACACAGTGGCTGTTGGTAATCCAGCAAAGTTAATGCGAATTATTTCGAAGGAGCAGTGAAATGAAGAAACTACTTTGGGAATTTGATATCCTTATTTACCGTCTTTTTTGTTGGAGATGGGCTGGTAAACTAAGGGAAAGACAAGATATCAGAAAGCTTTTCTTGAATTATTTAAACTCATGGGGAGCAATACATAGGGAACCAGCTATGGGAATAGGACCTCCACCAAAATTAAAAATTCCTAAACAAAAGGAGTTAGAATGAAACTACCTAAAAAAGTAAAAGTTGTTGGTGTAGTATCAGAAGATGGAACAGAAATTAAATATTTTTAGATGGGGGAATTGAAAAATGTCTTACTGTTCAATATGTGGGCAAAATCATGATAGCACAGGTTGCCCAATAGTAATTCCTGCTGCACAAAAAATTCCGTTTAAGTGCCCTGTATGTGATGGGCAAGGAACAGTTAGCAAGCCTCCACACATAGCTGGGGATGTGAACGCTTGGACAAGTAGTGATACTGCGTTATACGATTGTCCTGCTTGTAATGGTACTGGAATTGTATGGGGAGAGGAGGGTTATTAAATGTATACTACAAAATGCCCGGAATGTGGCAAAATAATGACAAGTGTAGGAACTGGCGAAACTTTGGTGGGGTACTATAGTCCAGAAGGCCATAATCACGATGATAATTGTAGGAGTAGAGAGTATGTGTGTGAGAATGGCCATCAACTATCTGTTTCAAAGCAAAATCGTTGTCCTGTAGAAGGGTGTGAGTGGGTTGGTAAAGAAGAATGTTTTTGTCATACGGGTAAAAAAGTGAAGGAGTGGCCTGAATCTTATGTGGAAAAGGAGAATAAAAAATGAATGATATTGCGATTGTAGAAATGGATGATTTTAAAAAGCAACGAATTGCTGTTTTGTGTTTACCTGGATTAGAATCGTTTTTAGGTGACATCGTGGCTGAGTTGGAGAAGACTTATGCAGTCAGAACTTGTTACAGTAATTTAATGCCTGAGATCGAAAAGGTGGTGGAGTGGTGTGATTGTTTATGGATTGAGTGGGGTAATGCCCTGGCTGTTGAACTGTCTCAAAAAATGCCTATTTTAAAGGACAAACAGGTACTACTGAGGATTCATTCTTATGAGGTTCTGAGTGGTTTTCTCCCCCAAATCCGTTGGGAAAATATAACTAGTGTGATTTTTGTTGCTGACCATATAAAAAGCATAGCAATCAAGCAGATCCCTAACTTGCCTGAAATGGTTGACATCCACGTCGTAGCAAACGGTGTGGCCATTGAAAATAAAGCTTGACATCCTTTTTGGAGTATGATATGGTATCTTCCATGCTTGTATTATTGATAGTAAATCCAAACTTTAAGCCTGAGAGTTCCTTTGTGGTGACATATTGGAGAGCTTTACTATCAAAGCTCCAAGCAGCTCTCAGGTTTTTCTTTGGAGGGTACCAAAATGGCAACTTTAAAAGATGGTTTATTTCCAGTAAAGAAATGCACAAAATGCAGTAAAACTAAATTAGAAGTTTCTGCCTATTTTGTGTTATACTAGGGAGGTAAATAAAATGAAATTTTTCACACCACAAGAAAAAGCTAAGATGTGTATAGAGTATTACACATCAACCAGCAGTCTTACTAATTTCATCGTTGCTATAAAGGGTACAGGGTTGAAACCGATTGATCCTGAATTCGTTTGGGAAATTCTTGCTCAATTTGAAGCTATGAAGAATGCTCCTATTCAAGTCCATGATATAGAGGAGTTTTATAAAGATGAAAGTTGAAATCACAAAGGAGACTAAATAAATGCCTTTATACAATTTAGACGAATTGTGGGATGGGTGTGTTATTATTTGCCCTGATTGTAAAGGTCGTGGTATTCGATTGATTGAAGATCATGATGGGCGATATGCCTTCTACGATAAAACTTACAAGGATGTAGTGTGTTGTCAATGTGATGGGGAAGGAAGAGTTGAACTCCGCTTTGAAAAGATAGGACCACTGAAGAACAAAAAATCATAACAACAATACCCAATAATAACATTCAAGATGTTAGTATACAAATAAGGGGTTAGCATGAAATCAAACTGTATCTTTTGTTATAGACCAGAAAGTAATAGTACGGATCTTAAAGTGTGTTCTACGTGTACAGCAAAGTTTGTTACCTGTGGACGTGATACATTGGATAAAATAGCATCAAATCGTACTCTTACAAAAGGGCAGTCGGAGTTTTTAGGTGTACGTTTTGTCGCATAAACCTGTTTTTATGTCGCGCAAACCTGTTTTTATGTCGCACAAACAAGTTAGCACGACACAATTCAATGACACTATGTCGCATAGTGTAGTCTGGCCTATCACGCTGGCTTGTCACGCCAGTAACACGGGTTCGAATCCCGTTGCGACAGCCAAGGGGTTTTTATGAAAAAATTATGGAAATATGCCTCACCACCTGGTAAAGAAGGAAAAGCACTGAAACTTATATTTATTACTGAATCTGTAGTTAAAGAGAAAGAAGCAAAAGAAATCCTTGAATCAACAGAAGGGGAGGAGCTTGTTTTACTCAGCGATGACAAAAATGCCATTGCTGAGTACATGGAATTTGTTGATTCTGGATATTATCCACTTCAATAGCCCTGTAGCTTAGTTGGTCTAAAGCGCCAAACCGATAATTTGGAGATCGATGGTTCAAATCCATCCAAGGCTACCAATTAAGAAAGAAGGAGTAAAATGATTAAGAAAGGAATAAATATGAGAAACAGCTCACCAACAAAATTATCTGATTTTGAAGGTAAGGATCGTGATAAAATCAGACAAGAAATTTCTGCTAAAGCAGGCTCTCTAGGGTTTGATCCTTTTGAAAATTGCACATCATACAACAAAACAAAAGATTTTGGGTTGTGTAATGATTGCAAGCACCTGCAATTAGTAAAAAGTGAATTTAGAACAATTTTTGCACGATGCTACGACTTTGAAATTAGATTGCATACAGGCGAACCAGTGACTGAGTGTACAAATTATGAGCAAAGAAATAGCCTGACTTTAAACCAAATGAATGATTTAGCGTACATAATAGATGTAAAGCAAAAGGAAATTGGGTTTTAGAAATGGAAGAAATAGAAGAAATGGAAGAAATAGAAGAAATAGATGGTTATGGGAAATGTCCTGATTGTGTGTGGTTTGAGGAGCCTCATGGTTGTAATGTAAAAAGAGACTCTGAAATATGCCTTTTAAATAAGAAACAAAAGGAGGAATTAAAATGAATATCTGGCAATTTATGAGTGATAGCCCATGGCTTACTTTCCTTTCATTGTGTGTAATTGGACATGTTATTTTTCTTCTTGTGCATCATACCATGAGGCACTGGACTATTCGTAAACAAGGATACCCGCCACCACATTGTGATGCTGATGGTGAGTTTCGTGAGGAGGAATAAATGAATAATATAATTAATAGTATTATTGAGGAAATCAATAATTTTCATGCTGGTGATAGAAAGATACAACCAAGACTTTACATTGGTAGTATACAGTGGGATGTTATTAGAAAGTAAGCTGTTGATAGTGTTGGCGATACACAATCTAATATAGGACAAGTACCTATTACTGAATTTTATGGGTATCCTATTATAAGGGTTGTGAGAGAAGATTATGCCCATTTAGCAAGATAGAGGAGGACTAAATGAACAAAGACGTAAGAAAACGATTATTGAATATTGCTACGGCGATTGCTGCACACACAGATATCCGTTTGGCATATCACGAAATGGATAATTCGACTGATACAAACAAAGATGCTTCACATTTTCTGAAATACGAAGAAAAGCGTGTTGGTCGTGATATTGAGCTATACGCTTTTATAGGTAAGGTTGAAGGTACTATTGCAATGCTGTGTGATTTTATTGCTGAAGTACTTTTTCCTTTGAATCAACAGAATTCTATTGCTGCCCAGGCAGTTATGGATTGGGGATGTGAACTGACTGATAAAGAAAACTGGGATGATTGGAGAGAATTATTTGTTAAACAGGAGGAATAAATAAACATATGTGCAAATTTGATATAGCTTGGGTGGGGAAATGTAATTCCTCTACTATACAAGGAACAGACTATTGTGAAAAACATTTAGATTTACAGTGTGGTGTGTGTAAAGAACAGGCTACGAAAGAATGTCCAACTGCATCTTCATTAGTTTGTGGATTTTTATTGTGCGATATTTGTAAGTGTCCTAGATGTAGCAATAGATAGTGGTGAACAAGCATGTCCTGCTTTTGCATTATGTTGTGAATATGGAGATATTTGTCAGATTAATGGTAGAGATTGTTATTTTCATCAATGGGAGACTGGATTTCCTACTTGGTGCCCACTTGATGAAATAAAATGATTATTTTTTATAATTATGTGTTATAATGGAAGGAACACCAAATGAAGAAAAGCTACAAACAAGATGTATTAAGTGAAACAAAGCGATGTATTAAATGTGGTAAGTTTTTGAAGAAAAGAATAGAGATTGAACATCCACGATTTAAAAAATGTTATCGGTGCTTTAAGGGCTTACCTGTTAGGGAGAGTTAGATGAAAAAGATAATTGGTTGGTTGCTATTGTTCACTCTTTTTGCAGGATTGTTTGTTGTGTTTTCCGTAATGACAAGTGTGAAAGTAGCATTACTTGTCTTTGGGAGTACTGCTATAATAGTTATATGGATTATTGCTGCTGGATATCTTATAGAGGGGTAAAAAATGAAAAAGTTTGAACTTAAAAACTTTTGTTCAAAGTGTGGATATCTTTTTAAAGATGCATTTGTTGAATATAAGGTTGGTATATTTCATCATGTTGATCAGGAGAACACATCAATAACAAGTTTTGGGAAGGGACCAAATGGGTATCTTCTACGTACTTGCCAACGATGTGGGTATAAATGGCCTGAAATGACTATTGACAAACATCTTTAAAAGGAGTACGTTATGAGTCTATCTATTCAACAGATGGAAGAGGTCCATAAAGAAATATGCCCTAAACTGGTGAGGATGATTTACAGGCAATGGAAGAAGAAATCACTCTTTTGGTGTTATTTTAAGAAGGGGGATCAAAATGAAAATTTTAAAGATAAATAACAGTAAAAGTTGGGAGATGTGTGGGTGTGATCCTCCGATACCTACCGATGGGTTTGGGGGTGAGAAAGGCTGTCCTGCTTTTGCATCCTGTTGTGAGTATGGAGATATTTGCCAAATTGAAAACAGGGGTTGCTATCCATCAGATCGAGTAAATGGTTTTCCTATTTGGTGTCCTCTTGAGGAAATAAAATGAAAAAATGGAGTAAGCTATGAAAATTGCAATTGACATTGATGGCGTGATCGCCAGCACCATTCCCCATATGATAAAAGCAATAGAAAAACGAGGATATACAGTAACATTTGATAAGTATAATCCATACATTGAAGGTGTTGAAGATATAGAAGCACTTATGTATGAGATAGTTGGTGAAGTATATTCAACACAAATGGATCAGATTCAGCCATATAAGGATGCTGTTATCGCAATTCCTCTGATTTCTAAATACATAGGGCCGATCACGTTTGTTACTGCTAGGAAAGAACAGTGGCATGATGCTACGTTAAAGTGGCTGCAAAGTCATTTTAAGATACCTTTTGATCTTGTACACAAAAGATCTTTTGAGAAATCAAAGTTTATTTTGGATGAAGGGTTTGATGTGTTTATTGAAGACAGACTGAGAACAGCAAATCAAGCTGCTGAATTAGGAATCAACACCTATCTAATTAACCGCTCATGGAATATAGGCAGACCTGTTCATGCTAATGTGATCCGTGTACGAAGTTTATTTGACTTTTATACTATTGAGGTGGTGAGATGATAAGTAGAGAAGAAATTTGGGGAGAGCTATTTTCAAAAATTAAGGGTGATTCGGAAGATATGCCCGAAGTTAGATTTGAATTTATATTACAATCAGCTATGCTCGAAGTATTGCTTGATAACAGAGACCTTTTGCTCGAAATAAAAGATGGTTTGGCACCAAGAATAAAGCCACCTTGGGGGCCTTAATGAATACTAATAAGGAGTAAAAATGATACGGAGTATACCACCAACTACAACTATGCGTAGTAAATACCCTATTACAGGTAAAATTAGTTCTACTACTAAGCCTGTATATGGGAAAAAGGCATATAAGAAATCACCAGTACTGCCATTTAATGGTGTTCATGCTGTTAAAGAAGTACAATTAGACCTATTTGATGATACAGAGAAGTTAGAGGTAATAGGTAATTTTCCTGGTATTTGTGATGCACTCAGTTTTGTAATGCAAGTGACCGACAATGAACTTCTTATTATTACCAAACCTGATTCTGAAAGAAAGTACATAGCCACAATAACATTACCGGAAGCTTATAAATATAAAATCTCAAATGTGGAGGTAAAAAATAGTATCGTGACACTATTAATGGAAAAAACTGATTACGAAGATGTACCTGAATTAGAAGCTATATTTCAGGAATGTCTAAAATCTTTCCCTGAACTATCCGATATTGAGCTTAGGGTAGTAGTAAGCAGGCGTTCTGAAGATAGAGATAGTTTGGATGGGGCAATGGGTAAAGCGAATGGGAAGAAAGTAGTAATACTATTTGTTCCAAAGAAATTATATGGTCATTGGGGAGCATTCAGACCTATTATATACCATGAACTTAGTCATTACATAAATTTAGATAATCCTGATAAGATATTTTATGAGCGAGCTGATGATAAGTCAATAAAACTGTGGGATATGCTGAAAGAATCAAAATCTTTGGAGTGTGACGTAATTGACAATCATTAATCTTACAACGTTTGATTGCTCTGTTTGTGGAGAGAGTATTCCAGATAAAGACCTGGAAAAACTGGTTAAAGCGCGTCTGAATGCAGGAAGTTTGGTAATTGTTTGTCCTGCTTGCTTAGCAAAAGAATTGAAAGATAAAGAAGTGGCTAAACGACGGGAAAGTTTAGTTTTATACGTAACATAAAATTGTGTTGGGTAAAGAATGAGCAAAACAATTAAAGATGCTATTAAATTTACGTGTGGAGATGGTGCGTCTTATATTAAATGGGATTTTAACTATATAGTAGAGGGTACTCATCCTATATTTATGTATATAAATCGTGTGTGTTCTACATTAGCAACTGCGAAAGATATTAGTGACAAACTATTGGCTATTGGTTATAAAGTTGAGATTAAAAAATTTGAGGATCGGATAAATGAATAACGAAAAAACAGTTAAAGACGATATCAAATTTCTACTGAGTTTATTGCCTACATGGGCAAAAGAGGTGCCTGCAGGTTTTGATCCTACTATGTATGGAACTGGTTCTTATACAGGTGATCTGGAAGTGAATAAAAGAGTAAGAGAAATTGAGGATAGATATAGCGGGTGGGAGGAGGAAAATAAATGAATGATGTAAAGCAAATTATAGAAATTATTGAAGAACGAAAAAAGCGTTATATTGGACTAACTGAAGACATTTCTTGGGAATTATTAAATATTTTGGTGGAAACTCCTAGACAGATAACAGTAACTCTTTTTGAAAAAGGGGCACATTCACATTTAATACACGTAAAATGCAGTAAATGTCTTTGTGAAGATGCATTTTTATTAACAACAGATATTCAAAAGTATATCCAAAGCATGCGAAAAGACAAAAAAGTTGTTTTGTGTAATAAATGCCAATCAACTTTTAATGTTGATATAAAAAAAGATGCTGTTTATAATAATACAATGAATTATATATCTAAATTTTTAAAAACTAATAGTAATTATGAATGGAATGCCTATGATGATCCAGTAAATAAATGGAATGAAATAAATGTAAATACTCCAAAATCAAAAAGTAGTTTAAATCCTGTTAATATGGATGAAATATCCCGTTATATTAATGGTATGGATTATCTAGATTTTCTTAATACTTCATATTGGAAAACAGTTGCTCAAAGAGTGAAGTATGCTGGTAAATTTAAATGCTCTAAATGTGGTAGTGAAAATAAGTTAGTAGCACATCATAAAAGTTATAAAAATCACGGAAGAGAACATCTTTATTGGTATAAAGATTTAATATGTATTTGTAATAAATGCCATAAAAAGGCATATTGAAAATAAAGCTTGACTTCTCCAAAAGGGCATGTTATGGTAATGGTAGTTGGTAAAATAGAAAATTCAGAATTTACGCCTGAGAGTTCCTACATTGCGAAGTGTGGGAGAGTTTTTAGTGACTCCAACTACTCTCAGGTTTTTCTTTTGGAGGATGTGATTATGAGTAAAAAATTTGAATGGAATTAGGAAAACATTTCTGGAGCACATATACCAGAACGAAGTACTTTTAAGAATGTTGAAAACCAAAGATTTGGGCGATTAGTGGCTCTTTGCCCAGTAAAAAGACGTGGAGGAATATATTGGTTCTGTAATTGTGACTGTGGAAATAATACATTGGTAAAGACTAGCTGTTTTGGATCTACAAAATCATGTGGCTGTCTTCAAAAAGAACATTACAACAGCATGCAAAAAGAATTTGAAAGAGACGCAAAAGAGGATTCTAATTTTCCGCCTTTGCATATGGGTAGGTTTAAATCACTTTTTCCTAAAGATAAATTTTTGGAGGATAAATTATGCTAACAGATGACCAACAAAAAGAAGTAGATGCTCAAGTC
>Ga0222679_1000643_pt1 | contig 11773 bp, 22 predicted proteins | sample AntAcemetagen939_FD_179843 | JGI IMG/M metagenome (GOLD analysis project Ga0222679, IMG submission 179843) | Saline water microbial communities from Ace Lake, Antarctica - #939 | ecosystem: Environmental > Aquatic > Non-marine Saline and Alkaline > Saline | place: Antarctica: Ace Lake...
CTCCGCTAAAATCACACCATCGACATAATATTCCTGGCTTACATTGATAGTCTTTAGCTTCAATACCATCTCTAACTTTCTGGACTTTCTTGTACATTGCTTTTATACTAACTGCTTTAACTTCTTCAAAGAACAATTTGTCAGCATCAACAAAATAAATACCCCAATACTTTGGAGTTACTCCTTTTGTTAATCGATACAACTCAGCATACACAGCTAACTCAAATCTGTAATCACTAAAATGGTCTGGTCGATATTTTCCTGTCTTCCAATCAATAATTATTACTCCATCATCTTTTGGATTGATATAAACAGCATCTATGAATCCTCTTAGTTTAATATTTTCATCTGATACTTTTAGTTCTTGTTCTATTGGTGCAAAATATTTTAAATTAAATTCTCCCTGTTCATTAATACAACTTTGAATTCTTCTTTCTTGAAATTTTTCAAATTGACCAAGTTCACCTAAATCACTTTTGGGAACAATTTTATTATCTTTTATTTCTACATTATCATAAAATTTTTCAATATTAGAATGTACTTTAATTCCTCTAAACATCTGTGGGCTACCTTTTGATTTTTTTCCATCAATGTATTGGAATTTCCATTTCATTGGACATTGAAGATATGTGTTCATTTGTGATTTTGAAAGCCAGCGTTTATCTGTTACCATTGTTCCTCCTATATGCTTGTGCTACATATTCCCATTGCCCATTCCAATAATGATTAACTAAGGTTTCAACTATTTCATCTGGAGTTTGATTAACAAATATTGTATGGTATGCTTCGTGGTCAACTACACGAAGTTCTGAAATATTTTTTAAGTGAGATGTTCCACCTCTTGAACGAGGAATTATGTGATGCCTATTTGACCTTTGTGATTTTCTTCTATGATTTTTTCTTCCCATGTTTCTCCTCAAAATCTTTTAATTGTTTGTTAAATGCTTTAGTATCTTCTTCTAATTCTTTTTTCATTATTTTTAAAGTTTGTTTCTTATATTTTATTAAGTCATTTAATGGTTTCATTTCACACTCTTCACAAATTCTAATGCCAAACCACCATGCAAAAATAAATATTTTCTTTCCGCATTTTTCACAATTTCTTATCATATTTCTCCTCAAAGTCATGATATACAATCACGATTCTATTTTTTGGTTTAGTTTTTTCAATTCTTTGTAATCTTGAATCTTCTTTACGATGACATTTTCTACATAATGTAATTAAATTATTCACATTATCATCCTTTGTAAATCTCCATGGTTTTTTATGATGAACATCTAATATTCTTAAATATACATTACAATGCCTACATTTATGATTATCTCTTTGAATTACAAGTCTTCTAATATTTTTCCAAATCTTTTTATTAAATCTTGCAGCATATTCAGGAGTTATTCCACCTAACCAATTTGGATTTAATGAGCCAACTCTTTTTGAATTATATTTTGAGGACCATGGTTTTTTCATTCCTTTATGAGAATTACTTATTTTTTCTCGAACTTCTTTTGTTCTTTTTTGTCCTTTATTTTTATTTGTCATAGCTTTTATTGAAACAATATTTCCTTTTCTACCTTTCATAATTTTAGAATGCTTTTCTCCCTGTCTTTTTAAAATTTTAGAAGTATGTTTAGTTAATCCTTTATTCCATGCTTTTTGTCCCTTATGACTCAAACTAATATTCTTTTTATGTTTGTCAGAAAATTTTATTCCTGTTCTAAAATTACTAATTTTTTGATTTCTATCTTTATTTTGACTAATTTTTTTAGTATGTTCTTCTGTTTGTTTATAACCTTTATTTGGCATTTTGTTTTTTTCCATACTTTATTTCAAAATCTTCATATTCGATATGAATTCGATTCTTAATTTTATGTTTTGAAGCTACTAAAATTTTTGAAAATACATTATTATCCAGAAGCCATTGACATTTTTCTCTTTCTAATTTTGATAAGTAACCATCACATTTGCATTCTACTCCTATCACATCATAATGGTCTGCTCCTTTTTCATAACCATCCGCCTCAATAAATATTGTATCATTAAATCTAAAACAAACAAAGTCAGGGAATCCTGCGCCCATCATCATTGGTCTTCCTGGTCCAGCCCATTTGTTTTTTGCTATGATTAGTTTACCAATATATCCTGGTTCTACTTTGATTTCTCCACAGATTTTAAATCCTGCTTTTTCCACTCCTTCATTTACTTGCTTGATACATTCTTCTTTAACGTCTGTAATCTCAACATTATTCCCAAACTTATCCACTACCCAATCTTTTTCTGTCATGTCTTTTCTTACGCGGAGTTCGAAGTCAGAACCAGCTGCTTTTGCTTTCTTTCCCATTGCTACTTTATTTGGGTCTTTTACCATTTTATGTCACGACGGGATTACTATCTTTCTCGAACTCCCATTCATCTGAAAGTCCAGATTTATTTATTATATTAAGCTGAAACTTAGTCTCTTTTGGTGTTGGAATATTTTCTAGGTTTTCTAATTCTATCTGTGCTTCTAATTCATCTGCTAATAATCTTAGTTCAAATATTGTTGTTGTTAGTCCTTGTCGTTTCATTTCGTGCCTCCGTTATTAAGCGAACTTTCTGAATGAATATCACAATACTCTCCACATTCTTTACAAAAATGTATTATTGCACCTTCATCTTCATAATATTCTGTTTCAATTCTAGCTTCGCAACAATCACTTAACATCTTATCTTCCATCTGATTTCTCCTTATTAGTCTTAGGCGAATATTTATATGTCGTTTTATGACATTCACATTGACAAAGAATTGATTTACTACCATCATGGTTCTCTATACATTCTTTACAAGCCATTATTCTTCTCTCCTGTATTACACGTCGCCTCAGCCCAATAAATATCAGACAGACTTTTATCATAACCACATTCTTTACAAAAATAACTACATCTACCTTTTCTAATAGATTCTGTCATTCTTCTTTCACATCCACTACATGGGCTTTTTTCTACCATTACGACTTGCCTCCATGAAAAGACGTCGTGTTTTCTATTCTATTCTTTGCTATCTCAAAATATTTTTTATCTAATTCCATTCCAATAAATCTCCTATCTAAATTTTTACATGCTACACCAGTTGTTCCAGAACCCATACAGTTATCCAAAACCAAACCTCCTTCATTCGTATATGTTTTTATTAGATATTCCATTAGGTTTACTGGTTTTTGGGTTGGATGAATTTTGTTTTGTTGTCTTCCTATAGGGAAGTGTTGTATTGTTGTTGGGAACCTTATTCCGATATTCTTTATTGTACTATCTTTATGTTTACCATAATTTCCCCTACAAGTACTAGCTTTATTTGTTCTTGTATATGCTTCACCCTTTGTGAACTGTGGATTATAAATTGTCTTTTTCTTACAAAAAACCAAAATGCTATCATGTTTTTTAAGTGGCATTATTTTAGAATTTAGATGCCCACTACCTCTTCCCTTATCCCATATCCACTCATATTTAAACATTTTTGGATTACTCATTACCAACGCACTTGTAAATGGTTGTGATGAGGTTAAAACTACTGCTCCGTTGTCTTTGATTATTCTACGGTATTGTTCCCACAATTTATCAAAAGGAATTATTATGTCCCATTTATTTTGGGTTGTCCCATACGGTAAATCGCAAAGAATCATATCTATAGATTTATCTGGAATATCTTTCATTAATTCTAAACAATCTCCTTGTCTTAAATCCATTTTTACCATAATTCTAATTGCTTAAATTTATTTTCAAAAGGAATGACCTTGACTTTCTTATTAGAAAATATAGGTGGAATATAATTTTCATTAAAGTAATGCAACTCTTTCATCACAACATCCAAATATAAATCATCATAGCAAAGATTGTTTTTATACTCTTCCAAAGTACAATATTTCTTAAAACTTTTTCCAACTCCCATCTTCTTATTTGGAACTAAGAAGTATGTTCCATGACCAAGATTGTTTGTTTCTCCTTCAGGAATGTAATCATAAATTTGAACTTGAAGACATCCTTCAACTTTATACACTCGCCTGTCTTTTACTGTAAATCGTCTTGTAAAACAAGTTATATCTTCTTCAATGTATTCTTTTACCCAATTAGCAATTTGTTCATTTGTGAATTTACAACAATGATTTTCTAAAATTAATGGTTTCATCTTCTCCCAGAATATCTTTTTGGAAAGGGGAGTATTACTTCGTTTGACAATTCCCAAATTCTTAATATAAATATCATGAACATCACCTTTCTTATATGAAAATAAATAATTCTTCTTTAACAAACTAAGTTCTTTATTTTTGGTATCTTCTTCATCTAAGTCTTTGTCTTCTTCATCACTCTTAACTTGCCCTTTGAAGAATGAAATAAAATCAATCTCATAATCAATATCCATATCAAAAGTATCAACTGGAAAAGGAACATTGGATTTTATTTCATCAACTATTTCTTTGGTAATTTTTAATAACCTTTCTTTATCATTATGTTTGTCCTCTATATAAACTGAATCTGTGTCAGTATAGAACACAAAATATCCAGCTTCTTTATATTTTTCTCTTGCCATCTTAATCCAATTTTGTCCAATAAGACAAACATCATTTCCAGCAACATCATCATAAACAGATTTGAATAAACTACTTCTTAGCAATCCATAAACAGTATTCATTGCTATTTTCAATCCATATTCACGAGGGTCACCTGCTTTCTTAAGTGCCTTTCTTTCTTTATACATTTCATGAAGAGCCTTTGATATCACATGTAACGTTCTTCCTTCATATAATCCTTTTGCATCAAAATTACTCCATCCTGTTCCATCTCCTTTTATTCTTCCAAAAAGATTACACTGAATCATAATGTGAGGATATAGACTAGCAAAATCCATACAATAAATATTTCCTTCCAAAGATTCAATTGCTGGATATGCGACATACCCTCCTTCAGTAAACTTGTTTCTATCTTTACTCATACTATACAATTCTTTAAGTCCTGCCTTTCTACAAATCACTTTATAGGAATAAACAGAAGGCGCACAGTGGATATGGACTAAGTTTTGTCTATCTTTTTCTTTTAAAGCATGACCCCAACTGTCAAACCAATTGAATGTCCATTCCCAAAGTTTCTTTGTAATCTCAATATCTCGAATTGTATATTTTTTAATTTCTTCATATTCCGCTTTGGTAAATGTTTCTTTATTTAAAATTGTATAATCTATATCACCTTTTGCGGTTTCATCATCTACCAATTCAAGAGTTCTTGTAATTGTATTCAAGCTCATATCTGGAAGATGATATCCTAAAACAGAATTCTTCCATTTGATTGACATTTGTCTTTGCTCAATAATTTTATGTAAATCAATAACAATTTTGAAATCAAATTTAATTCCTTCTTGTTCTAAAATTACATTATCATAATGTTTATTATTATAACCCACTACAAATTTATGCCGGCTAATAAGTTCTTTAATTTCATCTTTTTGATGATGGTCGTAGAGATAGTGCTGTTTGTCTAGGTAAGAATATGCTCCGAAGAATCTTAGTTCGTGTTTTTCTAGTTCTTGGAATGATGCTTGATTGGTCGCAGTTTCGATATCGTAGCAGAGCACACTTTCAGGCATCACCATCAAAACAACCTCGTCTGAGTAGCATAACATGTTTCCGGTTCTGTTTCTCGTAATCGTTTATTTGCGATGTCATAATAACTTATATCAAGTTCACATCCTATAAAGTTTCTACCTAATTTTTTACAAGCAATTAAAAAACTTCCAGAACCTGCAAATCCATCAAATACTAAATCTCCACATTTTGAACTATGATTTAATATTTGTCTTCCAATATTTAACGCTTTTGTATGTGGATGCGTTTCAGAAGAATGAACAATATTATCTATATTCATTATATTTGAAAAATTATTTAAATTATATTTAGGATTGCCCTTTTCCAAAACTAAACAAACTTCATATTGATTTCTAAAATTAAATCCCATACCAATATTATTTTTTACTATAATTAAGAGCATACGAATATTAAATTTACTATTTTTTGTAATCCAATTTCGTAATAATACTTCAAATTTCCAATTAGAAAATAAATACATTGTTGTATTTATTTTCATTTTTGAATATATTATTTCTAAAAATTTATAATTTATACTCTCGTCTTCATTGTTTAATATTTCTTTATCATTTCGCTCATAACCTATATTATCACCATAAGGAGGGTCAGTAACAACCAAATCAATACAATTATCCGGAAGAGTCTTCATAAATTCTAAACAATCACCATTAATTATTTGATTAAGTGGAAGTTCATTCATCTTAATCGTCTAAATTCTATTTTTCTATTTATTTTTTTTGCTAATTTAATACCATATTCCATACCAATAGTTATTCCTAAATCTGTATAAACAATAGTTTTAGATGCATGTTCTCCCCATTTTAATCCAGCATTTATACCAAGTGTTCTTTCTTTTAGAATTGTATCATCAAGTATTCCATCTTGTGTATAAAGTAAATGCGAAGCAAAAGGATATTCTCCACGCATGAAACAATCTCTCATACACTCGCGTGCATATTTTATATTTTTTTTTATGTCTCCTGCAAAAGGACTTTCTATTATAACTAAACTACTATCACATTTATTTGGTGTTGGCTTCATCTTAGCTCCTCCTTCAATCTGCATCCTACTAATTCACATTTTCCACCTGCTGGAAGTGTTTGAATATTTCCACATTCAGGACATCGTACTCTTCTTGTTGCTCTACTAAATAATACATTTTCAGCATTACAATCTTTACAGATTACTTTTATAAATTTTGCTCTACTAGATGTTGTCATTCTACTCTTGCCGCCAGTACAAATACAAAATTTAAATATTCATTATCTCCTTTGATAACTAAAGGAAGTTCTTCTCCAAAACCAACTCGAAGGTCTTTAAAGATATTTTTTGATTCTACTATTGGAGTAATGTAACTTATATCATAATAGCAAAAACAATCATCACCTTCAATTATTTTTTCAGCAGTTGTAAGCACTTCTCCTTCAACCATATTAGACTTTATTTTTATTGCTAATTTGTCTGTTCCATCTAAACAACAAATGGTTCCCAAAGAGCTTAGCTCTGTAATTGTTTTTGTAAAGTCAGTACATTTTGTTTTCCAAACAGAAGTACAAGGTGGATTAGGGTCAGGACGGTCATCTTTTTGGCCTACAAAAAATTTCAAACTAAATGATTCTTTTTTGTTGCCTAGTGTAATTGCATCTTCTAAGAAATCAATATCTAATTCTGTCTTTCCAACCTTCTTTATAATTTTAGCAAACAGGTCATTGTTGAGTGTGAGAATCTTTTCTTCTTCAACTTCATAAGAATCAAATGTGTCTTTGGAAAGAGTAAATACAACCATGTATGTTGAACTTGGGTCTATTGCTCGTATCTTTAATCCTTCTGGTGAAAAGACATAATCAGTTTCATTTGAAATATTTCCAATTATTTTTATTACGCTTTCAAATTCTTTGAGATGTGTTTTTATTTTTATCATTTTAATCAGGATTCTTCTGGTCATCCTCCCACCAAAACACTAACCACTCTTTTATTTCTTCAAATTGTTTATCCACTAATGGAAAGAAGTATGGGAAATTCCCGAATGAATGTCTTGTTGTTCCACTATCAACACAGTCATCGATTACTGCTGTTTCATCTCCTTTTGGAGCAAATGTAAGTGGTAATCCTGTTAAGTATGCAATTCTAGTTGCTGGAATTAGACCACCTCTTGGAACTCCAAAAATATTTTTTATGTGTTTGTTTGTTAATATTTCTTTTGCTATTTGTCCACATCTAAATTCGAAATCATAAAAATCTATATACTTTGTTTTTATATTATTTCTTTTTACCATCTTTTATATTATTTATATATTTTAGTATTTAAATACTTATAAGGTCTAATATATATAATTGATTATATATGTTCTACCATATAGGTTTTTAATTATCATTTCAAATCTTCCTCAGTTAGATTAAAGAACTTCATTATCCATTGTCTCGCTGCAATCAACCCAGACCCATATTTCTTCCCTATCATTCGCCCTGTCTGTCTTCCTAGTATGAAAACATTGTCATCAATTTTCTTAACCCACTTCACAGCCTCAGCCCTTAATGCGTGTTTAGCGCATGCTGGAACTCTCATAAAGTCAATCTCTTTCAACGTCTTTAATTCTTCTTTTTCCATTAGTGATGTATCCTGTTAAAACTACTATCGTCATAAACTTCAAACTTCATATCTATTAAGCCTTGTAGTTTTGACCTTCTCCCTCTTTGGATATTCACTTCGTAGTGTTTTTTCTTTTTCTTTCCCATGATTATAAAATATGGAAACTTTCTTTCCATATTTGTTTAGTTTTGTGTGTTTTTTCTTCTTCTGTCTTAGCTGGGTTCCAAAGTCTATGAGCACAATCCCAATTGAATTCTTTTGTTATTGTTTTTCTCATGCAATCACCTCTATAATAACAGCTATAATCATTATCATTGCAAATATAATAAGAACAATACAAGCTGGTAACCAAAGTGGTGCTAATATCCACCACCAAGACCAATCAATAACTTTAGTTAATTTCAATGCTATAAAAAGAACTGTTAGCAACCCACAAAATCCTATTCCAGATGATGAACTACTTGAAGAGCTACTCATTCTATTTTCTTACTCTTATTTAATTCTTCTTCTAACTTTCCAAAATTAAGATTAGGAAAACTTTGTCCCATCATTTCTCCAGACTGTCTACACTTTTCAATATTGGAATTGAAATTTATCTTTCCCAACTTATCAATCTTCTTTGTATTGTGAATCACAACATCAACCCAGAATCCTGTTGTCTTTTGCCACTTTGCTTTTACTTGGTTTGTTGGTTGGCCAGCACCAGCATATATTTCTGCTTCTCTTGCTGTTACGATAAGATTAGATTCAATCTTTAGAAGTTTCATTAAAACTTTCATGTAGCATTTGTTGATTGTTCCCCAGTCCCATTGTTGTTTTAATCTATCCTCTGGACTGATTTTAAAGATGTTTACTTTGGCAAACTCTTGAGAAAATTCCCAAAGGTCTGTGATGCTGTCTAGGACGATTGTTCCTACCTTTTCTTGTTTGGAAATATACTCAACTGCATCTGAAATCTTTTGGTAAGACTTAGTCCCATCTTTTTCTGCTACATCTAAGATTCTAACATCTTTACCTTCAAACATATGAGCTAAAGGTGATGCTCCCATTTCAGTATCAATGATAAAGATTGGTTCAGGTGCTGTTAAAGCAAAATGAGTTTTACCTGTAGCGTAATCTCCATACAGACCTATCTTCAACCCTCTTTTGTCTTTAGCATCACTTAAAGAAGTGAATTGTATTTCTTCTTTTGGTGCTTCTTTCTCTTTCACGTTTGTTGCTTCGTCATTCCATCCCATTATTTAAAACTCTCCTTTAAGTTCTTACAGCCAAATTTACCAAGCAAATATGATATATTTACAAATATAAGCATAACTACCCAATTCCATATGCCCCAATTTAAACTATTAGCATAACCTGCGGGTCCTTGAATAAAGAAAGATATTCCAAGAAAAATAATTGCTACTATCCAAATAATAGCTGATACTTTTCTGCTCAATTCATCTATAACCCCAAAGATTACTCCAACAACAAATGCAGTTACTATAGTTGTGCTAATTGGTTCTACCATTATTTAATTTTAATCTCCGTTGATTTTATTGTTGTACCACCATATATTGAATCTTTAAGAGCATTTTTAGCTGCATTTTTTGAACAAAATGGTAATATTACTAAATAGGTATTTCTATCTATATAACCTTTAAGTTTATTTTCTTCTTCCCATATTTCCCAATCATCTGATAGAATTTGATTTGGATGAACTACAGCTTTTGTTCCATCTGAATACATTATTGAAAAATCTTCCGCCATGTACCAATAGGACTCATTCTTCCAATTAGATTTTTTAATTCTCTTTCCGGTCTTTAACCAATTCATTGCTTTGTATATATTTACCATTTTGATTATGATAGCAGGCGTTGCACCTGCTCGGGTATCAATTTATACCTAATCTCGAGTATGAATCTCAATAGAGATTTTAATAATAATTTACCAACCTGTATTTAAGTCAGTTTGTATTTCTTCTTTTGGTGTGTCAGTTGTTCCAGCAGGTTCTCTGTCTTCTGGTGTTGGTTCTTTTGTAGGTTCAATTGGCTCTTCAATTGCTTCTTTAGCTTTTTCTGCTTTGATTGCGTCAATAGCTTCATCAATGTTCTCATCAGTTAAAGGTTCAATTCTAAATTCTGGAATTGCATAAATCCCTAGAACATTTAACATTACATCACCTAATTCCTCTGGATTGTCTCTTGACTTTCCTTGACCAGTTCTACCAACAGTAATAACTTTACTACCTTCAGCAAAATCAAAGTTGATGTTTTTTGGAACCCAACATGTCATACCTGGAATACCTAAATCTTCAATTGATGCATTCATATCTTCAATCACCATCATCGTGCTTCCAGTTGCTGTAGGCTCTGCTCCTATCATTGAAACGTCTCCTTCAAACAATCCTAATCTATTGAAATCATCTTTGTTTGTTGTATGATAAGGTTCAACCTCACTAAGAGGTACGAACAAATCTTTACAAACATTTCTTAACACATCGATTGGTGCTGGCATTTCAATTTTATCACTAACATCAAATCTTGTAACAGACGACCCATTCAAAGTAAATGTATCTGCGTTTTCTTCTGACTTATTGATAGCTCTAAACTTGACTGGTTGAAACATTGGTGCATCACAATTCTCAGCTTTATCACCATTCAACGTCATACTAAATAATTTTGGAGATTCTTGAACATTAGCTCTTAATGCTACACCAACAATATTTCTAATATAACTATGTTCTGGCAATAACTTTCCGAAGCTTGAATTCTCTCGGCCTGTTCCAAACACTTCTCTAGTATCTAAAGGATTACCATCTGCATCTGTTATTCCTTGTTCGATTGCCGTATGTGGATTTTCTCTAAATGCATCCATACCAGCTTGTCGCATCTTTCTAGCAGTATCAAATATATCTCCTACACCAATTATCATACCTTCGAAACCAATTGCTGGGCTTCTAAGTTGTTTCTTATAAATTAGTGCTAATCGCTTTAGCGCATGAGTCTGTTGCTCTTCTTCAGTCAACTTGCTATGAATCTCTTTTTCATTTGCAACTAAACCATCATATTCAGATTGAATATCTTCAATTGGAATTGATAACTTTTCTGACCATTTTTCAAAATATACTTTTGTGTCCATTATTTTAAACCTCCTTTCAAAGTGGTTTTAATCTGAATGATTTCTTCTTTTGTAAAATCAATCCGAGTCCCATTTGCTCTATTTTTCAATTCAATAACTGTATTAGAAAAAGTACAACTTTTTTTATGTTTTTTAACTAATTGATTTTTGATAGCACTTAATATATTATATGCCTCAGTAGAAAGCTGAACTGGCTTAGTTTCATAATCACTTAATTCTGTTTGTCGATTATTATTTTTTGTCATAATACTTATATAATATTTATATTTATAAACACTTATATAGTCTAACATATATATTCGACTATATAGGTATTTATATAGTTAATTTATATTTATTTGGTGTTATAATCTTTAAAAAAATAAAATGGGCGATGAAAAATTAGTTGATATTGAAGGAATAAAAAAAAGAATTAAACAATTGTCCACTGCAAAAAGGTCAAAAAATGAAATT